>Ga0102962_1000469_pt1 | contig 19267 bp, 13 predicted proteins | sample SalPonF2_C_D2_MG_FD_84519 | JGI IMG/M metagenome (GOLD analysis project Ga0102962, IMG submission 84519) | Salt pond soil microbial communities from South San Francisco under conditions of wetland restoration - Salt Pond MetaG SF2_C_D2_MG ...
ATCACACTCAGCCTTGACAGCTGCTGTTGTATTGATATATGTTACCGTAACTGCCCCCGGATGCTGTGCTTTCCATTCCCGCAACTGCTCTACGGTTATGCTGTCAGCCAGTGAACAGCCGGCATCAAGATCAGGGATCAACACTTTTTTATCAGGTGAAATGATAGAGGCCGTTTCTGCCATAAAATGAACCCCGCAGAATACGATCACATCCGCATCTGTTTCGGCGGCCTGGTGCGAAAGTCCCAGCGAATCGCCAAGGTAATCAGCAATATCCTGCACCTCCGGAACCTGGTAATTATGGGCCAGTATTACCGCATTTCGTTCCTCTTTCATCCGTTTGATTTCTGTGATAAGCTCTTGGGTATTCATAATATCCCGCTTGGATTAAACTTTGTACTTAAAATTTCTTTTTAAATTGCTGACTAATATCAAATGCTTCGACTGAATGTGTCAAAGCCCCTACGGAAATATAATCTACCCCCGTTTGGGCAACTTCTTTTATTCTTTGTAATGTAATATTTCCGGAAGCCTCGGTTTTAGCTTTATCACCGATAAGTGCTACTGCCTCTTTCATCAGGGCTGTACTCATATTATCCAGCATAATGATATCGACGCCAACCGACAATGCTTCTTTAACTTCCTCTAATGAGGTGGTTTCAACTTCGATTTTTACTTCGGGATGTTGATTTCGAACCATCTTGACAGCCGTTTCGATGCCCCCTGAGGCCACAATATGATTATCTTTTATCAATGCCATATCATATAATCCCATGCGATGGTTGGTACCTCCTCCGGCGACGACAGCATATTTATCCAGCTGACGTAATCCCGGCACCGTCTTTCGGGTATCCAATATCTTTGCTTTATAATCGGAAATCGCATTTACCAATTGATAAGTTCTTGTAGCAATACCAGACATTCGCTGCGCTAAGTTAAGCGCCGTCCGCTCAGCGGTTAGGATTGCCCGGCACGAACCTTGCATTTCCACAATTCGTTGTCCGGCTTTTACCCGCGTGCCATCTTCTACTTTAGAGAACCATTCCAGTTCCGCATCCAAGGCCTGAAAGACGGCCCTGGCTACATCCAATCCGGCAACGATGCCTGGTTGCTTGGTCCTCCAGACGGCATTCGCTTGCTGATCCTCATCGAAAATAGCATTCGTAGTGATATCGCCATCCTTGATATCTTCTTCGAAAGCCCAACGAATTAATTCATCAACTACATTTTGCTCTATTAATTTTGGTTTCAAATCATTCATGTCTAATCCTGGATGTCAGCCCGGAAATACCGGTTGATTACTCTTTTTGAAAGAAAAATGCTCAATCTTCGATCCAGTCTCCGGGTAGTCACTTCGCGTATGAACCCCCCGACTTTCCTTTCTTTGCATAGCAGCCTTGGTAATCAAGTTCGCAATCTGTAACAATCCCCTGGATCGAGTTCCAAAATATTCACCATTCTCCTCCGAATACTTTTCCAATAGATCTTTAAATTGAGACATGGCATCCCGCAAGTCTTCTTCCTTGCGGCTGATGCCGACATGGCTGCTCAATAAATCAGAAACTTCATTTTTAAGGGCCAAAAACCTTTTTTTGCCACCATAATTCACCTTTAATGTCGTTTCTATCCCTTCCGATATCTTCAACTCACCATCCAACGCCAGTGAATGTTCAACTGCACGTTTGCTGAATACCAAACATTCCAGAAGTGAGTTACTGGCCAACCGGTTGGCTCCGTGCACTTCAGTAGCAGCTACTTCTCCGGCAGCATACAGTCCCTTTACGGTAGTTTGAGCATTTAGATCGGTTGCAATTCCACCGATACAGTAATGTGCGGCCGGAGCCACAGGAATTCCTTCACGGGCTATATCTACACCATGTTCCCGAACTTTTTGCATTAAGGCTGGAAAGTGAGCATCAAGTTCATTCATGTTTAAATGCTGAACATCAAGATAGACATAATTCTGTTTCTGCTGCTGGACCTGCCGGACGATCTCCTGTGAAACTACGTCCCGCGGAGAAAGCTCTTTTTGGGGATATGGATCCATAAACCGTTCTCCCTGCTCATTATATAACCGGGCTCCTTCTCCCCGAACAGCTTCGCTAATCAAAAAGGTTGAGCCATCATCCGCATAAAAGGCGGTAGGATGAAATTGTATAAACTCAAGATCCTGGAGCCGGGCTCCTGCGTCATATCCCAGCCAAAGACCGTCTCCGGTTGATGTATGAGGATTTGTTGTACGCTGGTACAATCCGGAATATCCTCCGGTAGCCAATATCGTCACAGGGCTTTGAACCCAGAGCACGGCATCTTTTTTATACAAATATGCATGAGCCCCTGTGCATCGCCCATCCGATGTCTGCAAATCATATACAAACGCATGGTCAATAATCTCAATATTCGACTGATTTTCGACTTGCTCGGTCAAAAATTCAACCAATGCCTTCCCCGTAGCTGCCCCGTTGGCATGAAGTACCCGTCGATTGGAATGCCCGCCTTCAAGTCCAAGATCCAGGTTTCCATTGGTACGGTCGAAAGGCATTCCCAACTCAACGAGTTCCTGCACACGCTGGGCCCCCTCTTTCACCAACAAGTCAACAGCCCCTGAAAGGCACAGACCCCGGCCGGCATCGAAGGTATCCTGCTTGTGACTTTCGAAACTATCATGATTATTCAAAACAGCAGCTATGCCGCCTTGTGCCCAATAGCTACTGCTTGCCTGTAAAGTCGATTTTGTAATAAGGCTAACTTTCCCATATCGGCTCGCATGCCATGCGGCGTGCAATCCGGCCGCACCGCTGCCGATAATGAGAAAATCTGCCTGTAAGGTGGTACTGTTCACTACTTTGAATTTCTAAAATTCAACTAAATATAATGCTTTATAGGCAGTAGACCTAAATTGTATAAAAAAGAATAGGCAGTCAAAACGGTACATAATTGAAACTATTGATAATAGAACATAATATCCTGAAAGATTGCCTATTCGACTACAAATAAGTTGTGCCCGAATAGAAAATAGGAAAGCCCTCCATATCGTATGGAGGGCTTTTAGCTATATTAATCTAGTCACCTTTCGTGATAACTTTTCGTTTACTAACCTTTGTCATCATCATCGACAACTTCAAAGTCAGCATCGACAGCTTCATCGTCATCATTATCTTCGCCTTCAGCTTTACCGGCACCGGCAGCTTGTTCTCCATTAGCGGCGCCACCAGCTGCTGCTCCGGCTGCCCCGGGACCAGGTTGCCCCTGTCCAGCACCAGCAGATTGATAAATCTCCTGTGAGGCAGCAGACCATGCATTATTTAACTCATCCATGGCTTCATCGAGCTCTTCTACTTTTTCCTGATCGTGCAGCTCTTTCACTTTTTCGAGCGCAGCTTCAATTTTCTCTTTGTTTTCGTCAGAGATCTTATCGCTATGCTCATCAAGCTGCTTGCGTGTAGAGAAAACCAAGCTGTCAGCCTTATTAAGCTTTTCAGCTTTCTCGCGGACTCTCTTATCTTCTTCGGCGTGTTCTTTGGCCGCATCTTTCATTTTTTCGATCTCATCTTCAGAAAGTCCCGATGAGGATTCAATACGGATACTTTGTTCCTTGCCCGTACCTTTGTCTTTGGCGCTAACATTCAACACACCGTCAGCGTCAATATCAAAAGTAACTTCAATCTGCGGCACGCCTCGAGGTGCTGGCGGAATTCCATCCAGATGGAACCGACCAAGTGTCCTGTTGTCTTGAGCTTTGGCACGTTCGCCCTGCAATACATGAATTTCTACGCTGGTTTGGTTATCAGCAGCTGTTGAAAATGTTTCATTCTTGCTGGTCGGGATGGTTGTATTGGCTTCAATAAGCTGTGTAGATACACCTCCCAGCGTTTCGATACCAAGCGACAGTGGGGTAACATCCAACAATACGACATCATCCACATCTCCTGACATGACACCACCTTGAATAGCAGCACCAACGGCAACGACTTCATCAGGGTTGACGCCCTTGCTCGGATCCTTGCCAAAGAAATCTTTTACAACTTCCTGGATTTTGGGGATACGAGTTGATCCACCAACCAAAATAACCTGATCAATATCATTTTTACTTAATCCAGCATCATTTAATGCTTTTTTGCATGGATCGATCGTCTTTTGAACGAGATCATCAATCAATTTCTCAAACTGTGAACGACTAATATCTATATTTAAGTGTTTCGGACCAGAATCCGTCGCCGTGATAAACGGTAAATTCACATTCGTTTTCTGAGAACTTGAAAGCTCAATCTTGGCCTTTTCAGCAGCATCCTTCAATCGCTGCATAGCCATGGGATCATCCCGAAGATCAATCCCTTCATCTTTCTTAAATTCCTTTGCCAGGTGATCAATCAGGCGAGAGTCAAAATCATCTCCTCCCAAGTGAGTATCTCCACTGGTGGAGTGTACTTCGAATACGCCATCACCGAGCTCAAGAATAGAGATATCGAATGTACCACCACCCAGGTCATAAACGGCAATAGTCTGATCTTGATCTTTCTTGTCAAGACCATAAGCCAGTGAGGCAGCAGTCGGCTCATTAATAATTCGTTTTACGTCGAGTCCGGCGATCTCTCCCGCTTCCTGTGTAGCTTTACGCTGAGCGTCATTAAAATAAGCAGGAACGGTAATAACTGCTTCCGATACTTTTTCACCAAGATACTCTTCGGCGGTTTGCTTCATTTTCTGAAGTATCATAGCCGAAATTTCCTGTGGGGCATATTTGCGATCTTCAATCTGAACGCGTGCCGTATCGTCATCTCCTTTGACAATTTTATAAGAAGCCTGTTTAGCTTCTTCCTTTACTTCGGCAAAAAGACGCCCCATGAAACGCTTGATCGAAGAAACGGTTTTATCAGGATTTGTAATAGCTTGTCGTTTTGCGGGTGCCCCAATTAAGCGTTCTCCATCTTTGGAAAAAGCCACAACCGATGGAGTTGTTCGGCCACCTTCTGAGTTTTGAATCACTGTAGGTTCATTACCCTCCATAACTGCAACGCAGGAGTTGGTAGTACCCAAGTCAATTCCTATGATCTTTCCCATAATATTAATCTATGATTTTTTGTTATTTGAGTTAATTCTTTATGTAATTTCGTTGTTTCCTGTCATCCGAGCTTGTTTCGGGATCGGTCTTTGTTTTTATGACTAAGATGCTGAAACAAGCCTGTCCCGACCGCTGTCGGAGTTCAGCATGACATTAACTATTTAATTGGTATCGATTTCGAATCTTTGAGAACGTCGGATTTTGGCATCGTAATCGACAAAACACCATTTCTGAATACAGCATCTGTCTCGGCAGCATTCACATTTTCCGGCAGGGCAAATGAACGTGAAAATACACCGGTCGAGCGTTCCTGTCGGCGGAATACTTCCGATTCACCAAGTTCCTCGATCCGTTCTCCTTTAACGGTTAATACATGCTCTTTAAGAGCAATGTTAATTTCTTTTTTTGACAAACCGGGCAAATCCAGCTTTATCACATAAGTGTCATCGCTTTCAATAATATCACAAACGGGGGTAAAATCGTGACCTCTGTCTTCCAGCGGTACAATCCGCTCAACAAAGTCCTGAAGGTCTTTCCCCAACTTTGTTAATTGTTTCTCAATATCAATTGTAAATTCGCTCATGGATTTACCCATTTGTTTAAATTCATTTTTATATGAGCAATGACAATGCCAAGCCGTTCAGGTGGGATCATTTTATGACGTATTGGCATTATTACGTCAACAATAAGCGGGAATTGACAGATTTGCGGAACCGCAGATCAATTCGTCAGAAATGCGATGTCATCCCAAAAGGAAGGATAAGAAATGGCAGTACATTCCGCTCCATTTATCCGGGATGGAGACTTTGCCATTAAGCTGAGTACTGCAGCCGACATGGCAATACGGTGGTCATGATAACTGTCAAAAACTGAAGCTTTGGGTACAAAATCAGTATGACCTTTAACCTCTATTCCATCTTTAAATTCATCAAAATCGGCCCCCGCCTGAATCAACATATTAGCCAACGCACTGAGGCGATCGGTTTCTTTATGTCGAAGCTCTTCTGCCCCGGAAATATGAGAGACGCCATCCGCAAATAGCATAGCAATGGCGAGAATAGGAATTTCATCAATACAATTGGGTACAATCTCTTTAGTAATTTCTACAGGGCGTAGTTGTGAACTTCGGACATGTAAATCGGCTACCGGCTCAGCCCCTTCTTTGTGGGGATTCAGAACCTCAATATTCGCCCCCATTTTTTTAAGGATATCCAACGCTCCGGTTCGGGTGGGATTCATCCCTACATTTTTAAGTCTGATATCCGCATCCGGATAAATAGCTCCTGCCACCAACCAAAAAGCCGCCGCCGAAAAATCATTGGGGATTCTATAGGTTTGAGCAGGTATGTCATTTTCGCGACTTGCTTGAATAATTTTCTTTCCTTCTTTGTTTTGGATAGGAAGATTTAACAGCCGTTCGGTATGGTCGCGACTTGGCAATGTTTCTATGACTTCGGTTGGATCATCCCCAAACAAACCTGCAAGCAATACACATGATTTAAGCTGCGCACTGGGAATAGGTAGCGGAAAGTTGATCGGCTTCAGAGGCCCCTCCCGGCTGATATTCAACGGAGCAAAATCATTCTTACGGGCTTCAATATGAGCGCCCATCGCAGTCAGTGGATCAATAATACGCTTCATCGTACGGGCCGAGAGCGATGCGTCTCCCGTTAACCGTGCGGGCCCTCCCGACCCGGCAATAATACCACTTAGCAGACGCATGGTAGTACCAGAGTTACCACAGTTCAGATCTTCAGAAGGTTGCTGCAGGCCGTCACGTCCTACGCCTTCCACTTCAATGGTATTATTATTGTCTCTTTTTTCGTGGATAGTCACACCCAACTTTCGCAGACAATCCAGCGTGCTGTGCGGATCGGCCGCCTCAGAAAAGTTTTCAATAGTTGATCGACCTTCATGGAGGGCCGCAAACATGGCCGCCCGGTGCGAGATAGACTTATCTGCTGGAAGTTGAAGGGTGCCTCGTAACAATTCTACCGTTTCGACTTCTTTTATCATCAACTATCCGTATTCAGTAATTTTTTACCTTGTTTCGCCTGCGGAGTATCGGGATAATTTTTAATCAGGGTATTAAGTGTAGAGCGGGCGTCCCCCCTTTGCCCCAGTTTAATATAGCATTCCGCTTTCTTGAGAAGTGCTTTAGCCACCCACTCATCATAAGCCTTATATAAAATGTTAACATTCTGAAAGGCTTTAACAGCCGCTTTGTAATTGTCCTGCTGTTGATGCACCGTACCCAACAAATATTGGGCCTCAGCCCCGACCTCCGTTGTGTTGGATTGGGCTACCAACGTTAATAAATCCTGGGCCTTTTGAAAATTCCCCTTTTTAATAGCGACTTTTCCGAGTCCTACGTTAGCAGGATCATAATTACTGTTCTTATCCAATGCCGCCTGGTATTCCTGTTCGGCCTTATCTGTTTCGTTCATAGCTAATCGCGCATTCCCCATACCGATATAGGCTTCCTGCTGATATTGACTACCTTTATTAGAAAGCTGGTTAAAATAATCATAGGATTTCTGATAGTTGACCCGGCTGTACGCAATCCGTCCCAGCGCAGCAAGTGACGAAGCGGCCCGATCTGAGCTTGGAAACTGAGAAACGATGGTTTGATATTCGTTTATAGCTTTTTCTGTTTGCCCGGTTTGTTCATAAGCATTTGCGAGATTATAGTGTGCATCCGGCAATTGATTTTGGTTATTGGTGATGCGGATATACTGTCGAAACTGATCAATAGCCCCTTTATAATTCCCTGACTGCATAAGATTATCCGCCTGACGAAAGCGCAGTCGATCGGCCATAGAAGTTTGGGGATGCTTGGATAAGAAATCCTCCAGGACGGCCGAACTTGAATCAGTCTTTCCAGATGAAAGCTGGGCATATTGGATCCCATTGACAGCTTCGATGATGTAATCACTTTTGGGATATTTCTGCATTACTTCTTTATAAGCAGAAATAGCTTTTGGGTATTCCCCTGCATTGTAGTAGGCATCACCAATATTATATTGTGCCCGGGCCGCCCAGTTTGTATTGGGATACTTGTTTATAACCGTCTTGAATTCCTTTACCGCCTGACTATAATTACCAGCGTTCAAATAAATATAAGCAATGTTGTATTGCCCCTGTTCCCGTAATTTGCTATAAGGATAAATCCGGAGGAACTTTCGGAAAGTAGATACGGCCTCATAGGTTTGATCCGCCCGGTAGTGGCAATTGGCAATCTGAAACATGGCATAATCGCCGCCCGGTTCGGCTCCTATCGCTTTTTGGTAGTACTCTATAGCGCTAGAATAATCGCCCATTGCATAGTATGAATCGCCAATCCGTAACTTTGTATCGGTATCATAGGGATAGAGCGCTACTTTAGGCGGTTTGTATTTTTCAAGAAACGTTTTAAAAGGAGCAACCGCTTTTTCATAACTACCCATTTTAAAATAGCTCCATCCCAAAGAATAGTTGGCCGGCCCCACGAGTTTATGGTCGGGATATTTTTGAATAAACTTAGCAAATTGCTGGCTCGCAGGCCCAAAATCCTTCATATGATAATAGGCATCAGCACTCCAAAAAAGTGCTTCTTTTCCCAACTTTGTATCGGGGAATTGGTTATTCAGTGATTCAAAAGTAGGTTGTGCCTGTTTATAAGCCTGATTGCTGTATTGAACCCATGCCTTTTGGAAACGAGCCTGCCGTTTTATGGCGGGATCTATATCCGTAACTTTTTCCGCAGCATCAAAAGCCTGCAATGCCCTCGTATATTCCTTATTGGCAAAATAAGATTCTCCAAGCAGCGTATAGACCTTGCCCTTCCAGTCAAGATTGCGATCTCCCCGTACTAACGGTAATAACACTTCGATTGATTCAGGATAGTTACCCATCTCATAATCCGTGATCGCCCATTCATAATACGCTCGCTCGACCCACATGCCTTTCTTAAATCGATCACCAAAATTATGGAACGTTTTAATGGCCTGGGCATACCGTGATCCCAATTTCTCATTCACGGCTTTATAATATAATGCCTTACGCGCCAATTGGTCAGATCCTTTTGCGGCCTTACCGAATTCATCGGCGGCCCAATGATAAATTTTTTGCTTGTTATAGACCCATCCCAAACCATAATGAGCCGCTCGAACCTTGTCGGTCCCTTTATTCATATTAATGTACTGCAGGTAGTATTTCGAAGCTTCATCAAAATTATTGAGATAATTGTAGCTTTCGGCAACCAGGTAAACGGCCTTTGATTTAAGCTGATCATCAAGATATGGCATCGCATTTTGAAACGCCTTGATTGCCTGCTTGTACTTCCCCTGCTGGTAATAAGATTCTCCAAGCGCCGTACCAATACGACGAGTCATTTCATCATGGGGATAGCGCTTCTTCAATACTTCAAAAGCAACCGTTGAAGAATCGTATTTGCTTTCGCTGAGATATAACCTGCCACGCGCATAAAGGGCTTTGGGTGCCCACTTAGACTTTGGATATTTGTCAGCAAGTTTTAAAAAATAGGATCGAGCTTGTTTATTATTTCCGTTGGAGACTGACGCTTCTGCCATCCAATAGTAAGTTTTCGCCCCTTTTTTCTTTGACAACCCATAGTTGACGGCTCGTTGATAGTAATCAAGTGCCTTCTGGTACTTATTATCCTTTGTAGAGTTATGAGCTAGCTCAAATAAAAGGTTGGTAGAAAAGTCGGCATGCGGATGTTCTTCAATAAAACGTTCGTAATAAACTGTTTTGTTGACTGAATCAACTTTCCCCTGGGATCTCGAAAGATAATAACCGGCAGAAAGTTGCAGTTCGTGATCTTCGTGCTCAGCTAAAAACTGTTCCAACTCCCCAGCGGCCTTCTCATATAACCCTCTTTTAAACAAATTTATGCCCTTCTCATAATGGGACGAAAATGAGTGTTGCACTTCTTGGGCTTGTAATTGAAAAGTGCTAATCAGGCAAATAAGAAAAAAGCCGATGATTCCGCGTATGTCTAGCATTTGATGGAAAAAGCAGTTTCTGTTTCTGTTACTTCTGAATATATCAAGAATTGCATTTTTGTTCCGTATAAAAACGAGAAAGGATTATTATAGTTACATATCTATATATTTAAGAAGTTCGTCGGCTCGATTTTCTAAGTCTTTACCGTAAACAGTACTTTCTGATTCAGCTATCACATCATATCCATATCGGTTGAGGGCTGCCTTAACCCGGGAAACATCTTTCAGGTTCAGCTTAAAAGAAACCTCAAATATCTTTTTATTATCCCCCGGCGATTCTACCGTAACGCCAAGAATTTTTGCCCCTTCCGTTTCGATAATTTGTACAATCTCCGAAATAGTGAAATCCACGGGATCCAGAGATATTGTAAGCACGGATCCGAATTCAGCTAAATTTAACATCTTCGAAAGCGCTTCGAGTACTTGCTGTTTAGTAATGATACCAAGGAAGGTTTCTTCTTCATCAACAATGGGAAGCACCGGCAATTCATACTGAAACATCAACCGTGCAACTTCAAAAATATGCTGACCTTGGAAAGCTTTAACCGCTTCACGTAAATTGACCTGTGATATTGCTGCTTTATCCCCTATATCTTCCAACTGGCCCATCCCCACTTGCCCGATAAGCTTACGGGTTGTACTATCCACCACCGGTAGTGTTTTGAGACCTTCTTCCTTCATACGTTCTCTTGCCTCTTTTGCCGAGTCGGTACCGGTAAGCGGATCAAAATCAGTCTTTACTATGGATTTATTAGCGAGCATTGATCAAATTAATTAACTACTTGTTACTAAACAACGGATTCAGATGCATCGATATCATTCAGCATCGACTTTAGACGCATAAAATTTGGCTTTGCTATACTAAATGTAAGCTTTATATCTGATCCTATGTACTTTTTTTCCAATATATTTGCCACACGGTGTAAGAAAGCTACACCTTCATATTTTGCAGCAGGGATCTTCATAGTCTTTGTAACGAAATCTTCCTCAACAAGTTCCTGAATCTTATCTTCCAGTTTACCCAGTCCGATGCCCCGCTCCGCCGATACGAATACCGCTTTAGGATAGGCCCGTTTCAGTTCTGAAATCCTCTGCCCATCAATAGCATCTATTTTATTGAAGACCAATTGCGATTTTTTCCCGTCTACTCCCATATCCGCAAGGGTTTCATTCACAACTTGAATGTAATCTTCAATCATACGAGAAGACGCATCCACTACGTGCAATAAGATGTCGCATTCCCGAACTTCATCCAATGTTGATTTGAAGCTTTCGATCAAATCATGTGGCAATTTGCGGATAAATCCTACGGTATCTGAAAGCAGCATATCATAGTTGGCTATTTGGTATTTCCTCACAGTGGAATCCAGTGTAGCAAAAAGACGATTTTCTGCCAATACTTCGGTATTAGTGAGCGCATTCATCAGGGTTGATTTGCCGGCATTTGTATATCCCACCAGGGATATCCGTCTTAAATCCGATCGTCCCTTGCGCTGTATCTGACGTTGTTGGTCAAGTTTTTCCAGCTTTTCCTTTAGCCGGGCTATACGTTTATCAATCATACGACGGTCCATCTCAATCTGGGATTCACCAGGCCCCCTTGTCCCAATGCCGCCCTGCTGACGTGACAAGTGTGTCCAGAAGCGTGTCAATCGGGGTAACAAATATTGCAGCTGGGCCAGTTCGACCTGGGTTTTAGCTGCGGATGTCTTTGCACGGGAAGCAAAAATATCAAGAATAAGCCCACTCCGATCCAGTACTTTAGCCTTTGTTTCTTTTTCTATATTTCTTATTTGCGTAGGTGAAAGATCATCATCAAAGATGAGGGTATCGATTTTCTTTTCGCCTGTCATCCGTTTTAGTTCACTAAGCTTACCAGATCCCACATATGAAGATGGATCGGGATGAACACGATTTTGCAGAATTTTATCCACCGTCAATCCACCTGCTGTATAAGTAAGTAATTCGAGCTCATCCAAATATTCTTCAGCTTGCAAACGAGGTGTTTCGGGACCGTAGACTCCCACAAGCAGAGCCCGCTCTTGAACTATTTCGGAATTTCGTATCTCTTCGAACAAATGCGTATAGGTATTGAGTTAAAATTGTATGACTAAGGATTATTCAAATTCTTCAACATTAATATCCTCTTTTATATAACAACGAATACGGCTACCGAGTTTATGTGAAATCAACTTTTTAAAAGATTCTTGCTGCTTTTCGGGGACATCAAGTTCCAGCCGAATCAAATCTTCCGGTTTCCTTCTTTTGCCAGAGCCATAAATAAAAATATAATGTATTTTTTTGTCTTCTTTCTTTTCAACGAAATCACGAATTTGATGCCATGCCACTGTTTGTGAAGGCTCATTTACATTCTTTACTATCCCATGATCCGTAATAAACCGTTTCGTGGCAAAAAAACTGGCGGTAAACCAACAAGATCCCAACCAGCCGTAAAATCCTGCAGCAGCGATCTCTTCAGCGTTTCCATAATAAAATGCTACTATACCAACCAGTCCTATAGAAAACAGAAAAAGCGTTGAAAAAAGAGGATAGCCTTTCATTTTTCCCGACTTCCAACTCAACCGTACATTCCGCAACCGGATAACATTTGTTACCGTAATTGTTGCCAGCAGGGCTGCACCGAGAGTAAAAAGTCCTAAGACAATCCAAAAAACTATATTTAAATCCGTATTAGGCATATATCACATCATGAGATGGATTCAGCTTTATACAAGCGTGAAATTAAAGTCTCTATAATTAAAAAAAGCAAAGCTATCCAAATAAACCAGTTCCAAATTTCTTTTCCGAATACGGCAGTGTTTAGTTTGGCATTTAATCTATCCATCGACAGATCTTCTGCATTAATTACATCATTAACCGTTAGCTTATCCTTCAACATATTTTTCCACTGGTTTGGTTGTAACGTATTAAACCGTGATTCCATTATGTTTTGATTTACCGCAATTTTATGCTTTTCACGTCCAGCCTCGATCGTCAGAAAACCCGGTTCCCACTCCCTTCCGGCATACGTAATTTTAAGTCCCTCCGTCCTGCGTGCTACGTCCGGTTTATATTCGGCGCCATTCAATCTTAAGACTACATCAGATGACCCCAACTTTCCCTCCCACTCGAAAGGTGTGCCAAGCTGATGTTGTTGCAACCCGCCATTCTCGGATGAGGAAGCATAAAGAATACTTCGGTAATACAATGGGGCAAAAAGCGGATTAACGGGAAAATCAGACCAGCCGGGATCCGCTCCTATCGATGAAATCAACAATACTCCTTCTCCAAAACGTTGTTCCGCCAATAAAGGATCACTATTGGCCGCTTTCAGGATGTCCATCGCTCCTGCATTCGAAGGTTTTCGATATCGGTAATAATAAAACAATGACGGCCGCTGCACATTGATAGACTCATCCTTTCTTTTTGAAAACAAATCATTGATAATGGGATGGCCTTCTTTTAGAGCAGCCATTTTAATAACCGGCTTAAAGGATCCGTATTCACCGACTACGTTATCAAATCGACCGGCATTAAATAGGGTAAAAAAACGATTATAATTCTGTATATCTCCCTTCTCCGATGGGAAAAACAGCACCCCTTTTCCGTTTTGAACATATCGTTGCAAATCCTGGAACCAGTATTCGGGCACCTGATCAAGACCGTCAAGAATAATTCCATCATAGTTTTGCCATTTTGACTGGTCAACCTGATCAATCGATTTTTCATCAAACGTAATTTGGGCATTGGTTTTCTGAGCCGCTTCAAGGGCGGGAGCCAGGTATGAGGTAAAAGAAGATTTTTTATTATCGTTGTTTACGAGCAAAATGGAGCGAGTTTCAGGAATACGAATATCAAAATAACGAGTATTATCATAATTGACTTCATCTCCTTCAATAATAATTTGGCCTGTCAGATCTCCCACTTTGTCAGGTACAATCTGGAATGAAAACGTTCTGGTTTCGCCAGGCTGTAACGACACTTTATACTGCCCGGACATCTCCCCTTCCACCTCAAGTGAAACAAACTGGTTGGCTGCCGCTGTTTGACCAACATTCTCAACTTCTACAGATAGGGCCAGTGGAGATCCCTTACTCAACATCTGACTTTTCAATTTAACTGACGAAACGGTAAGATTTTGCTGTTTGGCCTGTTGCAAAGTGATGAGCTGTACAGAAACCTGTTTGGAGTTCGAATGGTCGTTCAATTCCAAATTTTTAAGATCACTTAATTGGCTTTCTTGCCCATCAGAAATCACATACATAATTGCCTGCGGCTGCGGGGCACTCTGCAGCTGTTCGTATGCATTTTTAAATTTTTCACTTGTATACTGTGCCGTATTTACAGCCGTTATGTTTGAGACAGCTTCTCGTGCTCGTGTTGCGCTAGTGAACGAGGTGTTACCTCCGCCCTCTTGGTTTGTAGTAGTTATGAGGAAATTGTCATCAGAACTACCGTTCTTTAGGATACGATTAGCAATCTCTTTTGCCTGATCAATCAACGGGCCCCGGCTGCCAATACGGCTCATGCTGGCGCTATTGTCGACAAGGATGGCAACGGCCTTTGGATCTCCGGAACTAACTGCCCCTGTTAACGTTGGAGGTAAAAAGGGGCGGGCGAGGGCCAGTGCAAGAAATAATAAGGCCAACGCTCTGAGAGCCATTAGCACATATTGTTTGATTCGTATGCGATGAATTGTACTTTTACGAAGCTCATTAAAAAAGGACAGGGTCGAAAATGAGATTTTCTGCGGCCGACGTAAATTAATAAGATGAATTACAATGGGTATGGCTACCGCAGCCAATCCAAACAAGAAAAATGGATTTAAAAAGTTCATTTATATTAAAATTGTTACTTTGGGCGGGCAAACCCTGAACATAAATTACTTTTGATTAAGAAGGCTTTTGACTCGTCAAAAAACCTGATTTTTCAAGGCCCTCTTATAAAGCTATAAAATAAACGGCGATTTCGTAACAACTTAACTGAGAAAATTTATTCCAATTCATGAATTTTAAGAAATTTCCGACTCTATTAATCTTTGCTCTCATAGCGGTTGTCTCATGTTCTTCTATCCCGGATCATCCTTGGTCGGCTGCTATACCGGATAGCGCTCCGCTTGTCATTCTTCCCGATCAGGGAGCTACTCTGAATTCTGTGCTTAATTCTTCTTATACGCCATTTTTGGACGATATTACCTCTTCAGCGAATCACCTGCTTTCTCAAGTGGATTCTACGGATTCATCCCCAATACATTTGAAAGGAATTATGCTCTACCCCGGGGCCAATAATGAGCTTGAAACTGTTTGGATGGCTGAGGCTCCAAAAGGGTTTATTAACGTGATGAAAAATCACTTTTATGAGCATTTTACCCAAAACCACTATTATTTTCACAATATTCTCATTCATAAACTACATCTTCAAAATCGTATTCTGTATGCTACGCAAATACACCAAAATTTGATGTTATCAGAATCGAGTCTTGGCATAGAAGATGCTATTCGGGCTTATCTGAATAAACTACCACGTGCGCATATCTCTAACCTTTCTCTGAAGCCGGGCCATATTGTAATGAACACTCCAGCAATGGATCGATGGGGCGAACAACTGGCTAAAGTCATTTATCATCCGGTTATTGAAAACGCTTTGAAAGGTACCGAACCGGCCCTGCTCAAATTTTCAGAAACCGGGAAACAACATAGCCGTGAATTTCAACTTTCCGGAACTATTCCACTGGGAACGGATACGGTGTCTACTGATTTGGTAGCTTCTTTTTCAAGTGCTAATGCTCCCATTACCCTGGACCGTTATATCTCCTCCAATGCTGCTGCTTTTGGTATTTTTCGTCTCTCTCCTCGTCTGGCTCCACCGACCTCGTTACCAGATACGACCCAACTCGATTCAATACTAATGAGTAATGATACGCGGTACTCTGATCTTGCCAAAACTCTGGACAAAGAATTTGCTCTGGTGATGTATGCCCAATCGGGATTCCTTTCAACAGGGGAACACCTATTTTTGCGCAAAGTGAAAGATGTATCAACCTTGCAACAGAAATTGAGGCAATGGGCAAATGCCGGCGATATTGATCGTAAGGGTGATTCTTATTTTATACGCAGCCGAGCGATGGCCCAAATGATCGGCAGCTCGCTGTGCAATTTCAAAGATTTTTATCTTAATGTGAGCGGCGACGTTGCTATCATTTCAAAGCGAAAGGGACTTGTTGAGATGGTCTCCTCCGACCGTAACAGGAGACGGACCATATACTATGAACAGCAGTTCCGGGATATTAAAAGTCAACTCAATAAGCAGGTTAGTGGACTTTTTATCACCAATAAGGATTTTCATTCCTTTGTAAAACCCTTTTTGGCTCCAAATAACTATCTGAACGCAATAACATCAAAATTTGATATTCTTGCTGCATCAGCATCTCTTAATAAGACTGATGATAAGAAAAGTCTCAGCTTTCAAATGAATACATTCCAGACGCAAAAACGGAATGTCCCATATCAGGAAAAATGGCTATTCCCCACCAAGTCAAAATTATCCGGCGAACCTGTGCTTTCAGATATCAGGGGCAGTTCACAGAAAGAGGTTATCTTTTCAACAAATTCCGGTAATTTATATGCCCTGGCCTCAGATGGTACGGTGGTTATGCAAGCTAACACCGGGAATGATAAACCTGTTGGCTCACCCGTTGTTTATGACTGGTATTCCACTAATCAAAACGTGATACTGCAGGCAGCGGGCAATAAAATATACGGATGGGATGAAAATGGAGAACCGCTTCCCAAATTTCCATTTAAACTAAATGAACAAATCACTTCTCCCTTGGTGGTGAATGACGTAGATCGAAATGGATTGCCGAATGCGCTCGTTGCTACTGCTGATCGCAAGCTGCATGTGCTTAACGGCCGGGGCGAAGACCTGGACGGCTGGCCGGTGATGACTAATGCCGGAATTCAAACTAAACCTACGATTGAAAATTACAATGGAGCTGTATCTGTTATTGCCTTCTCCGAAAATGCCGTCCATGCATGGTATTCTGATGGACCCCCCCGGAAGGGATTCCCAAAATTCCTGAATGCCTCCTTAAACGGTTCCCCTATTGTTTATAATGGGGATATCCTCGGCAATGCAGGCGATGGATATCTGTATTCTGTAGGTCCACAAAAGATCTTCGCAGACTCATTAAACGTATTGGAAACGACCTCGGATTCTTCCAACATTGAGGCAATCTATGCATCAAATAGCTCTCTGACTGGTACGCCTTCTATAAAAGACTTGACCATCCGGAATAACGACAAAACCTTTAGTGAGCCTATGATCATAACGATGAGTTCCAACGGGTCTATCTTTCTGATGAACACCAAGGGCGCTTTACGATTTACCAAAAACATGGGCCAACCCGCTGCTCCGTCTTTCTCTCCTTTTATTTCCGATATTAATAAGGATAACCAGGAAGACCTGATTGCTTTGGCCAATTTTGGACGTTTGTATGTGTGGCAGGTTAGTGATGGTCAGCGTATTTATACGGTTCCCACATCGGGCATGAAGTATCCTATTATTACTGATATTGATAGTGACGGATATAAAGAACTCATTGCCAAAACACAGGAAGGCCTGCGCTGCTGGACGATTTATGGAGAAAATGAGCAAAAGCAATAGAGAAGGCCGGAAAAAGGGAACTTACAAATCAAGAAGATGAATCCGGGAGTCTGTGGGACTTATGATAATGTACTGCGAAAGCACTGGTCTTTCAGCTGACCTCCGAATCTTCAAATTTCTCAACTTTTGCAGATATAAATTCTCATTCGAATTGTTCTTTTTACATAAGACCCTCTAAGCTAGCAATCCGTATAAAAAATTAGCGATACCCTTTTTGGGTACGTCATTCTCCGTATCCCGTTCTCCACTTAACATTAAATAATTTCTCCGAGTGCTTCTTCGAGATACTCATATTGGAATTCAAAACCGTGCTGTTGCAATTTCTTAGGCTGCATACGCAAACTGGTGATCACGGGCGTTGCGGCTTCTCCCAAGACAAACGTTATAGCCCATTCCGGCACTTTAAAAAAAGATGGTCGATGAAGTTGCTCGCCCAGAATACGAGCGAACTCATTCATCGTCACCGGATTGGGAGCATTGAGGTTGTAGGCCCCCTCAAAATCTTCATCCTCAATCGGATATGTCAGTCCGCGGCATAAATCCAGCATGTGAATCCAGGGAAAATATTGGTCGCCGCTGCCAATGGGTCCGCCCACGAATAATTTGAAGGGCAAAAGCATCTGTTGCAATGCACCACCGTCTCTTTCGAGTACCACCCCAATTCGAGGGGTTGCCAAACGGACCCCAAGGCCCGTCACCGGTTGAGCAGCTTTTTCCCAGTCTGTACAAACCTTCGCCAAAAAATCATCCCCGGCCGGGGATGATTCATCCAGCACTTTGTCTCCACCATCCTTGTAATAATTAGCTGCCGATGCCGATATCATCACTTTAGGTCGGTCTGATGCCTGTTGAATGGCCTCGACAATTTCACTTGTTGTTTTTATTCGACTCGAGTATATTTTCTTTCTCACCTCGTCAGTCCACCTAGAACCAAATATAGACGCACCGGCCATATTAATGACGACATCGGCCTGCTCCATCTCAGCTACGAGGTCATCATCCCAAGAAACAAAACGCTGGTTTTTGGCCTCTTCTCCTGCATATTGCCTGGGCTCCCGTGTCAAAATGGTCAAAATATGTCCCTGACGAAGTAACATCGTTCTCAAGTATGAACCTAGAAAACCTGTACCTCCGGTAATAAAAATATTCATAAAAATTGATTTCAATATTTTATTTGCAATCCATTACATTAAAAAGCAGTTAAACATTCCAACTGCAACTATAACCTAAAATAATGAACACCAACTACAGACGCATTGCTCTAATAACAATCCGAATTATATTGGGACTTTTGTTTCTCATTTCGGGCATTGGGAAACTGATCAACAGCTCCGACGCTCAATACTTGGTGGAATTACTGGCAACAAAATTTTTCTGGCTGATTGAATATAAGTATATAATTGTACTTTCGGTTACCATCATTGAACTCATTTTGAGTGCTTTATTACTTTGGGGACGTTATTTAAAAACGGCACTTACCGGTTCTTTTTTATTATTACTTAGCTTTACTGGCGTTTTATCCTATTTCTATTTC
>Ga0102962_1000470_pt1 | contig 19237 bp, 13 predicted proteins | sample SalPonF2_C_D2_MG_FD_84519 | JGI IMG/M metagenome (GOLD analysis project Ga0102962, IMG submission 84519) | Salt pond soil microbial communities from South San Francisco under conditions of wetland restoration - Salt Pond MetaG SF2_C_D2_MG ...
CATCCAGAGGATAATCTGGCAAGTGACCATCCCCTACGGTCAAAAATGTTCGGAACATATCTAAATTAGTGACCAATTCACTGGAAACCTGATCTGGTTTAATGTGACCGGGCCATCTGATCATAGCAGGAACACGTGTTCCACCTTCCCAGCTCGTATGCTTTGAGCCTCTTAAAGGACCTGAAGAGCCTGTAAACCAGTGTTTGTTGGGTCCGCGTAAATCCCAATGCTCACCTTTGGGTGGTGTTTGGGGTACACGAAACATACGAGGCGGGGCATTATTCCAGGGACCATTATCAGAAGCAAAAAAGACAATCGTATTGTTTGCGAGATGCTCATTTTTTAAGGTTTGCATAACTTTACCTACACTCCAATCGATAGTCTCAACAACATCACCATACAATCCAGCACCTGATTTTCCCAGGAATTGAGTCGTTGTGTGAATAGGTAAATGCGGCATATTATAGGCTAAGTAGAAGAAAAATGGCTGCTTGCCATGGCTATGATCAGTAATAAAACGAATCGCCTCGTGCGTATACTTAATGGTTAACGAATCTTCATTTACAGGATATTCAACAACCGTTGTATCTCGATACATAACCAAAGGCACATCGGTCTGCACGTACGGTTTTTTATAATCATTGGAATATGGTAATCCAAGCCACGAATCGAATCCGCGATTGGTGGGTAAATATTTTTTCGGATCATAACCTAAATGCCATTTCCCTGCCATACCTGTTGCATACCCAGCCCTTTTAAGTCCTTCAGCTAACGTCAGCACACTATCAGATAAACCACCATGTCCGCCGGCACCGGTCCCGCCGCCAAAATGAAGACGGGGAATATATTCACCGGTCATTAATTCCGCACGTGACGGTACACACCAGGGAGCAGCTTCATATGAAGTAAATCGTATTCCTTCATCAGCCAATCTATCAATATTGGGTGTTCGGATATTGGGATTTCCATAATCCTGTAAATCGCCATAACCCATATCATCTGTAAATAAAATGATGATGTTCGGCTTACCTGATCTTGAAGAATGCGTGTTTCTGCTATTTTTACAACTATAAAAAAAGGCTACACAAAATAATAGCAGTAGTACAGGTATACTTTTCTTCGACATTCACAACCTCCATTAGACGTAAGTTATTGTTGATAGTAATATTATCTGTATTCTAATGCAAGCCTTTATCTTATACTGTATTTCTTAATATCGTCTTGTTTCCTCTATTTAAAGGAGTCACTAACGTGAGTTCGAGATAAAATCTACTCAAAACAGTGTCTTGAAATGAATATTTTACTTTGAAGATTTCTCCCTACGGTTGAAATGACGCGAATGGGCGAAGATGATGTTGATATTTAAAAAAAATCATTCATAGGCGAAATCTCGAACCCGCTTTTTGGGTGAGAGATCTTCGAAACATGAATATGAAACAGAATAAGTCTATAATAAGATCGAATTCACGTTATTTATATTTGGCCAATCAAGCATGAAATGATTTTCGGAATAGTTTATAAAAATCCAGGAAAGGAAATATAATGCTGAAGATGGGCCGTATTTACTTCGTTATTACCTGATATCACAAGGGTAGGGACGTTGCATGCAATGTCCCTACCCTTGTGAACCTATTAATTTGTAGTAATTTACCGGGTAATTCTTTTGATCATAAAAAAGAAGATCGAAGAGGGATCCATTTTGCTGAATCCTTTTATCGCTTTGTCGGCATCTAATAAAGCTTCAAATATTAATGCCATATCTTGTATCCTGTACGAACGGGCATCACTCATTAGATTATTGAAATAAAACCTACTCGAAATCCCAATTTTACTTTGAATTTGATCAGGGCTAAGACCGCGTTCTTTTAAGCGTAATATCTGCCAGATGTTGGAATACATACTATAGAAGAAACCGACACTTTTAATCACTTCTCCCGTTATGGAATCGGACAGACGCAATATCTGATCGGCTATAAAGAGTGATTTTGCTGTATCCCGCTTTATTATAGCATCTTTCAGCTCAAAAATAGTGTAATCTTTTGAAATGCCAACCAATTCACGTATATCTTGTTGGGTGATAGGTTCCCCTTCTTTTTTATACGTACATAGTTTGTCGATCTCCGAAGTAAGCTGAAGAAGATTGTCCCCCACAAATTGAGCTAAATATTGAGCCGCAACCGGATCAAATTGCTTTTTATGATTGACCATAGCCCATTCGGCAATCCATTCCGGTAATCGATATTCGGGAACCGAGTTGAATTCGTAATATCCAACATTTTTATTTTTTTTAACAGCTTTGCCAAACCGGGTGTTACCATTCGGCTTTTTTTCATCCATCAATACCAATAAGGTACTCGGATTGGGATTTTCAAGATAGGGAATCAAATCATCCAGGCTACCGGGTTTGTCATCTGCCTGTTCCCGGAGTTGCGACAAACCAAAGAAATCCCGAATCAATACCACTCTCTTTTCAGCCATCATCGGGAAACTCCGGATTATAGATAAAATACGATCAACATTTGTATCCTGTCCGTACATAATATCAAGGTTAAAGTCTCTCTCCGATTCCGGAACCCGGGATACCACCGATTCCTGAATGCGATCCATGAAAAAGACTTCTTCTCCACAACAAAAATAGATCGGTTTGGCACTGTTTGATTTCAATTCAGTTACCAAACCTTTAAATATTTCTATGCTTGTTTTCTTAGCCAAAGTAAAAAACTATTTAGTCAAGGATTTCCGCAGATTTAAACAGATTATATTTATTTTCTCGTTAACTTATGGATATAAACGACCCAGCAAACGTGGAAATGGAATCGTCTCCCGAACATGTTCCAAACCACAAATCCATGCCACTGTACGTTCCAAACCAAGTCCGAAGCCGGAATGTGGCACGGATCCATAACGACGCAGGTCGATATACCATTTAAAGGCTTCTTCCGGTAAATTATGCTTTTTAATTGCTTTTAAGAGAACATCCAGATCGTCTTCACGTTGTGATCCACCGATGATCTCTCCATATCCTTCCGGTGCCAATACATCAACAGCTAATGCCAGGCGATTATCGTCAGGATCACGTTTCATATAAAAAGCTTTTACTTCGGCTGGATAACGATGAACCATAACGGGCTGATCAAACTGCATGGTCAGGATGGTCTCATCACTTCCCCCAAAATCTTCACCCCACGTAAAATTCAACGCAGATTCGCGCCATGTTGGAATATTTCTCAAGTCTTCATCGATCTGTTCCAAACGATTATGAATTTCTTTGGTCCGATGATCAATCTGATATTTACGCCCTTTTTTAGCCTGACCATATTCACTTTCAAGATCACTGCGTTCCTGATCCAGCTTTTCTTTTTCTTCTTGTCTGGACGATTCCATTTCATCGAGCATATCTTTGATTTTATCACTCTTCAGGAGATCAACCGCATCGCTGTATGAAATTCGGGGAAAAGGCGCTTTTACTTTTTCAAGCATCGTTGTATCGCGTTCCAAAACTTCCAATTGATACTTCTTGTTTTTCAGGACACGCTGAACGATATATGAAATCATATCTTCGGCCAGTTCCATATCCATATTCAGATCATAAAAGGCCATTTCCGGCTCAATCATCCAAAATTCGGTCAGGTGACGACGTGTTTTGCTTTTCTCAGCCCGAAATGTTGGTCCGAAAGTGTAGACTAAGCCATGTGCCATGGCCATGGCTTCTGCATAAAGCTGACCCGATTGCGTCAGATAAGCAGGCTGATCGAAATAATTGGTTTCAAAAAGAGTTGTGGTTCCCTCAGCGGCATTACCTGTGAAAATGGGAGCATCCATCTGCATAAAACCTCTTTCCTGGAAAAAGGTATGGATGGAATAAATGATCTCATTCCGAATCTGCATAGCCGCCCATTGTTTTTGACTACGTAGCCAGAGATGTCGGTGATCCATAAGAAAATCGACCCCGTGTTCTTTTGGCGTGATGGGATAATTATTCGAGATCTGTACAACCTCAACATCTGTAACGTGCAATTCATATCCTCCGACACTCCGGTCGTCTTTTACAATCTTACCTGTTATTTTTGCGGAGCTTTCTTGTGTGAGTGAAGAAACATCCTCCCAAATTTTTACAGAGACTTCGTCTTTGGAAGTCACACATTGACACAATCCGGTGCCGTCTCTCATAATGGTGAACACTAATTTTTTGCTGGAACGTTGATTATATACCCATCCCTTCAGCGTTACAGTCTCTTCATCGTGATCAGATAAATTCTTGATAAACGAAACAGTCATTTTTAATAATATTTTGTGATCAGTTCTTTTTTTCGGGTAATAAAATAGTTTCTGTCAAATCATCATCAATGAGAAATTTTTGAGCGAAATCACGAACATCATCTGCTGTAACCTCATCGATGTGCTTGATCAATTCATCGAGTGTCAGATAACGATCGAAAATTATTTCGCTTTTTGCAAGGCGTGTCATCCGATTACTCATACTTTCCTGTGATAAAAGTAATTTACCCTTAAGCTGGGATTTTGCCTCAGCCAACTCTTTTTTCGGGATTTTGTTCTGACGTATTTCATCGAATTCTTTGAGAATCAATTCTTTAACATGATCCAGGTACTCTTTATCCGTACCAATATAAACGCCAAACATCCCCGTATCCTTAAAAGATTGAATGAAAGCCTGAATGGCATAACAGTAACCATACTTTTCTCTGATATTCTGATGCAACCGGGAACTCATTCCGCCACTCAAAATGGTTTGCATTAGCAATAATTTGTATCGATTATCATCACTTGATGAAATCGATCGTTTTCCCAGTATATAATGGGTTTGCTCAATGGGACGCTTTAATATTTTCTTTTGCGGAATATATGGAGTCATAATGCTCTTTCCATCTTCTTCACGTCCTTTATTTTCACTCGAAAACAGGTGTTCCGATAATTTTAAAACCTGCTCATGCTCAACATTGCCGGCAACGGCTACAATGATATTCCAAGGCTGGTATCGTATGCCCATGTAATCAAACAGATCAGTTCTCTGCAAAGCTGAGACTGTTGATTCATAACCTATGATAGGTCGGCCCAACGGATGATTCTCAAATACCTGTGCTTCAAATTCCTCAAATACAAAATCCTCCGGACTGTCACGGTACATTTTCATCTCTTCGATGACCACTTTTTTCTCTTTAACGATCTCCTCATCCGGAAATTGAGAATTCATAACCATGTCAGATAAAACATCAAGAGCGGTATCCAATTCTGTATCCAGACATCTGACATAATAACACGTATATTCAGATGATGTAAATGCATTTAACATCCCTCCGGCCGCTTCAATACTTGATGAAATATCAAATGCCGTTCTTTTTTTCGTTCCTTTAAATAACATATGTTCCAGGAAATGAGTGATTCCGGCTACTTTCTCAGCTTCGTGCCGGCTACCCGTCTTGACCCAGACTCCCACAGAAATACTTCGAACACTATCGATATGTTCCGAAACGATCCTTAATCCTGATGGCAATGTCGTTTTGTTAAGATTATCCAGCTTACTTAATTTCTCCATTTGACTCTAACTTACTTCTTCAAATATTTTACAATATAAGTTGATAAAAAAAAGCGCCATCTCAATGATTGGCGCTTTAAATTAACATATTAATATAAATACTTATTCTTTTTCTTCCTCTTTGGGGATCAGTGCTTTTCTGGAAAGGCGTAATTTGCCACCATCTTCAATCTTCAGAAGTTTTACCTTTATGATGTCGCCTTCCTGCAGAACGTCACGAACACTTCTGATATGTTTATGATCGATTTCGGAAATGTGCAATAATCCGTCTTTACCAGGCATAATCTCTACAAAAGCTCCGTAATCCTTTATGGAACGTACGGTACCTTCGTACACCTCTCCTTCTTCAAGCTTACCGACAATAGCTTTAATCATCTTAACGGCTTCTTCCGCTTCTTCACCACTCATTGCGGCAATCGTAACAATACCTTTATTTCCTTCTTCTTCAATATTGATTTCGGTATTGGTTTCCTTTTGAATTCCCTGAATGATTTTACCGCCCGGACCAATTAACGCGCCAATTTGATCGCCGTCAATTTCCATTCTTGTGAATGCCGGTGCATATTTCGACAATTCAGCGCGAGGTACAGAAATAGATTCGGCCATTTTGGTCAGAATGAAGAGACGGCCTTTTTTAGCTTGTTCCAGTGCTTGTTTCATCACTTCATTCGAAATACCTTTTACTTTGATATCCATTTGACAAGCGGTAATACCTTCCGTTGTACCGGTTACTTTAAAGTCCATATCGCCCATGTGATCCTCCTGACCCTGGATATCGGAAAGAATAACAGTTTTATCTTCCCCTTTTATCAATCCCATGGCAATACCGGCTACTGGTTTTTTCAGTGGTACACCAGCGTCCATCAATGCCATGGAACCACCGCAAACGGAAGCCATCGAAGAAGAACCATTGGATTCCAAAATATCGGAAACAACACGAATGGTATACCCGAAATCTTCCTGAGTTGGCATCATTATCTTTAATGCGCGTTCGGCAAGATGACCATGACCAATTTCGCGACGCCCCGGACCTCTCAGGAATTTTGCTTCGCCAACACAAAATGGAGGGAAGTTATAATTCAGCATGAAATGCTTGGGTTCGGTATCGAATAATGTATCGACACTTTGTTCATCTCTTTTAGTGCCTAATGTCACAGTAACAAGCGCTTGTGTTTCACCACGTGTAAAGATTGAAGAACCGTGAGTACGGGGTAAATATCCAACTTGCGTCCAAATAGGACGAATTTCATCAGTATTTCGACCGTCTATTCGAATTTTTTCTTCAAGAATGAGATTTCTTAAAATATCTTTTTGAAGATCATGACAAATTTCGGAAATGTCGCCTTCTCGTTCAGGATACTCTTCTTCTAATGCTTCAAGAACCTCAGTAACGACCTCATTGATCTGATTACCATATTCTTTCTTTTCTAACTGAGCTTTTGAAATTTCATAAAAACGATCACCGATGATCTCTTTTACTTTCTCGATAAGTTCTTCTTCCGGTTCTTCCGGAACAAACTCACGTTTTTCTTTTCCGAATTCATTTCTCAGTTCTAATTGAAATTGACAGAGCTTTTTAATGGCTTCATGACCGTATTGAATAGCTTCGAGCATTTCACTTTCTGAAACCTCACTCATCTCACCTTCAACCATTGCAACGCTATCAATCGTACCACCGATAACTAAGTCTATTTCCGAATCTTCGAGCTCAGTGACTGTAGGATTAACAATCAATTCACCGTCAACACGTCCGACACGAACCTCTGCAATCGGTCCATCAAAAGGAACATCTGACAACGTCAAAGCGGCTGAGGCTCCGACGCCACCTAAAACATCAGCGTCATTCTCTCCATCAGAAGAAATTACAAAACAAATAATTTGTGTTTCATTCATGTAACCTTTTGGAAACATGGGACGAATGGTCCGGTCAATCAAACGGCTTGATAATATTTCCTTCTCGGAAGGACGTCCTTCCCTTTTAATAAATCCACCTGGGAAACGCCCACCGGCGGAAAAATTCTCACGAAAATCTACTGATAGAGGAAAAAAATCCTGGCCGGGTGCCGGCTCATCTTTACTAACAGCTGTAGCTAACACCATCGTATCGCCAAGTTTAACCACAACAGAGCCATTGGCCTGCTTGGCAAGACGACCTGTCTCGATCGATAGCGTTTTACCCGGTGCGAATTCTACTGATCTAAAATCTTCCTTCATGTTCTAATCCTTTACTTATCGTAATAAAACTAACGATTTAATATAATTTATGTAATGCTAATAGTAATAATATCTTTAACCACTTATTATAGTCATTAAAAATAATATCAACATAAACCCGCTATAAATATCTGTACAAAAAATAACGAGAAGTGTAATAAAAAAGGCACGAGTATTACGTGCCTTTCATCAATTTATTTACGTATACCCAACTCTTTGATAAGTTTTCTGTAACCCTGAATATCTTTTTTCATTAAGTAATTGAGTAATTTTCTACGTTTACCAACCAATCGCAATAAACCGACACGAGAGGAGTGATCGAGTTTATGCTCTTTTAAGTGATCTGTTAAACGGTTGATACGTTCTGTAAATAGTGCAATTTGAGCTTCCGGCGAACCGGTGTCAGTTGCAGAATTGCCGTATTTTTCAAAAATCTCTTTTTTTTCTTCTTGGGATATATTCATTTTTCTCCGCTTTAGATATTGTTATATGCTAAAGTAGATTTTACATTTAAGTTAATCTACAAGTTTCTAATATATTATTTATTTACTCTTTGAGCAATTTCTTTATCATTATTGATTTGAGCGATCAGTTCATCGACACTATTAAAACGCTGTTCATCACGAATTCTTTTGATAAACCATAAATCCACGTCTTCTCCGTAAATATTTTGGTCGAACTCAAAGATATTGACTTCTAATGTGCGTTCATCGCTTCCATCGAAAGTAGGTCTTACCCCAATATTCATCATTCCCTTATAGATGGTATCGCCCACTTTTATAGAAACGGCATAGACTCCGTTCTTAGGAATGATCTTTTTTTGATTTTCCGGTTTAATATTGGCTGTTGGAAAACCAATTTTCTTACCCCGTTTATCTCCATGAATAACCGTGCCTTTCAGGTGATAGGGTCGTCCCAGAAAGGATTTGGCTAAGTCAACATCTCCTTTTTCTTTCAGTGCTTTCCGGACAGTCGTGCTGCTTACGGTAATTTCACCCACTTCGTGGGCTTCCACAACCTCGACGTCGAAACCCAATTCCTTACCAAGTTTATTTACCGTGGCCTTGGTTCCCTCGCGATTACGTCCGAATTGATGATCGTAACCGATAACAAATTTACTTACACCAATTTTTTCAAATATGATATTTTTTATAAAATCTTCTGAACTTAACAGAGAAAAGTCCCGATCGAATGGAATGACAACCATTACCGATATTCCCAGGTCATTGAGAATTTCGGCCCGTTCTTCCAAAGTCGTTAACAACTTGATGCCACTTTTTCCCGGTTGTAGTATTTCTCTCGGATGGGGATCGAATGTAATTAATGCACTTCGGGCGTTTATTTTTTTTGCGCTATCAACAACCCTTTTTATAATCGTTTTATGTCCCTCATGCACGCCATCAAACGTTCCAACCGTCAATACTGTATTCGGATCACGTTTTATATCATTCAGATAAACAATTTCGGTCATTGTTGAAAAATCTCTTCCAATTTTTGAATCGTTAGAGCTTGTTCTATTTTATAGGAACCCGTCCGGGTTCTCCTAAGAGCCGTTAAATAGGCATGAGATTTTAATTTCTCTCCAAGATCATATGCCAGAGAACGGACATATGTCCCTTTACTACAAACAACGCGTAATTTTAATTCCGGATTATAAAAATTCATGATCTCTGTATCATAAATCGTAACAACCCGCTTCTTTCGTTCCACTGTTTGACCTTTTCTCGCCAGTTTATATAGCCGTTTTCCTTTATGTTTAACGGCAGAATACATAGGTGGGATTTGTTCAATCGATCCATTAAACTCTTTTGAAAGTGTTTCCTTAATTGTATTAAGAGTAATATGATCAGTTGGAGCCGTTTTTTCGATTTCTGTTTCGGCATCATAACTTGGAGTAGTGGCTCCAAATAAAATATCAGCCATATATTCTTTTTCTTTATTCTGAATAAACTGAATGGATTTGGTCGCCTTTCCCACACATAATACGAGCAATCCGGTCGCCATCGGATCGAGTGTTCCCGCGTGCCCAATTTTTTTCAAATCGATGAACTTTCTAAGCTTTCGAACAACTTTAAAACTACTCCATCTCTTTGGTTTATCAATTAGAAAAATACCGCCTTTACTGAAATCAATTGATGTGTGTGGAATATTTTCGGCAGTGTAAACGGGTAACTCTTCTAATGGAATGGCTATCGGCATATTGCAATCAGAAATCTTTCACTCTTAGTTACCGGAAGAATCGTTTCCATCATCCTTTTTGTGAATTTTGTCAAATAACTGCTCCAGATGATTCACATATTCCGCAGTGTCATCCTGATATAGATGTACTTCAGGAATCTTCCGAACCTGATGCCGAATCTTATCAGCCAGTTCAAAACGGATCTCGTTATCATGTTCTTTGAGGTATTCAAAAACACTTTTCGGATCTCCGTTAGGTGCCAATATGCTTACATAAACTTTGGCAATAGATAAATCAGAAGTAACACGCACTTTGGTTACTGTAATAATCGTATTATTCTGATATTTCTGTAAAATAGGGCCGAGATCCCTTTGTATCTCGGCCGCAAGACGTTCCGTTCTAATGCTCATAAAATATCTAGCTCATTAACTTTCGCTTCGTTTCAACGACTTCGTATCCTTCAATTATATCGCCTACTTTTATATCATTATAATTGGCTATCGATAAACCACATTCATATCCGGACGCGACTTCACGTACGTCGTCTTTAAAGCGTTTGAGTGAATCAATTTCTCCATCATAAATTACAATACCATCACGGATCAGACGAACTTTGGTATTACGCGTTATTTTTCCATCCGTTACATAACAACCTGCTACCATACCTGCGCCCGGCACTTTGAAAGTGTCTCTTACTTCAAGGGTACCAATTACATGCTCATTAATTTCAGGTGATAACAATCCTTCAAGAGCATCATGTACAGCATCAACGGCATCATAAATAACGCTAAAGAGACGTATATCAATTTGCTCTTTTTCTGCCAATTTTCGTGCCTGTGCACTTGGTCGAACCTGGAATCCGATGATAATAGCATCTGAAGCGGAAGCCAGCAAGACATCCGATTCCGTAATAGCGCCTACCCCGGTGTGAATGATATTCACTTGGACTTCTTCATTATTGATTTTCTGTAAAGCGCCGGATAATGCTTCTATAGAGCCTGCCACATCGCCTTTGATAATAATGTTTAATTCGGCAACCTCACCAAGAGCCATTCGTCTTGACAAGTCATCAAGCGTGATATGTTTGACTTTTCGCAGATCCTGTTCGCGTTTTATTTGTTGTCTTTGCTGAGCAACTTCACGCGCTTTCTTTTCATCCTCAGTTGAAATCAGTTTGTCGCCTGCTTCCGGTAATCCGTCAAATCCGATCAATTGAACCGGTGTGGATGGTCCGGCTACTTCAATACGCTGACCAAATTCATTTTCCATGGCTCGAACACGACCGAAATATTGTCCGGCGACAAACGGATCACTTACATGAAGGGTACCTTTTTGAATCAGGACATTGGCGACGACACCTTTTCCCTTATCAACCCGTGATTCAAGAACGATACCGACGGCATTGCGATCCGGATTAGCCCCCAATTCGAGTAATTCGGCTTCGATCAATAATTTTTCAAGTAATTCATCAACGTTTAATCCGGTTTTTGCGGATATTTCAGCAGATTGATATTTACCGCCCCATTCTTCAATCAATACGTTATGTTCAGATAACTGTTGCTTGATCTTATCGGGATTAGCATCCGGTTTATCAATCTTGTTAATAGCCACCACAATAGAAACTCCGGCAGCCTGAGCGTGATTAATAGCCTCGATCGTTTGTGGCATCACAGCGTCATCGGCCGCGACAACAAGAATAACGATGTCCGTTACCTGAGCACCGCGAGCACGCATAGCCGTGAAAGCTTCGTGGCCCGGAGTATCCAAAAATGTAATTTTCTTATCCTCTTCGCCAACGGTTACTTCATAGGCACCGATATGCTGGGTAATTCCGCCCGCCTCACCGGCAACAACATGTGCTTTACGAATATAATCGAGTAATGATGTTTTACCATGGTCGACGTGCCCCATTACGGTAACAACAGGAGCCCGGGGCTCGAGATCTTCTTCATCATCTTCCTCATCCTCCATTTCTTCAAGTAATTCATCTGCATCGACAAATTCGACTTCACGGTTAAATTCTTCAGCGATGAGTTCAATGGTACTTGCATCAAGACGCTGGTTAATAGATACCATGATACCAAGATTCATACAAATCGTAATAATATCGGTTGGCTTGGCATCCAACAAGTCGGCAAGATCACCAACCGTGATAAATTCTGTAACTTCGAGGATAGTACGCTGTTCTTCTTTTTCCGCAGCCTGCTGTTCTCTTTCGGCAGCTAATTCCTCACGTCTTTGACGGCGACGTTTCTGTCGTTTTTTACCGACACTTTCAGAAGACTGCAGCAACTGCATTGTTTCTTTCATCTTCTGCTCTACGTCCCCCTCGTCTACGCGGCGACTCCGTTTACGTTTTTTCTTTTTCTTAACAGAAGTGTCCTTTTTATTATCCTGCTTTTGACTATCGTCTTTCTTCTTACTTTTCTTGAAACGTTTTTTCTTACGCTTCTTGGTTTTCTTAGACTCCTCTTCTTTGTCCTTGGCCTTCGTTTTTTTCTTTTTCTTATTTTTGGAAGATTTGGAATCTTTCTTATTGATATCAATGGTTCCAATTACTCTTGTGCCACGCAATTTCGAGGTTTGAGCCCGAATAACCTCATCATCGTCTTCTTCTGCTGCTTCCGCTTCTGCTTCTTTTTGTATGGTTTCCGTAGCTTTTTCCTTATCTGTATCTTTATCTTTCCTTTTTTTAGATTCTTTTTTTGCCTCTTGTTTAGATTCTTCTGTTTTAGGTTTTTTCTCTTCAGTTGTTTTAGTTTTCTCCGGTTGCTTCTCTTCTTTAGATTCCGCTTTAGCCGTCGTTTTACTCTTCTTTTCTTTAGAGACCGTTTTTTCAGAAGCCTTTTCCTTGACTTCCTGCTTCTCTTTCTTCGGCTCTTTTTTAGCTTTGGCCACGACCTTTTCTTCAGTTTTGTCTTTCTCCCCTTTTGCAGCCTTTTCCGCTTTAACCGGTTCTTCCTTTTTAGAGACTTTGAGTTCTTCTTTTTCTACTTCCTTAGAAGGAGTTGCTTTTTTGTCTTTGGCATTGTCTTTAGCTTCAGATTCTTTTTTCGGCTTCTTCTCTTCTTCAGCTTTAGATATTTCAGCTTGTTTCTCTTCTTTTTCAACCGGTTTTGTTTCTTGAGACTCATTTTTAGATTCAGCGTGTTTATCATTCTGCTTCACAGACGCTTCTTCTTTTTCTTTTTGAGATTTATCTTCTTCCGGTTGAACACTTCTTTCTTCTTTGGGAGCTTCTTCTGCCTCATCCTGGGGCTCCAACGGTAGGTCATCGAGCGGCTCGAGAACATTATCGAGCGTTACCGACTCATTTTTATTATGACGCAAAGCCGTCTTGCGCTCCTCATACTCTTCACGAGAACGCTCGTGTTCCTGGCTTTTCGCCTTATCCACACCATAGATAGACTCCAATGCGCTATACATTTCCGGTGTAATATTGGCATTGGGCTTGCTATCTATTTTATATCCATTATCTCCAAGTGCTTCGACAATGGTCTGTGTGGAAACATTAAATTCCTTTGCAACTTTAAAAAGCTTTTTAGGTTTTCCGCCTTGCGTCATATTGTTATTTCAGGTGATACTTTTAAGAATTTCAAGATTTTGATTTCCAAACGAATTCATTCGCACTTAGATTTCATCTTCTTCAAACTCTTCTTCAATGGTCTCTATAATTTCATTAGCTAAATCTTCGGAGATATTTCCTCCTGTTCTTCTTACCAGTTCTTTAGCGTCAAGCTCAAGAACCGCACGTGCTGTGTCACAGCCAATATCATATAGCTGCTGCACAACGTCTTCACCAAAATCTTCCGTGAACTCAAAAATGTCAATATCGTCTTCTTCTTCGACTTCACGGTAAACATCAATTTCGCAGTCTACAAGTTTAGATGCCAGTCGAATATTGACGCCGCCCTTACCTATCGCTTTCGATACCTGATCGGCAGGAACGACAACATTGGCATGAGTACTCGTCTCATTTAATTCAACCGATAATACTTTGGCCGGCTGAAGAGCCCTTTTAATAAACTCTATTTTATTTTCGGTAAAGTTGATGACGTCGATGTTTTCATTACAAAGCTCACGTACAATAGAATGAATTCGAACGCCTTTCATTCCGACACAGGCTCCAACGGCATCAACCCGTTCATCATGAGAGATAACCGCTACTTTCGATCGATCTCCAGGTTCACGTACAACTTTGACAATTTCTATGATACCATCAAATACTTCCGGTATTTCATTTTCAAATAATCGTTCGAGAAATATCGGAGAAGTTCTTGATATAATAACGGTCGGATTGCTGTTTTGGCGTTTCACCTCAACAACAACGGCCCGTATTGTATCTCCTTTACGGTATCTGTCTTTATATATTTGTTCCTTTTTTGGTAAAACAAGTTCTACGCCATTATGATTTACCAAAATATCATTTTTTCGAACCTGGTATACATCACCAAGAACGATTTCGCCCACGCGATCCATATATTCTTCAAATACATTTTCCTTCTCAATTTCACGGATTCGCTGAGCGAGCGTCTGACGTGCCATCATCACCGCACGACGACCAAAATCTTTAACAAAAATTTCTTTCGCGAATTCATCATATAATCCCAGATCAGGATCAAATTTATGAGCCTCTGTAATCGGAATCTCCGTTACCGGATTAGTGAATTCATCATCAGGAACAACTTCTCTGATATGCAACATTTGAATTTCGCCACGATCAGGATTCAATATCACACTAAACGAATCGTCTGATCCATATTTTTTTCGAATCATGGATTTGAAAACATCCTCCAGAATCGACAATAATAGATTACGGTCGATTCCTTTGTCTTTTGCTATCTCAGCAAAAGATTGAACTATTTGTTTCGAAATATCATCTTGCATCATTACTCCCAATCAGTGGTTTAAAAGTCACCATGCTGTCAAAATCTTAGTTTCTACGATATCATCAAAAGAAATGATCTCTTTCTGACCATTTTTTTGTTCAACTAAAAGCTTGTCACCATCAAATTCTTTGATGACACCTACTATTTTTTTCTGTTCATCATCTATTTGATATGTAACAGAAGCATTCCTTCCTATCTTTATATAATACTGTCGTTTATCTACCAAAGGTTTATCCACTCCCGGTGATGAAACATTCAGACGATACCGGCCAGCGATAACGTCATGAGCCTCTAATAAAAATCCGAGTTCCTCACTAACTTTGGCACATTCATCCAGGTTTACACCTCCTTTTTCCGAGTCAACATAAATCCAAAGCGTACGACTCCCTTTATGACCTTTTAGGATAAAGTCAACTAGAAATAAATCGGTATCTTCCAATACCGACATTGCTAAATCTCTAATTTTATCGTCTATTGTCTCAGCCAAAATTCAGTAATTATAAGTACAAAAAAAAGTGAGACCTGTTGAGCCTCACTTTTGTCAATTGAAAGATAACCTTATTTAAAAATAATTACAAACCGAGAGGGAAGCTTTTAGTTATTCTTTCGCTTTTTCATCAGTTTCTTTAATCAATTTAAAATGCCATATTCTAATAATTTATGATGGGATATCTTATTATATTCTCTGCTTATGAGTTTAAAAGACTTCCATCCTTTTACTGGTTATAGTTCAATGAAACATTTAACATCCTAAAACCTAATTATCGTTAACAAATATTTAATAATGAGGCATTACAATTATTATACGTTTATAACCATCCTTTTATTTTTCTATACTTCTCCAAAGCTATTAAAAGCACAAATAAAGCCATCTACTGCATCAGAGATCAATCAGTCGATCTCACAGAGACAATCTCTGCGGAAAAATTCTCTTATTAAAAGCTATAAGGTCCGAAGTGTTGGTCCGGTAGTCATGGCAGGCAGGGTAACCGATTTAGCGGTTAATCAAAAAAAAGAAAAACAATTTTTTATTGCGTACGCTTCTGGTGGGGTATTCGAAACCAATAATGATGGAATTTCTTTCAAGCCTATTTTTGATGACCATGGTTCTTTAACAATTGGAGACATCGCATTATCTCCTTCTAATCCAAATATAATGTGGGTAGGTACCGGAGAAGTTAATAGCAGCCGTTCCAGTTATTCCGGTTCCGGTGTTTATAAGAGTACGGATAGCGGGAAGACGTGGTCTCATATGGGACTCACGAATACGCAGCACATCGGACGAATTCTCATCGACCCTGATAATCCCAATATTGTTTGGGTCGCCAGTGAAGGCCATCTTTACTCGAATGGATCGAATCGAGGGGTCTATAAGACGATAAATGGAGGCAAAACCTGGAAAAAAACTTTATTTGTTAATGATAGTACCGGTGCTATTGATTTAGTGATGAATCCTCAAAATCCCAAACAGCTCTGGGCCGCGACATGGACCAGAAGACGCTATGCGTGGAATTTTGAAGGATCAGGTTCCGGATCCGCCATTTACGAATCAGATGATGGCGGCAATACCTGGAAAAAACAGGTTAATGGTTTTCCAACCGGTGATAAAGTTGGAAGAATCGGGTTGGCTATCTGTCAATCGAAACCCAATGTGCTTTATGCCATTGTCGATAATCAGAATAAAGTCAAAAAGAAAAAGAAGAAAGAGAAATCCCAAAAACCCGAAGGACTTACGTTCGCATCCTTTAAAAATATGCCGGAAGAACAATTTCTGAATCTCAATAATAAGGATCTGAATAAATTTCTCCGCAGTAATAATTTTCCTAAACGATATACAGCAAAATCTATCAAAGAAGACATTCGGAAGAATAAATACGATGTAAGCGATATTGCGAAATACAATGGGGAAAGCGCACTTAAGGCTGAAATGGATTCTAAAGTCATCGGTGCACAGGTTTACCGGTCAGATGATTACGGTAGACATTGGCATAAAGTTAATAAGTACGCTTTGGATGGCGTTTATTACACTTATGGCTATTATTTCGCTCAAATTCGGGTGAATCCCCATAATCCAAATGACATCTATATAATGGGGGTCCCGCTTTTGCATTCTACTGACGGTGGAAAAACATTCACACAGGTTGGGAAAAGCATTCACAGCGATATTCATGCGTTTTGGTACGATCCCAAAGATCCCGAACATGTAATGGTTGGAACCGATGGCGGCGCTTATGCGAGTTATGATGCCGGAGTGCATTGGCGGCATTTCAATTCGATGGCTGTCGGACAATTTTACAGTGTCGCTGTTGATATGGCCAAACCCTATAACATTTACGGAGGGTTACAGGATAATGGCGTTTTTTACGGATCGTCTGCAACGGTTCCTGACCATTCCAAACACTGGAAACGACTTTTAGGTGGTGATGGCATGCATGTCACTGTGGATCCAAGAGATAATGGAATCGTGTACGCCGGGTTTCAATTTGGAAATTATTTCATGATAAATAAGAACACACATGAAAGTAAATACATCACACCAAAACATAATATTGGGGAACCTCAATATCGATGGAATTGGAATACACCGGTCGTCTTGAGTCCGCATAATCCGGATATTGTTTACATGGGATCACAGAAATTACTGCGCAGTATGGATCAGGGGCAACATTTCCAGGAAATCAGTCCAGATTTGACGACTAATCGGCAGCCACAGGGAAATGTTCCTTACTCTACCATCACGACCATTTCGGAATCCCCTTTGGAATTTGGATTGATTTGGGTTGGTACCGATGATGGAAATGTTCAGTTAACCAGAGATGGTGGGGTTCATTGGAAGCTTGTTTCCAGCACATTACCGCAAAAGCGATGGGTGAGTAAAGTTTTTGCCTCACCTTATGATGAAGGAACGGCCTTTGTGGCACTCAATAATTATCGCTATGATCAATTTAAAGCCATGCTTTATAAAACAACGGATTATGGAAACTCCTGGCAATCGATAAGCGATGATCTGCCACAGGAAAATATTAATGTGGTCATTCAGGATCCTGTGAATCCCCATTTATTATTTGTTGGAACTGATGATGGTGCCTATGCCAGTTTAAATGATGGTAAAAAATGGCAATATATCGACACAGCTCATCCCAATGTGCCTACTTATGATATGGTGATTCAACCTAAAGCACACGATTTAGTGATGGGAACTCACGGCAGAAGTGTTTATGTCATGCACATTAAACCATTAGAGGAATTAACGGAGGATAAACTCAATAAACCAATAGTTGCCTTCAAACCTCAAAATGTTGTTCATTCTAATAATTGGGGAAAAGCTACTTATAAATTTCAAAAGCCGGATATCCCTTCAATAATATTATTGTACTATATTGGTCAAAAAGATGGCAGGGATTCCAAAGTCAGGATTACCATCACCACAAAATCGGGCAAAACCCTTAAAAAACTAACTGCTCCCGGTGGAATTGGTTTTCATCCTTATAAATGGGATTTAAAAATTAATAAAAAAGCTTCCAATAAAGATAATTCTGATTATCTTAAGCCGGGAAATTACAATATTGTTTATCATTATGGATCACATACTGATCAAACGACATTAGACGTTACTACTCAAAAAAAATCAAATAGTGATGAAACACCCGGTGAAAACGATTAAATGGCTAACCGGCTTTATCTTTCTGGGAATATTAGTGATGCTGGCTGGATGTTCTAAAGATAAAAATAACAACAAAACTAAAAGTTCAAATAACGGCCGAACCGTTACTTTTACCAATAACGTTTATTTTCTAAAAAATAATGGTGATACGCTATCAACGGTAAAAGTTGCCATCGCTAAGACTTCACAGGAACGGGATACCGGGCTGATGGATGTTAATAAATTAGCTTCTGATGGTGGAATGCTGTTTATCTTTCCTAAGCCTCAAAAACTTAGCTTTTGGATGGCCAATACCCCGCTTCCTCTTGATATCATCTTCATTAACAAAGACAAAAAGATTATCCGAATACACCATTCTGCTCAACCGTATTCTGAAAAACAGCTAAATTCAGACGGATTGGCTCAATATGTTGTTGAAGTGAATGGCGGTTATTGCATCGATCATGATATCATGGAAGGTATGAAGGTAGCATTCGATACAAACAATTTAAAAGCGGGTAATTAGGGAAAGTTTTCGGTTTCCAGTTAAAATAAAATTTGATTAATTCATATATCAAATAAGGACGTTGTACACAACGTCCTTATTTTTATAAATGATTTTATTTTGACATTGATAAAATCAAGTTTTTAAGCATTTTACAATTGCTCATTGCTCATTGCTCATTGCTCATTGCTCATTGCTCATTGCTCATTGCTCATTGCTCATTGCTCATTGCTCATTGCTCATTGCTCATTGC
>Ga0102962_1000471_pt1 | contig 19173 bp, 13 predicted proteins | sample SalPonF2_C_D2_MG_FD_84519 | JGI IMG/M metagenome (GOLD analysis project Ga0102962, IMG submission 84519) | Salt pond soil microbial communities from South San Francisco under conditions of wetland restoration - Salt Pond MetaG SF2_C_D2_MG ...
GCACAAAGGCACAAAGGCACAAAGGCACAAAGGCACAAAGGCACAAAGGCACAAAGAAATATGGTTGAATAATTACCTACAGTCAACGTTAATACCAAATTGAAACCCATCGATTATTACTTGGGCTCCGGGTTTTGCAAAAAAGCGACGAATCGTTTCATCGTGTTAAGTCGTTGTTCTTCCCGCAATCGCCAGGGATATTTCCCCATTTTTTGAATCATTTGATTCGCTATTCCAAAATACTTTTTCAATGCAGCGTATTCAACGGTCCTCAGGAAATCATCAAAGTAATATTTGGATAAAGGAGTACCGAGCAACTTTTCTGCATATATTGTGAAATTTTTATCCTGATTATTTCGAATCATTAGCTGCATGGCCAACAACCTATTATCGGGTGCAAGCGAATCAAAGCAGGTTGGTGTGATTACATGATGACGGTAATTGATATCCAGGTAATCTCTCCAGTTTGAAAGTGTATCGCGAAAATCCAGACGCTCTGCCAACCAATCGATACGATTTTTCCCGTTATTTAATTTTTTGGCTTTGCCAAGATATTCATGGGCCAACGAGACACTATCCTGCATCAGGTAAGCATCCGCGAGCCGGACATTAATAATTGATCCTTTTTGTGTCGTATCTACAGGATTGAATAATGTCGTTACACTATCTGGGTGTCCCCATTTTAATTCCAGGTACGACCATGGAAGCCAGAAACTTTCTTCATCGGGATGCATATGTAATCCCTTTTCGAGCGTCACAATCGCATTACCGGTGTCTTTGACCGCCATATCATATTTGTAATGATCATACAGGGCGTACATCGGGGTAATGGTATGCGGACATTTTTCTTCAAAAATTGAGGGGACGGAAAATAACTGCCTTGAAGCCTCCATATCGGCTGAATCGACCGGTGTTTTCTTTAATACCTGATGCCAGCCACTAACAATTTTATTCATATTGGCCGGGTATGCATTCTTGATATCAGATGTCTTATATGCTTTTTTGAGATCCGAAACCGGATAATTATTCAACAGATATTGAACGAAAGAACCGGCTGTAGTGTAATTAACATTTCCACGACCGGTATAAAAACCTGAAAAAGACAAGGCATTCTCAAGGTCTTTCGTATCCGGCCACGGTTTGGAAGCGGCCACCAGCTGATTCAGTGTAGCCACCTGCGATTCGTCCGGAGAAAGAGCTACGGCCAATCCCTCTACCAGCCCGATGCTCCAACTGGCATGAATCCACCGGTTCCCGAATTGCTTGGCAAGAACGTGAACCAATTCATGTCTCAGTACCCTGTTAATAGCCTGCTTTTCGATATGTAATTGATCAACAGAACTCCAAACCGGTACATAGCTGGTATATTTGGCACCAACCAGTTCTTTCTTCTGCCATGCGTGCGCATAAAAATAACACTGAATTTTCTGGTCAGGTGGCGGAATATTCAGTTTCCGGGTTATTTCCTCAAAATCAAATTCCGCCATTTTACTAAACCGGTAGATATCCCAATCGGAATAAAATTTCTTGTCATAATAGAATACAAAATGAGGAGTAACTTTTTTACCTCCCAATACCTGTTGGATATAACTTCGTGGTGAAATTATCCTGTTCTGAGCCATTGTAGCATAACTCAACCCAAGGCTTAATGTGAGTACAGCAACAGCCCATTTGGCAAAACGATTCGCCCAGAATTCCGGTAATAACCAAAATATACTGGCCCAACAGAAAGTTATAAACCGGAAATAAACAACCGACACACGAAAATGAATGGCTTCATCATAAATAGGGCCGGGCCACCCTCCCCAAATATGATTGTAAAAATAGACCTGGGGAAGCAGGTAAAACTCAAGTAAAAACTCACCCACAGCAATGAATAGAATAATTATCCATGTCCAAAACAAGGCATGGGAGAAACCCGACTTTCTGAAATAACGTCCGATGCTATATACGAAATAGATACTGAACGAAGGGTAAAAGATCCAATATCCCAGTCCATCCACGCTAAAACATCCGCCAATGAAACTGAATATGGCTAACGGGACAGCGGCAGCGTAGACAACCGTAATAATTTCCAGGAGTCTTCGCTTGTCACTTTTTGTTTCACTTGATTTAGTGGAAACATAAGCGGCAAGAACCGTACCGGCAACAGACGCAATGATAGCTGATTCGATATGCAGGTTTCGAACCAGCGGAATAAACAAAGCGATGACGCCTATGCCCAGTGATACACCGTATTTTGAGAGTATTCGCTTCAATAGTCTTATGTTTACAATTTATACGAAAAAAGGCTATGCATTCTTATACCCATTTATAATGCATAGCCTTATTCGAAAATAAAAGCGCTTTGTCAGCTCAACTTTTAAATAAGGTCGAAAGAACGAACCATATATTTTCTTTTCGTTCCTTCAGCCGTCTGGAAAAATATGGGAACCACATTGTCCCGTAAGGAATATAAATACGCACGTTGTATCCCTGATCAGAGAGTTCTTCACATGTTTGCTGTCGCAATCCATATAACATCTGATACTCGAAACGTGCTTTGCCTATTCCATTATCCGCGGCATATTTCTTTGTCCACTCTATAAGCTCATCATCATGAGTGGCAATACGTGGATATGGCGTTTTCTCCAATAATACTTTCGTGTACTCCTTAAAGGCTTCCCGAATAGCCGGCATCCCCTGAATGGCAAGTCGTTCCGGTTCTTTATATGCCCCTTTAACGAGACGGACATCGGCACCCATTTCCGCTAATTCGTCGATATCCTGTTTTGAACGATGGAGGTATGCCTGTATAACGATTCCTACATGTTTGCCGTATTCTTCATGCGCTTCCCGAAAGATATCCATGGTCTTTTGAGTATAATCAGATCCCTCCATGTCAATTCTGACAAATTGATCGAATTTGCGGGCGACATCGAGAAGTGAAAATAAGTTATCGCGACAATATTTATAATCAATATCAAGTCCCAGCATTGTCAGCTTAATCGAAATACTGGCATTCAGCCCTTTCTCATTGATACCTTTCAGTAAATTAATATAGTTTTTGACCGTTTCGTCAGCGGTTTCTCGATCTCTTACATTCTCACCCAATAAATCCAATGTAACTTTAATATCAGACTTATTGATTTCCTCAACTTTTGGTATTGCCTGGGAAAAATTTTCACCGGCAACGAATCTCTTGGCTAAAACAAATGGTAATTTCATGTATTCAAAGATTAATAATCAATTATTTACGCAAGCGTGAAAAATTTACGAAATATTCTTTCTATTTCCCGCAGCATCTCATCCTGAAATTTTTTTTAAAATCAACGGCAATATAATATGTATAACCAATCATATCATATAGCACCCGGAAAAATCATGTTTTTTTTATTCCGGTTTTTATATGGATGATCTTTGTTCTGCCGATAATTTAGCTCTTTTTTTCTTTTTTAATAAATTTTTGAAACGATATGAAAAACAAACTTTTCAATTAAAACTTTTGTTAGACATTAACGTACAAATTATCCTGAAATCGGGATAATCAGCGACATGGGTACTAAAGCCGACCGGTAAAATTCATAATTAAAAAATTTGATAAATGTATATAATGTCATTAATTTGACCATCTGGTCATTTTACAAGACCGATAATACATTAAGTATTTGTTTTTACATTTAGATGGCCCGTAACAATTCGTTTATACCGAACCATTATAATGAATAAGAAGACATTGAAACTCAAGGAGAAGCGCAAACACCTGTTGGAGGAATTTACCAAAAATACGATCCATCAGGCTGTATTGGAACTCATTGGAGAAAAGGGGGTGGAAAACCTTACCGTTAGCCGGGTTGCTCAAAGAGCTGGAATTGCCAAAGGGACGGTTTACCTCCATTTCAAGGATAAAGATGAGCTGGTATGTTCTTCTATCGATTCAAGTCTAAATCCATTATATACGGAGTTGTTGAATATTCTTGACAGCAACCTGGAACCTGTTGATAAAATGAAAAAATACCTGTTGTTCAGCACCAATTTTTTTGACGAATACCGAAACACTTTCCGGGCTTTACTGTATAACCACCATCAGGCTCATGTTCGTAAAGAGCGATATATGAGTAGTAATTATGAAGTTTTTATAGAAAAGCTGGCAACCACAATTCAGCAAGGAATTGATAAAGGCGTATTTCGACCAGTCGATTCCGAGATTGCGGCGATTTCATTCATGGAATCGACCATTGCCATAACCGTACAATACATTCTTAATGACAAACAGAGAGATCTGAAAAACGACGTAAATAATTTTTTTGATATAATTTTGAACGGAATTTTGTCAAACCAGTCACAAACATGAAATCATTATCATCAATTCTTACCCTGCTGCTAACATGTGTTTTGTTACAGGGTTGTATGACACCTGCGTCCATAAATCAAGATTTACAGGACACCGAGACAAAGGCTTACCAGGATTGGCAGCAACAGAAAACCAAGGCGGATACAATACCTTCTGGTCAGACAGTGAAGCCATCGAGCTATAAAGTAAAACAAGATGAATTGCCTGTTGTGAAAGGTAAGTTACAACTTACGGATGCCATCAAACTGGCCCTTCAATACAACAGGAACATTCAAACAGCGGTAGAGAACCAAACATATGCTCATGGACGTATTTTAGAAGCATACGGAAGTGTCGTTCCTACAGCTACTGTTAACGGTACTTATAATCACCTGGATAAGGTAGCCGAATTCAACATTAACGGGCGTACTTTTAAAGCCGGTGCACTTAAGACTTATGATTTACAACTCCATATCGAGCAACCATTAATCGATGGCTCTGCAGCTGCCGGACTGAGAGCTGCCAAATTATATAACGCTCTAACAGATAAGCAGGTACAGGATGTCAGCCAGAATGTAGTTTATGGTGTTGAGCAGAGTTATTACCAGTTGCTGCTGCTTCAAAAACAGTACAATGTCAATAAGCAGTTCCTGAGTGTTAGTGAAGCCAGTCTTCAGGATGTTCAAAATAAAGCCAAATTCGGCACCGCTACGAATTTTAATGTCTTACGCGCCAAAGTTGATGTGGCCAATGCACGTACACAGATGATTCAGGCAAAAAACAACCTGGAACAGGCACAGGCAGCATTTTATAAGCTTTTGGGGTTATCTCAACATAGCGACGTAACCCTTAAGGATTCTCTTGAATACAAACCCGTAGATACCAACGAAAGCAATGCGGTCCGTCTGGCCCTTCATGAAAATCCACAACTGGCAACAAACCTGTTAGAGGTACGCCTGCAGCGTCAATCTGTGCTGGCCAATTACAGTCAATATCTGCCTACTCTCAGTGCATATCTGAATCAAAATTATAATAAACCCAACCCACACGGATCCCCTTTTAACCCGGATAACTTTTTTACTTTCGGATATGCGTGGAATGCCGGTTTAACTTTGAGATGGAACATATTCAATTTGTCCCGTGAAGGATCTATTGTACAGAGTAAATCACAATATCGTCAGCAAAAGTTGAATTATCTTAACAGTAAAGAACAGGTACTCTACGATGTCAGAAGCGCCTTATTGGGAATTAATAATGAGGCACAATCGGTTGAAGCTCAGAAAATGACCTTGCAACAGGCCAAAGAAGGACTAAGGCTGGCCCAGGCCGGTTTTAAAAATGGGACACTCGATCAGGTATCGGTATTAGACGCCCGTCAGGCACTCCGACAAGCCGAGTTATCCTATTATAACAGCATATATCAACACAAAGTGGCTCATCTTAAATTGCAAAAGGCCACCGGTCAGTTGAAAGTCAAAGCTGTTAAAAACGAGAATTAATCTCACAAGAGAATATTGAACCTTTTTGATATTTAAACATGCGAATTACAGATATATCCATTAAGCGACCAGTTACGACCATTACAATAATGTCGGCCTTGCTTGTATTCGGATACATGGCTTTTTCCAGAATGGGAGTCGATCTATTTCCGGAAGTGGAATTTCCTGTCGTAACGGTAACGACGACTCTTCCAGGTGCCAGTCCGGATGTAATGGACCAGGAAGTAACGAACACTCTTGAAGAACAGATCAATACGATCAGTGGTATTAAAAATATAACCTCACAGAGTTATGACGGCCTGTCCAACATCGCTGTTCAATTCGAACTGTCAAAAGATGCTAATGTGGCAGCCGAGGAAGTCAGAGCCAAAGTGAACCTGGCAAGAAAAGACCTTCCGAGAGATATCGATCCACCGATCGTTCAAAAGCTGGACATTGCATCCAGCCCTGTTGTATGGATCTCCGTTTCTGGCAAAGTGCCCTACCTGCAACTCTCTCAATATGCTGATAAAACACTCAAAGAACAGTTACAGACAGTGAGCGGTGTGGGTAACGTCGAAGTCTCCGGATTACGTCAGCGGGAAATGAGAGTCTGGTTATATCCGCAGAAATTATACGCCCGGGGCCTTACGGCCATGGATGTTGTCCGTGCCATTCAAAGTAATCACCTGGAACTTCCAGGCGGACGTATTGAAGAGCAAAAGAAAGAATACACTATTAAGGTGCAGGGTGAATATTTAACGCCAAAAGGCCTGAGTAATTTGGTCATTAAAAGCGAAAATGGTAAAACAACCTACCTGCACGACGTTGCCAAAGTACAGACCGGTACAGAAGATTACCGAACGATTGCACACTACAATGGCATACCTACCATCGGTTTGGGTATCCGGAAACAAAGTGGGGCAAATACGGTTGCTGTTGCCGACGCTATACGTGCCAAAGTCAATCAGCTCAGGAAAAATTCTCCCCAGGGAATCAATGTATCTATTGCTTCTGATAACTCGAATTTTATAAAGAAATCGATAGGCGGTGTTCAGTTCGATATCATTTTAGGAGTTATTCTTACAGCCATCATCATGTTTGTCTTCCTGCGGAACCTGCGGATTACGATGATCAGTATCGTATCTATCCCTATTTCACTGATTGGTGGATTCATTATCATGAATGCCCTTAATTTTACGGTTAACGATCTTACCATGTTAGCCATGTCTCTTGCCGTGGGTCTGGTTATTGATGATACCATCGTTGTGCTTGAGAACATCTTCAGGCACGTTGAAATGGGTGAAAAAGGCATGGAAGCTGCGAGTGTGGGAACCACGGAAGTAGGATTTGCCGTATTGGCAGCGACTTCAACAGTGGTAGCTGTATTTCTACCTGTTGCTTTTATGAAAGGAATCATAGGAAGGTTCTTTTACCAATTTGGTATGACCGTGGCGATTACAATGATTATTTCACTGTTTGTTTCGTTTACGCTTACCCCTTTCCTGTGCTCCAGATTGCTGAAGCATGAAAAGAAACACAATGCCTTTTACAATACTCTGGAAAATTTCTTCATCTGGCTGGAAGAGTTCTATGCCAAAACACTGCAATGGGGAATTCGTCACCGGGGCGCTGTAATGGGAATTGCCGTGGCCGCATTTGTCGGTGGGATGTCCCTCCTGCCATTCATAGGTACGGAGTTTATTCCGAAATCAGATGAATCGCGCTTCCAGGTTAGTTTTGAAATGCCGACCGGTGCATCCATTCATGAGATGAATCAACGGATGTACTCGATGGAACAACTCCTATTCAAATATGATCAGGTAAAATCTGTATTCGGATCGGTAGGTAGTGGTGCCAGCCAGGAAGTAAATAAAGGTATATTCCGAGTTAACATGGTACCTAAAGATCAAAGAAGTATCAGCCAACAGGATTTGATGAATAAGGTACGAAACCAATTCACTAAAAAATTCCCAAGTATGACAATCGCGGTATCCCCCGTTTCAAATGCCGGTGGCGGTGGACGTCAGGCTGATATCCAGTACATTATACGCGGACCGGATGTTCAGAAACTTGGTACGATCAGTCAGGAAGTGATCAAAAAATTGAAGCAACAGGGTAACTTCGTGGATTTGGATACCGATTTACGTCTATCCAAACCAAATATCCAGGTGGATATCAATCGAGACCTTGCCTATAACCTTGGGGTGAACGTTAGTTCAATATCTAATGAAATTTACGCGCTTTTTGGTGGTATGGACGTAGCCAAATACACTCACAACGGCTATCGCTATAAAATCAGGGTTAAAGCACAACCTGATTACAGGGACACGCCGTCCAACCTCGACGAAATAGAAACACGGGGAAGTGACGGACATCTCATGAAAGCTGCCAATCTGATCAATTATCAGGTCGGAAAAGGCCCGAATGTTATTAACCGGTATAACCGGATGCAGTCGGTATCAATATTTGCCGATACAAAGGGTATATCAACCGGAAAAGGACTAACGATTGTAGGAAATACGGTTAAGAAACTCCTGCCCAAAAACAATCAATGGTCCACAGAACTTGGTGGTCAAAGTCAAAACATGGTAGAATCATTCGGGTACCTGTTGCAGGCACTCGCAATATCTATATTAATCGTTTATATGGTACTTGCCATACAGTTCGAATCATTTATCCACCCATTAACGATTCTCATTTCATTGCCATTAACAATGATCGGGGTCTTCGGAGCCCTCTTTTTAACCGGTATTACCTTAAACATCTTCACCTTTATCGGTATCATCATGTTGGTAGGATTAGTGGTCAAGAACGCTATCCTGCTCGTGGATCTGGCGGATCAACAGCGGCGAAAGGGCGATGACAAGATAACTGCTATGATTACAGCGGGCCGTTTACGTCTGCGTCCTATACTTATGACTGCCGCTTCTGTTATTATCGCTCTTGTTCCGGTAGCCCTGGCTATCAGTGAAGGTGGTGAAACACGTCAACCATTGGGTGTTGCGGTAATTGGGGGTATGATCACTTCAACCGTGTTGACATTGCTGGTCATACCGGTAGTTTATCTCTTATTTGATGACGCCACGGAGTGGGTTAAGAGATTATTTACAAAAAACACAAACAACGAAAATTCATAAACATTATTCGTAACGTTCAGAGGAAATTATGATTAAGCGAACGATATTCCTTCGTATACGACAATTCGGAACTGCTTTTCTGATATCAGGATTATTATTTGGATTGTCAGCTTGCGGGAGTAAAGAGGATACGTCCTCAAATAACCAAAAAACAAGCACTACATTTCGCAGTGATACTGCTACGGTGGAAACCGCTCAGGTAGAGGGTAAAAGTTTTAGACGGTCATTTAATGTTACCGGAACATTGGTAGCCAAACAACGTGCCGAGTTGCGCACGGAAGTAGACGGACGCATTATACATGTAACTGTCGATATTGGTGATCATGTTCATAAAGGTCAGGTTTTGCTGCAGATTCGCCAGGTGGATTATAAACTTGCAGTGGAACAGGCTGAGGCCAATTTTAAACGAGCTCAGGCACAATACAAAAATGCTAAGCAAGAAAAACAACGCATTGATGGATTGTTCAAGGCTGGTTCCGCAACGGCTCAGCAAAAAGATCAGGCTGATGCAGCTTATCAACAGGCAAGTGCAGGGTTAATGCAGGCCAAAGCTGCCCGGGATGATGCCAAACAAAAACTTGACGATACCACAATACGGGCACCTTTTAGTGGCTATATAACCAAACGTAATCTGTTGCCCGGTGAATATGCCACTGTTGCCGATCCTGCTTTTGAAGTTACGGATCTGTCTGTTTTGGAAGCTGAAATGGACGTTCCTGAAAAATATGCCGGAAGCATCCCCCTTGGACTTCCCGTTAAAATTGCCTTCCAAAATCAATTTAAATCTGTTGATGGAAAGGTAACACAGGTTAACCCAAGCATCGATACGGCAAGCCGGACATTTACGGTTAAAATCCGCGTTGATAATTCACATAATAGCATTCCGGCCGGTATGTTTTGTACGGCCGATTTCGAATTACCCGAATTGAAAAATCAACCGGCGGTACCAGAAGAGGCATTGGATGAACAGGAAGGCCGTTCCATTGTGTGGGTCATTAAAGACGGTAAAGCCTATTCCCAGGAAGTGGAAGAAGGTCAGCGTAATGGAAAATGGGTGATGATTGATAAAGGCCTGAAAATCGGCCAGGAAATTGCCGTTTCCGGTAAAAGTGTGCTTATCAATGGTTATCCCGTTCAAATGAAAAGGGATACCAGTGGGAATAGTTGAGTCGATAAATAAACGATTTACTTAAATGAAAAAGGCTGCTATTTTTAGCGGCCTTTTTTATCTAATAGCGTTAAGAGCTGTCGTAGTTATTAGGTTATTGGGTATATTAAGTTATAAAGGGGTCACTTATTATTACTTAATAACTTTAACTCTTACATAAGACAGAAACTTTTACAGCCACAATCCGTAATAAAGAATTGTTACCTATTTACTGAACACCAAACTTTCTAAATCATGGAACATCGCCGCCATTTATACCAGATAACAGCTTTCAGCTTATTATTACTATCCGTTTTATCCTTCGGATATGTCTCTACATTTGCCAATATTGGCCATTCAAAGCCAGACGGGCAACCATATACAGTCAAAGAATTTAATGTCAACGCCCCCGTACGTCTGAATGTTAGAACTTCAGGTGGGAATATTAGAGTGGAATCACGAAATAGTAACAGTAATAAAGTGCGTGTGGAGATGTATGTCAGGAAGGGACATCGTTATTTGACATCTGGCGATACCGGTTTAAAAGGTTATGATATTGATATCTCCCAACATGGCAATGAAATCAATGCCATTGCTCATCAACGCGGTAGTATTCATTTCAGTTTTGGTAACCAACCCAGTATCTCGTTTGTGGTCTACACACCTAAATCGGTTAATGGCGAGCTGCATACCAGTGGCGGTAATATTTCATTACGTCATCTGGAAGGAAGCTTAAATAGCAGGACCAGCGGCGGCGAAGTTAAAGCGACCGATATAACCGGTGATTTTAAATTGAGGACATCAGGAGGAAATATCACCGTTCATCATCAAACGGGAAATCTTGTAGCCCATACCAGTGGCGGTGATATCGATTTAACAGACGCCAACGGGAAAATGGATATCCATACCTCCGGTGGTGAGATCAACCTGACCGATGCAGGCGGCAATATCACCGGTAACACAAGCGGTGGGAGTATTCATGCGGATATTCATAAAATCACCAATCATTTGTCCTTGAAAACCAGTGGTGGTAATATCAATGCCAAGATACCGCAAGGACAGGGATATTCCCTTGAATTAAGAGGTGAATCAGTTCACACCAATCTGCACGATTTTAACGGAACCATGCGATCCGATAAAGTGGAAGGAACGGTTAGAGGCGGCGGGCCCAAAGTCACCCTGAGAACTTCCGGGGGCAGTATCTATTTGAATGATTGATGGCCGGTCGCCGGATGCCTGATACCGGAATAATAGAACACAAATTATGTATCAAGTTATTGAGTTATTAGGTTATTAAGTTTATTGAAGGGTAGAATAAAGAATGTAGAAGTCAGAATAGTATTTGCCGGTAGGCTCCACTTTTAGAAGTGGTGTCTATCTCAAAAATGTTTCAAGTTTGTAACTTGGAACATTATACATATTATCTGAAATTGGTCACAAGTTGTAAACTTGCGGCTATCATTATAGGAGTAGAGGTGTCCACTTAAACTTCTTGCCTTTTTTAGATGGACGCCACCCTGAAGGTGGAGCCCATCGGACATATCTATAAATCCTAAAAAGAATCCGAGCCTATCCCTGTAATCCTGACCATCCTGATTCAAAAAAAGAACGCATTTGACGCGGATGAGGTAGATTTACACAGATACCTGAAATAGTTATTACGTGTATTAAGGGGAAAAGTCTGAATTGGGATTAGTTGGATTAATAGATTACCGGATTATAAACCCAATCAACCATTACCAACTAAACTGCGTTAATCTTTTCATTAGTGTAATCCGCGATTCTTACTATAAAAGATGACGTACAGGGCACCATGTATCATCTAACCTGTCATTTCGACCGTAGCGGAGAAATCTAACAACGGCTATTTTCTTTATATGATTTATAAACACATGAAAGTTTAAAGCCGTTATAGATCCCTCGAGTTCCCCGGGATGACAGGCCTTGTTTAAATACAGGTATCTATGCTCTATGCTCTATGCTAGTAAATCTGCGGCTATATTTATTTTCCTTCAACATCACTGTATAAAGAGAATTCTACATTATCATTTGGATATTTTGTATATTGGTGGTTCTGATTGAAATTAAATATGATCCTCCATGCCTCAAACGAAAAAAGTTGAAAACGGTCTTGATACCAATGGAAAACACGCGCTCATCGTTAAAGGAGCCCGTGTACACAACCTGAAGAATATCGATGTCACCATTCCCCGTAATAAACTTACCGTTTTAACCGGCGTATCGGGATCCGGGAAATCGAGTCTCGCTTTCGATACGATCTATGCCGAAGGCCAGCGGCGATATGTAGAAAGCTTATCAAGTTATGCCCGTCAGTTTTTGGAGCGCATGGATAAACCGGATGTCGACTACATGCAGGGTATCTCTCCTGCCATGGCTATCCAGCAGAAAAACACGACGACTAATCCGCGATCAACCGTAGGAACATCAACAGAGATTTATGATTATCTTCGTTTACTGTTTGCCCGTGTCGGGAAAACGATCTCCCCGGTATCCGGAAAAGAGGTTAAAAAAGACACGACACAAAGCGTAACGGATGATCTTTTATCAACCCTTGAAGAACGAACCCGGTTTTATGTCCTCTTCCCCATCCCGCACCACAAAAAGAAGAAACTGAAAGACGAACTTCAGGTGCTCAAGGAAAAAGGTTTTACCCGGCTGTTGACCAAAAAGGAAGAACAGCTCGATATCACCAAAGATGATATTCCGTCAAAAAAATATAAAGCTAATGATTTGCGAGTGCTGGTTGACCGTTTATCGATCCGAAAGGATGATGAAGACAGTCACAGCCGTTTAGCCGATTCACTGGACATGGCCTTCAAAGAAGGCAACGGACGTATCATCATTAAAATCCGTGACGGGGAAGAATACCATTTTAGTGAACGGTTTGAGATGGACGGCATCGAGTTCGAAGAACCAACTCCACAGATGTTCTCTTTTAATAACCCTTATGGTGCCTGTTCGAAATGTGAAGGTTTCGGCAGGGTCGCCGGAATTGATGAAGACCTGGTCATACCGGATCCGGAACGAACCATTCGTCAGGGTGCCGTCGCTGCGTTCAATTCACCTAAATTCAGCAAAAACCTAAAGGATCTTATCAAAGTGGCAGCACGTTATGGGTTGCCTATTGACGTCCCCTACAACGAATTACCTAAAGATGTAATAAAAATTTTATGGGACGGTAAAGACGAATATGCAGGTATCAACGGTTTCTTCAAACAAATACGCAGTGAATTTTATAAAGTGCATATGCGTGTTTTCTATGCTCGTTATCGCGGATACTCACGCTGCCCGGAATGTGACGGCTATCGGGTTCGAAAAGATGCCTTAAATGTCAAAATAAACGGCCTGCATATTGGACAAATTGCCGAAATGACCATTGGTCATGCCCACGTATTTTTCGATAAGCTGGAATTGAATGATTTTGAACAACAGGTTGCCAGCCAGATTTTATTTGAAATTCAAAAACGCCTGAAATACCTGGATGAAGTAGGCCTGGATTACCTGACGCTTGATCGTCTCACTAATACCCTTAGTGGTGGTGAAGCCCAGCGAATAAACCTGGCTAACGCGCTCGGAAGCTCACTAATAGGTAGTCTGTATGTTTTGGATGAGCCGACTATTGGCCTTCATCCTCGGGACAATGATCGCTTAATCAGTATCCTGAAATCACTGCGGGATATCGGTAATACCGTACTTGTAGTTGAGCACGATCCCGAAATGATAACGGCGGCCGACCACGTAATTGATATCGGACCTTTTGCCGGATCATTTGGCGGAGAAGTCATGTTCTCCGGAAAGGTTGATGAATTGATAAAATCGGATACGCTGACCGGTAAGTATTTAAGCGGACGCAAAAAGATTGAAGTACCCGAAAAACGACGCAAGGGCAATGGTAAAGAGATAGTCGTTGAGGGTGCCATGGAACACAATCTAAAGAATATCGATGTTGAATTTCCCTTAGGTAAGCTAATTTGTGTCACAGGTGTCAGTGGCTCCGGTAAATCAACACTCGTTCATCATACTTTGTACGCCGGCATCATGAAGCAATTCAGTACGTACAGCGATAAAGTAGGCCGCCACCGTAATATTCGCGGACTGGAACATATTGAATCGGTCGAAATGGTCGACCAATCTCCAATCGGACGCTCTTCCCGTTCCAATCCTGCGACCTATATCAAAGTTTTTGATGATATCCGTCATCTTTTTGCCGAGACACGTCAGGCCAAGATCATGGGATTCAAACCCGGACATTTTTCTTTCAATGTTCCAGGCGGAAGATGTGAAGCTTGTCAGGGTGAAGGGGTACAAAAAATTGAAATGCAGTTCCTGGCTGATATCGAATTACCTTGTGAAGTTTGTCACGGAAAACGATATCGTAAGGATATTCTCTCCGTTAAATATCGGGGAAAAAACATCTACGACGTACTGGAGATGTCCGTTTCAGATGCTATCGATTTCTTTGTTGACGAACCGTCTATTATTAAAAGGTTGAAAGTGCTCGATGATGTCGGTTTGGGTTATTTGAAATTGGGACAAAGTGCCACAACCCTTTCGGGTGGTGAAGCACAAAGGGTTAAACTGGCCAAATTTTTATCCCAGCCGGCCAGCAATCACACACTTTACTTTTTTGATGAACCCTCAACAGGACTTCATTTTGAAGATACGAACCGGTTGCTGGACTCATTCAACAGGCTGGTAGACCACGGACACTCGGTCATTATTATTGAACACAACCTTGATATCATTAAATCGGCCGACTGGATCATTGATATTGGCCCGGAAGGTGGTTTCGGAGGAGGGAATATCGTTTGTACCGGTACCCCCGAAGAGGTGGTGAAATATGATGAAAGCTATACGGGAAAATATTTAAAGACAGTGTTGTAGTTTTTGGGTTTATTAGCTTTCAGCCTTCAGCTTTATACTTATTTGTTAATTACCGAAACAACTGAACCCTTGAGTTCATTTCAAATTCCTTCCCTGGGGAAGATGTAGCCTGTCCCGAGGAATTTCGGGAGTCAGGCTTCGTGATCATAGGCAAGTGCGTTTTTAAGAATTTGTTATCAGCTGCACTGAAAGGCACAAAGGGGGGGTACAATGATCAATTAGCAATGATCAATGAACAATGAACAATTAAAAAGCATAAAGCCTGGTGCAGAGCACAGAGTGTTGGAAATAGTTATTAAGTGTATTAAGTTATTGAGGAACAAGGGGATTCACAGTAAACAATGATCAATGAACAATTCATCTCGTGATGGGGCTCTCATCTCGTGATGGGGCTCTGCCCCTTCACGGAGAGAATGAGGCTCTGCCTCCCACTTGAAACCAAAGGTCAGAACCCTGTGATGAGATATAATTTTGAATAGCACCGGGTGCAACCCGGAGAAATTATGGGAATTGATAGTCCAAACCCCGCAGGGGTTTAATAACGGAATGAACAATAGCATGAATATGTACCAATAACCACCTTGGCGATCCTCTACAATATTTTTATTTCGTGATAAGGCTCTGCCTCCAGAAGCGTAATTAAAAGGACTGGACGCAGAGCATCCAACCCGGCATCACAGGGCAGAGCCCAGTGACGAGACAAAACAGTTATTAAGTGTATTAAGTTAATAAGTATATCATATCCTTCCTTAATAACATAATACACTCAGTAACTCAAAATCCATCCTTGTTTGTTTTTTCCACGGATGTCATTAATATTACTACTGTTGAAAGTATTGACCGCCTGATATGGAGGAACCAATGGCAAACCGTGACATTCCCATAAATCATTATGAGCACAAATCCAACTACACCATTGATACCCGGGATCTGAAACCGGATGTTTTTGAGGATTACTCTGCTACAGACTGGCGAAAACTAACCTGGAAAGAGGTCGGCCGCCCGTATAAGGTGGATAAATGGGCCGAAGGCAAAAAGAAATGGGAAGAAGAAAACGGTCAGCATTTACCTGTAAAAGAAGGATGGAAATTCTTCAATTATCATTTCCATCAATTGTTCATCAAGGATATCACTTCATCCAAAGCGAAGAACAGAAATAAACTTTTAAAATCATTATTAAAGCTCAATATCCCTGGAGCCTGGGAAACATTACATGAACAGTTACAGTTAACAATCTGGAATAAAGTCCACCGTGTGGAAGATGCTATCTGGGATCCACGTGGTAAACGATCACTGTTCAAAGATCTCGATGTTAAGAAACCACGTATTCTATTTTTGGGAGCAGCTGATGGTTATGAAGCCATGCAACTGGCAGCGCTGTATCCTGGAGCCGAAATCGTGTTAGTTGATTATGATGATTTTTGCAAAACCGATCGTTTCGGAAAATTCCCATCCGCCTATCCGTTTCTTGGCATCGATACCTCAACAGGCCATCCTAAAGTGTGGTATAAAGAGGATATGCACATCAATTTCGTAGTGGATGACATTCGAAATCTGAAATATGGCAAAGAATTTGACATCGTTGTGAGCATCGGATTGATTGAGCACTTCCCTGATGAGTACAAACCGGACGCATTTGAATTTCACCGCCGTTTCCTAAAACCGGGAGGTTATGCCATCATGACGACACCCCGTAATCAATTACGAAGCCGTGCTTTTTATAATATTATGTCCGATTATATGAATTACGGTTACCGAGAATTGATGGATATTCATCAAATGGGATTATACGCTCATGAAAATGGATTTCAAATACTCAGAGCCGGCTTTATAAAAGCTCATAACGGGCTAATCTGTAAGCCTGGATAATTTTGGATTAACCACAGGCAGCACGAGGCAGGCGTAGCAGGAACTGAAATGTTATTAAAATTAACTTGTCTCTGTTTTCACTATAGTTAATAAAAAAAACCGCTTTGATAAGATAACAAGCGGCTTCTATTTTAAAATGTATCAAAAAGGATTAATTGGATAGTCCATAACGAACGTGCAACTCATCAATCTTTTCACGCTCTTCTTTTGACATCGGGCCGTCTATCTCTGCAAGATTTTGTAGTAAAGCAAGAATATACCGTCTTTTCTGTTCTTCATATTTTTTGGTCCATTCTATAGCCTCATCGATTTTATCATCGATATGCTTTGTAGTCAGGCCATTTAAATAATTAATAGTATGCTGATAATTTTGAGGACTATAACTCATTTCGTTGAGTATTTCATTGACCTCCTTGTCCTCCTCATAACCCATCAGGCCATCAGCTCCTTCTACCCAAAAAATAAGTAAATCTATTGCAGATTCATCGTTCAGTTCAAAAGTACTCATTGACAATAATGTTAGATTAATTAGCTAAGGTTTGAGATAATGTTAATAAATAAAACAGATTTTGCAATTTTGTTTATAAGCTTTTATAAAAAAGCCAAATATTTAAAACAGTTTTGCCACCATTTCACATATCTGTTCAAGAATTTTACGGTCGTATCCGCTAATTCCGGCTTTCACGTGTGAATCGATGTCCAGCTCACCAATAAACTGTTCATCTTTCATTATTGGAACTACGACTTCGGATTTTACATCAGTGCTGCACGCCAGGTAATTTCCTTCGGCATTTACATCATCCACGACAAATGTTTTTAGTGTCTCAGCGGCCTGCCCACAAATACCGCGTCCAAAGGGTATGCGAATATGATCCGTAGGTTCACCAACGTATGGACCTAAAACCAGTTCCCGTTCCACTTCGGGATCCGAAAAATAAAAACCCACCCAGTCGTACGCAGGTACCTCATCCTGCAATAGCTGACAAATATTTTTGAGGATAACATCACGATTTTTACCACTTTCCTGTGAAATAATATTTCCAACTTTACCGGGCAATGTATCCAGTAAGGTTTTTAACTCATTTGTGATATTCATATTTCTACTATTTTAGTTATATACAATCCAACTGAAATATATCAATGAGACGAAACGTTTGCCAACACGATTGCATTCTATTGAATGTTTAAAAATACTTCGTTTCAAACGCTTCTGAATCTTTAAATTGGATGATCTAAATGATATATTTGTCTTTCTTAATTACAGACGGCAAAACACATATTTTTCAAAAATAATCTAAGAATTTTCACTCTCGAAAGGAAAAGCCAAAGGTGTCGGAATTGACTTTTTTATTGGCCAGTTTTACATCCATTTTTACGGTTGTAAACCCGTTTAGTGCCATGCCGGTATTTCTTGCGCTTACGATCGATGATCCGCAGGAATTACGTAATTCACAGCTGAAAAAAGCCTGTATGTATATGATCCTGATCCTGGTCATTTTCTTTGGAGCCGGTACGTATATCATGAGCTTTTTTGGGATAAGCCTCCAGGGGATTCGTATTGCAGGTGGCATCATGATTATGCAGGCATCCTTTTCACTTTTAAATCCCAAAAAAGCCGGAAGAAAACTCACGGCAAAAGATGTTGATGAAGCCAAAGAGAAAGAAGATATCTCTTTCAGCCCATTAGCCATGCCCCTATTATCGGGACCGGGAAGCATTGCCGTTGTTTTGGGACTCTCCTCATCAGCAGCAGGATGGGTTGATTACCTGATAATCGTTGGTGCAATCTTACTAACAGCCACGGTTGTCTTTTTTGTTTTACGAATGACCCCCTTTGTAGTTAAACTGCTTGGAAATACCGGGATGACCGCCCTGACACGCATGATGGGTTTTATAGGTTTATGTATCGGTGTTCAGTTTGTGATTAATGGAGTGATGCCGTTATTAAAAGGTTAAGTAATGTCAGTTTGGGATAAGTTAACTAATCATTTTTATAGGCGATTGACGGTTGACCGTGGACGTTTTAAAACGATGAACCAGGTTTTTAATCCAAACTACTTTTACCAATTTTCTTCTGTTTAATTCATGTTCAAATATCAAAGTATTCTCGGAACCATGGACATATTCTGTGACTGATTAAACGTTTGTCCCTTAATCACATAATGAGATCCGGAAGGTGCTTGCCATATTACACCAATGTAGTTATAGGGTGTTGTATCAGTGGTAAAAGCTATAGAAGGGTTCTTACCAGTACCGAGTGGATTCCCATTGTTGCCGATGGTCCAGCTCTGGCCCCCGTCGCTGGAGTGTTCGATCCAGACC
>Ga0102962_1000472_pt1 | contig 19173 bp, 17 predicted proteins | sample SalPonF2_C_D2_MG_FD_84519 | JGI IMG/M metagenome (GOLD analysis project Ga0102962, IMG submission 84519) | Salt pond soil microbial communities from South San Francisco under conditions of wetland restoration - Salt Pond MetaG SF2_C_D2_MG ...
AGCAACCGCCCGGACGTACTCGACCCGGCGCTGCTGCGCCCGGGGCGCTTCGACCGCCAGGTGGTGGTGCCGCTGCCCGACGTCAGAGGGCGCGAGCAGATCCTCAAGGTGCACATGCGCTCGGTGCCGGCGGCGGAGAACGTGCGCCCCGGGGTGCTGGCGCGGGCCACGCCGGGGTTCTCCGGAGCGGATCTGGCCAACCTGGCTAACGAGGCGGCGCTGTTCGCCGCGCGCGCCAACAAGCGCGTGGTGGACCAGGACGACTTCGAGCGCGCCAGGGACAAGATCATGATGGGCGCGGAGCGGCGCTCCATGGTGATGAGCGAGCATGAGAAACGGCTCACCGCCTACCACGAGTCCGGCCACGCCATCGTGGGGTTGCTGGTGCCCGAGCACGACCCGGTGCACAAGGTCACCATCATCCCGCGCGGGCGGGCGCTGGGGGTGACCATGTTCCTGCCCGACGACGACCGCTACAGCTACACCAAGCGCTACCTGGAGAGCCAGTTGTCCCGGCTCTTCGGCGGGCGCATCGCCGAGGAGCTGATCTTCGGCCCGGATGCGGTGACCACGGGGGCGGCCAACGACATCGAGAAGGCCACCGAGATCGCGCGCAAGATGGTGACCAAGTGGGGGCTGTCCAACAAGATCGGCCCGCTCTCCTACGGCGAGGACGACGGCCAGCCCTTCGTGGGCGCCCAGGTTGGCAGCCACGAAAACCAGATTTCGGACGCCACCGCCAAGTCCATCGACCAGGAGATCCAGTCCATCGTCGATACCCACTATAACTGGGCGCGGGAGACGCTGGAGCGGAATCTCGACAAGCTGCACCTGATGGCCGAGGCGCTGATCAAGTACGAGACCCTGGACAGCAACCAGATCCAGCAGGTGATGCGCGGCGAGCCGCCCGATCCCCCGGCCGGCTGGACCGATGGCGAGCGGGCCGGCCCTGACATGCAAGCTGGCGCACCGGCCACGGCGCGCCCATCGAAGGCGTCCCGGCGGCCGCGCTACAGCGGCCATTCGTGAACACGCCGGGCCTGCTCGCCTATTCGTTGCTGAGGTCCTCCGGTTCCGGTACGACGCCGTCGGGCGCGTCGGTGTCTTCGCGCAGCCGCGCGATGGCTTGGCGTTCGATCTGCTGGGCGCGCTGGTGCGAGAGCGAGAGTTCGCGCGCGATCGCCGTGAACGTCGCCGGGCCGCGCCGGTCCAGTCCGTAGCGCCGGCGCACGATGGCGCGTTGACGCGGTGTCAGCGCGCGTTCGAGCCATCGTTCCAAGGCGTGATGGCGCTGCTCGGCGAGTACCTCGCCGCTCAGCGTGTCGCCGCGGGGGTCAATCATGCGCTCAAGCGGTACGGCGTCGTCCCCGCTGTGCGCGTAACTATTGGCCGAGACCATGGTGTAGTCACGCGCCAACACCTGGCGCACCGCCGTGGGCGACAAGGCTGTTTTGGCCGATAGCTCATCGGTGGTCGGCTCGCGCCCCAGGCGCATCGCCAGATCGCTCGCGGCGCGGCGCACCGCCTGCACCCGGCGTGAAACATGCACCGGCAGGCGCACCAGGCGCGCCTGATTGTCGATGGCGCGGTCCACCGCCTGGCGTATCCACCAGCTCGCATAGGTGGAGAAGCGGTAGCCGCGCTCCGGATCGAAACGCTCCACGGCGCGCATCAGCCCCATGTTGCCCTCCTGGATGAGGTCGATTAAGGGCATGCCCTGGTGCGCGCGGCGCTTGGCGATATGCACCACCAGGCGCAGATTGCAGTGCACCATGAGCTGGCGCGCTTGCTTGTCGCCGGCCTGCACGCGCCGGCCCAGGCTGATCTCCTCCTCGGCGCTCAGCAGGGGATAGGCGCGGATAGCGGTCAGGTACGCCGTAACCGCATCGCCCTCGGCATGAACGTCGCGCTCCGCGTCCTGCTGCGTCATCGCTTGGCTCCTACCGCTTGGAGGTGTCGCGCGGGCCCGGCGTGCGGCCGCCCGCCGGCTGGTGGTGTGCGCTGTCGCTGCCCTGCAGGTGCAGCAACGCGCGTTCGCCGTGTTCGCGGTGCTCGCGCGGCGTGCGGCGTACGCGCCGCGTTATGCGTTGGCCGTTGCGTGCTGGGGTCTTGGGCCCGGCCGCGGCGGCCGGGCTCTCGCCGCGATGCGCCCCGGGAGCCGGCTTGGCCAGTTCCACCTTGAGTGGCCGGCCCTTGAGCGTGGTGCCGTTGAGCGCTTCCAGGACGGATCCGTGGTGCTCGGCGTCGACCTCGGCGAAGCCGAACCCGCGGCCCCGGCCGGTGAAGCGATCGCGGATCAGGGTCAGTGCGCGCACCGGCGCAATAGTGGCGAACAGTGCCTCCACGTCGCGCTCGACGACGTCGAAGGGCAGGTTGCCGATATACAGGCGGGTCATGGCGGTCTCCTTTCGCTCAATGCGATGCCTGATGGCGGACGGGTCCCGGTACGGCACCGGCAACCGGGAAGGGTTGACTGTATGCAGCGCCCTGACCGCCATTCAGTGATATCCGTCACCGGCTGCGCCGGGATGTTCGTTTAGCCCGTGTCATTGGCGCACAGCGCGATGTCCACGGGTTCGAGCGCCGCCAGGGAGCTGACGCCGGCCGCCTCGCACAGCGCGTCCAGATGACGGATGGCGACATGCTTGTTGGCCAGGCGGATCAGCCCCTGATCCTCCAGGCTCTTGAGCAGCCGGACGGTCGCTTCCTTGCTCAGGCCCAGGTAATGGCCAATGTCGGTGCGTGACATATCGAGTGCGACCTCGAGGCGCGGGCTACCGCTGCCCTGGCGCAGGCTCTCGATCAGCAGGAAGGTCGCCACGCGCGCCAGCCCGCCCTTTGCGCCGAGCAGCACGAGCGCTTCCTCACTTTCCGCCAAGGTCTTGCTGATGCAGGCCAGAAGTAGCGTTGCCAGTTGGGGCTCTTGCTGCAGCGCCCGCCACAGTCGGGTCGAGGGGATTTCCTCGGCCAGCGTGGGTTTTACCGCGGTCGCCGTGCTCATGTGACGATGCGCGTTCAGCGCATCCAGGCCGATGATCTCGCCGGGGCGCCGGAACGCGGTAATCTGCTCGCGCCCGAGCTCGGTTTCCACGTGTATCTTCACGGTGCCCTCGCGCAGCACGTAGAGCGCTTTCAAATCCTGTCCCTGACGACACAGGGTCTGGCCCGGCGAGAAGCGGGTGTCGCGGACCTTGTGCGCGGACAGGGCCGACAGGTCGATGCCACCGCCAAAGCGGGTCAATGCCAGCAGAGTGGCCGCGTGCAAGGCCTCCAGTTGTTGCCGAGGATTGACAGCCATGGCGAGACCTCCATATCAATGTGCAAGTGGCCCTCGCTCGCAGCGAGGCCGCAACGTCGCTCAACGGCGCCGCCGATGATCACCGTGCCGCTGACCTGGACGGCGCTCGATGCCGGGGTTAGGGGTCGCGCGGCGGGGATACGCAAACCCGTTGCGGCGCCGCCGACGTTGTCGCGGGCCCATCGCAACGCTGCGTTTCATTGTTTCGGCTTATAGCGCCTTGCATGGCTATTGCCTCCGATAACGTCGCTTTTACTGAATTCGACCAATGACGTCAAAAGGAGTTCCGATAGGGTGTTCTTGCAGAAGATCTATCAATATGGCTGTATGTGTCTATAAGTTCTATCTTCCGTTTCGAAATAGTTGCATATCAGTCGCCGAGTAATCCAAGGCCGTTAACGTTCGATACCGTACAAAAGACATATGAAAAACGAATTTATCTATGTATTTGTAGTTGTAATAAAACCCTTAATAACAAAAGCTTATAATTAAATAGGCCTTGTTTTGTAATAATTAATCCGCGTTCCCATATGGGATTGTTAATTGTATATATATACATAAAATGACTTAATAAACTATTTTTGTCAATAATAATATAATTCGTTAATAGGATAATACGGGGTTCAAAGGCACTAATGCAGGCGTTAACCAAAACATAAGGCTATGTTCGGTATCGTACAAACATATTAATGATAGAGCCGGCTTATGCGAGCCAACATCGCCGGCGCAGTTGATGGCATGGTGGCCGCATGGCAGCGCGCCCCCGGGCCGGTGCAGCGTAGGCAAGGATGACGGGGCATCTGGGAAAACTCGAGCTTCCCTGAACAGGCTGACCGTGCGTCCTGCCGGTCCGTTGTGTTCGCCGATGGGATCACCGTGTTGCCCGGCGTTCGTGGCGCCTCGTCGGCCCGTTTGTCGGCACACACCGGCCGCGAGAAAAGCGCATACTGGGTAACGCAATCTTGGGACGCCGCGGGGCGTTCCCGCCCGCGGGGGTTTTATCCAGTGCAGCCTCACCGCAACGTCAATGCCAACCGCCTACTGGCGGCGCTGCCACCTGTTGATCGCGACCGCTTCATGGCGGGCTGCCAGAGCGTTACCCTCGCCTTGAACGATTTGCTCACCTCGCCGCAGCAACGCATGCAGTACGTGTATTTCCCGACCGAGAGCTTCATTTCGCAAACGGTGAACGCGGATGGCCGCTCGGGGCTGGAAGTGGGCCTCATCGGCGATGAAGGCATGCTGGGGCTGTCGCTGATGCTGGGTGTGACGAGCGCACCGCTGCGTGCGGTGGTGCAGGGTGCGGGCCTGGCCCTGCGCATGGAGACTGCGGCGTTTTGCCGCGAGTTGCGCGCCCAGCCGGTGCTCGAAGGCGTGCTCAAACGCTATACCTACGTGGTGATGGCGCAGACGGCGCAGACGGCGGCCTGCACGCACTTTCACTTCATCGAAGCGCGCCTGGCGCGCTGGCTGTTGATGTCGCGCGACCGCTCGCATTCGAATTCCTTTTATGTCACCCACGAGTTCCTGTCCTACATGCTGGGCGTGCGGCGCGCCGGTGTGACCCGGGCGGCAACCGCGCTGCAGCGCCGCCGGCTGATCCATTACCGCCGCGGGGATCTCACCATTCTGGATGGCGCCGGCCTGGAAGCCGCCGCCTGCGAGTGTTATGCGCGCGACAATGCGTCCTATGCGCAGGTGATGGACGCGCACTGACGGTGCGAGTGCCCAGGCGTTACCCGGGTCGCCGGCATTCCCTTCGGCCCGGCTCGCTGCGGCGCGACCGGACCCGGAGGTGAACGCCGCGGCATGAGTCGGCACGCCGTGGGCGGTCCGATTGATAACTGGAGTGCGCACACGCAGCGTTATTTTTGACGCCGCGCACGGTGTTTAGTAGGTTTTAGCAAGAAAGATTAGCGTGCGGGTCAACGACTTGCCTGTGCCGGTGGACCGCGGGCTCCACGCATCGGGCCAAGGCTAGCGTAGCTGACGACCCCTCGAAGTGGTACCTGCTGATACGAGGCGAACGCTGCCGGGCAGGCTGAGGAGCCGTGGTTGACGGTGGGGCCGTGTGCGACAATCGAGTTCCGGACGGGTGCGCTGGGATGCTTTCGCGCATTTTGCTTAATGCTGCCGGAAGCGCCGAGTGGCGCGGCACCCCATCTTTCCGTATCTTTCAGTTACACCCAAGGATGCCGGGCCCGCTCGCAATCGCTGCCATCGCGGCGATCTCCCTTCCTATATGAGCGCCAGCCGCACTGCAGCGTGCCCCGGGTTCGGTGAGGAGGAGCGGAATGACGAAGCGCCGTCCGCAAGGCCTTCCTTTACGAAGCATCGGGATGGCGGTTTTGCACGGCCGCGCTCCGGCTCCCGGCCGCCCGATCGGCACGCGCGCAGGTGAGCTGGCTTGCGTGGACGGCGCCGCGATGAGGTGGATGCGGGCCAGCGCAGCGGCCGCATCCGGGGCGAGTCCTGCCGCTTCGCGAGCCCGCCCTGATTAAGCAGGGTCCGCCGACCTCGCAGCGGCGGGTTCTGTGCACGATCTTCGGCGGATGAGCCGTCGAGGAGCCCGGGAGCAGACGCCGGGTCTCGCTGTCCGAGGAGGGCCGGCGGGTGAAGGAGGCGTTGCCCGGCGAATGCTGATGCCAATACAGAAAAGGAGATTCCCATGTTCGCACGACTGAAATCCCGTTTGACCGCCGCGGGGCTCGCGCTCGTGGCCTGCGCGATGGCTCTGCCGGTCGTGGCCGCCCAGGCGCCGCAACAGATCAAGGTCGGAACTCTGTACGCCAGCTCCGGGCCGTTCGCGACCTCGTCCCAGTCCCAGTACGAGGGGCTCAAGTTCTGGGTGCACCGCGTCAACAAAAACGGCGGCGTCTACGTCAAAGCCTTTGACAAAAAGATCCCCGTCAAGCTCGTTTCGTACGACGACCAAAGCTCGACGGATACCGCAACAACGCTTTATAACCAGCTAATCACGCAGGATAATGTCAACGTACTGGTGGCGGATTTCGGATCCGTGCTGACCTCGGTGGCGGTGCCCCTGGCGCAGGAGCACCACAAGCTGCTGTTCGACGTGACCGGCACGGGGGCGAAGTTCTTCACCAAGAACAATCCCTACATCGTGCTGACCAGCCTGCCCACCTCCGGTGTGTGGCCCAAGTCGCTGGCGCAGTTCCTCAACCACAAGGGCATCAACCACGTGGCGGTGCTCTACGACTCCAACGATTTCGACCAGTCCCAGGCCGAGACGCTGAAGCACTATCTGGACAAGGCCGGCAACAAGCCCGTCTACTACCACGCCGTGCAGTCCAACACCTCGAGCTACACGGTCCTGCTGCACCGCATCGCCGCCGACCATCCCCACGCGGTGATCGAATTCGGCTATCCCAACAACGACATCGCCTTCCTGCAGGCGCTGCAGTCGAGCGGCCAGCATTTCAACATGGTGTTCACCATCTTCCCCGGGCAGTTGCTGGATCTGCTGCGCAGCAATGTGGGCCCGCAAGGGCTGGCACACACTTATACCTACCCCACGCCCCCGCTGCTGCGCTACACCAAGAAGGTCAATTTCGGTCTCAACATCGACCAGTTTGAAAAGCAATTCCAGAGCAGCACGGGCAAGTCGGTGGACTTCCTGACTGTCGCCGGCTACAACGCGGGTCTCATGATCCAGAAGGCGCTCGGGACGGCGCCCAAATTCAGCCAGATCTCCATGCGTCACGCGCTGGCGCATGCCTCCGGCAAGCTGTTTACGCTCGATGGGCGCTTCAAGATCCGCAGCGACGGCGCACAGGTCGGCGAGACGCTGCCCGTGGGCCAGTTGCAGCCGCAAAAGGGACAGAAGAACAACAAAATGGTCATTGTCTATCCGCCCCGTGTGGCGACGGGCAAGGCCATATGCCCCGCGCCTAAGTAATGTCGGTGAGTATGCATAACAGGGCGGCGACGCACGGCGTCGCCGCCTCCGGCCAGCCCCTGCAGGCGCGCTGATGGGGCTGCTCGAATACGCACTGATCGGGGGCGTGCTCTACGGGCTCTTTTTCGGCCTGGTGGGCATCGGCCTGAATCTGATCTTCGGCGTCATGCGCATGATCAACCTCGCCCACGGGGATCTGATCATGCTGGGCGCCTTCGGCGCCTTCTGGGTGTATCACCTGCTTGGCGTGAGCCCGATGTTCGGCATCCCGCTGGAGGTTATCGGTTTCACTATCATCGGGATTCCCCTGTACTACCTGGTGGTGCCGCGGCTGCTTGCCACGCGCGACCCGGAGATGCTCTCCTTCATTCTCTTTTTCGGGCTGTCGCAGGTGATCGAAGCCTCGGCGGTGCTCGGCTTCGGCAACAACCAGCGTTCCGTGCCCGGATCCACCCTGGGCGGCGGCTCGGTGGTCATCGCCGGCCAGTCTTTTCCGTTTGCCTGGGTGGTGGCGGCCGGCGTCAGCGTGGTGGCGATCCTGGCGCTCTATGCCTACCTCTACCATTCGCGTTTCGGCTACGCCACGCGTGCCATCATGGCCAACCGGGACGAGGCGCAGACCGCCGGCATCAACGTGCATCGCATCTCGGCGGCGGCGTTCGTTGCCGGGTTCTGCCTGGCCGGGCTGGCCGGCGTGTTCGCGCCTTACATGCTGGGCGCCATCGATCCCAACATGGGCGTGGACCTCACCACGGTGTCGTTCGCCATTGTCGTCATCGGCTCGCTGGGGCAGCCACTGGGCACGGTGATCGGCGGGCTGGTCTACGGCATCGCAACCATGCTCATGCAGACCTATCTGCCATCGTGGTCGAACCTGCTGCCTTACGTGCTGCTGATTGCGATCGTGCTGGTCAAACCCTCCGGACTCCTCGGCCGCCGGGTGCGCTATGCGTAGGGGGCTGTGGGTAGAGTCGGCGCTGGTGCTGGTGGTGGTGGGGCTCGGCTTTGCCCTCAGCCCGTTCCTCTACGGCAACGAGTCGCTGCTGTTCAGCATGATGGCCTATGTGGCGCTGGCGCAGGGGCTGAACATCGCCTACGGATTCACCGGTTATCTGCCGTTCGGCTACGTGGGCTTTTTCGGCTCCGGTGCGTACGGTACGGCGCTGGCCATTATGTTCCTCCATGCGCCTCCGATCGCGGCGGTGGTGGGCGGTGGGCTGCTGGCGGTGATCTTCGGCATCGTGCTGGCGCCGCTGCTGCGTCTGTCCGGCGCCTACTTCGCGATCGCCAATTTGGCAGCATCGCAGGCGTTGTACTTCGTGGTCGCCAACCCGCACCTGTCGAACATTACCCAGGGGCCCTACGGCATTAAACTGACCTCCGTGTTCGCGCCCACCGAGAGCTATGCCACGCTCTGGGTGATTGTGCTGCTGGCCACGGCGGTGGCCATCTATCTGCGCGTCTCGCGCTTCGGCCTGGCGCTGCGCGCCATCAACCAGGACGCGCAGAGTGCGGAAGTGGCGGGCGTGAACGTGGTGCGCGGACGCTTGGTGGCGTGGCTGCTGAGCGCGCTCGTCGCCGGCTTGGCCGGCGGCGCGTACGGGTGGCACATTTCGGTCTTCTACCCGCATTCGGTGTTCACGCTGCGCATCAGCATTTTCGCCATCGTCTTTGTGCTCTTCGGCGGCGCCGGCACGGTGATCGGCCCCATCATCGGAGCGGTGCTGCTTTATGGGCTATACGATGTGATCGGCATCTCCACGCCGGAATACTTCCAGCTCATCTACGGGCTGCTGATCATCGCCCTGGTGCTGTTCCTGCCCAACGGGCTGCTCTCGCTGGTGCGCAAACGGGTGCGCTATGTCCTCTGAGCCGCTTTTGTCGGTGACCGGCGTCGTCAAGCGCTTCGGCGGCATGCGAGCGCTCGACAACGTGAGCCTTGAACTGTCCGCGGGCGAGATTCTTGGGTTGGTGGGCCCGAACGGGTCCGGCAAGACTACGCTGATCAACGTCATCTCCGGCCTCTATCATCCGGATGCGGGCGACGTGCGCTTTCACGGCCGCGCCATCCAGGGACTGCCGCCCTACCGGCTTGCACGTCTGGGCATCAACCGCACGTTCCAGGTGCCCAAGCCGATGAAGGACATGAGCGTGCGCGAGAACGTGCAGGTGGCGGCGACCTTTGGCGGCGGTGGCCGCATAGAACCGGACTCGGTGCTCGAGCGCACGGGCTTGAGCGAGTTCGCCGAGCGCGAGGCCGGCACGCTCAACACCAGCCAGCAAAAGGAGTTGGATCTGGCGAGGGCCCTGGCGACCGGCCCCGAGCTTTTGCTCGTGGACGAAATCGGGGCCGGGCTCAATCCCGAGGAGCTTAAGGAAATGGCCGAACGGTTGCTGGAGCTGAAAGAGCACGGGGTGGCGCTGCTCGTCGTCGAGCACCTGCTGGATTTTCTCAACCGCATCACCCAGCGGGTGATCGTGCTCAGCGCCGGGAGCCAGATCTTCGAGGGTTCGCTCAGCGATGCCTCCGAAGACGACGACGTCGTTCAGGCGTTCATCGGGGGCTGAACGATGAGCCTGCTGGAGGTGGAAAGCCTGGAGACCGGCTACGGGCGCCTGCAGGTGCTGTGGGGCGTGGACCTGGAGATCGCCGAAGGCGAGAGTGTGCTGCTGTTGGGCGCCAACGGTGCCGGCAAGACCACGTTGCTGCGCGCCGTGGTGGGGTTGCTGCAGGCATGGCGCGGGCGGATACGGTTGGCCGGCGCCGACATCACGCGGTGGCGCCCGGACCAGCGCATTCGCGCCGGCATTTCGTACATGTCCGAGTTGGGCGTTTTTCCGACCATGACGATCAAGGAAAACCTTCGCATCGGCGGCTATTTCCTTGCCGCGGCCGATGCACGGGCCCGCGCCGAAGAGCTCTATCAACTATTCCCCGCGCTGGCGGAGCGGCGCAGTGAACTCGCCGCGAGCCTGAGCGGCGGACAGCGCAAGATGCTCGGGGTGGCCAAGGCGCTCATGTCGCAGCCGAAACTGCTGGTGATGGACGAGCCCTCGGCGGGGTTGGCTCCGGTCTACGTCAAAGAGGTGGTGGAGGCGCTCAGGAAAGTGCACGGCGAGGGCATGTCGTTGCTGGTCGCGGAGCAGAACACGGCCTTCCTGCCGCTCGCCGACCGCGGCTACGTCATGGAAGGCGGGCGCATCAGCGTCTCCGGCACCGAAGAGGAACTGCGCGGCTCAAAGGCGGTGCAGGATGCATACTTCGGGCTATGACGCGCCAGGCTGGTGTGATCCGGCTCTTGCGGCCTCGATGTCCGCGGCAAGGCAGGTTGTGCTGCCTTGCCGCGGCGTGGCTCGAGCGGCGGCGTGGCGCCGGAGCATCTACACCGTCACGGTCTGAAACGGGCTGAAGTTGTCGTACATGTTCAGCGCCTCGAGCTTTTCGCGCTCTCCCAGGAAGTTCGGCCGCGGGCGGTTGCCGCAGTACGGCTGTACCAGGGTGTTGTCCACGCTGTTGTAGACGAAAAATAGGTTGGAGCGCGGCCAGGGGGAGAGGTTGCGGTTCGACGCATGCAGCACGTTGCACTCGAATAGCAGCAGCGAACCCGGCGGGCCCTTGGGCGCGACGATGCCGCCCTGGTTGGCCAGGCGCTGCAGCGAAATCTGGTCGGGCACGCCCAGCGTCTGGCTTTTGAGCGACTCGCGCCAGTTGTCCTCCGGCGTTTTGCCGACCGTGGGCACGAAGTAATGGTGCGACCCCGGTATGAGCATCAGCGGGCCGTTGAACTCGTTGTTGTCGGTGAGCATCAACGACGCGCTGACCGCGCGCATGAGCGGCATGCCATCCTCCGAATGCCAGGTTTCGAAGTCCGAGTGCCAGTTGAAGCCGCTGCCCTGGAAGCCGTATTTGTCGTTGATGCGGGACTGATGGATGTAGACGTCGCCGCCCAGCAACTGGCGCACCATGCCCAGGATGCGCGGATCCCGCGTCAGGCGGTCGAAGCGCTGAGACAGCCGGTGCATGGCGAACACCGAGCGCAGCTCGCCCGAGTCCGGATCCAGGATGACCTGATCCGAGCGCATAAGCTCGGTATCCTTCGCCATCTCGTTGAGTTCATCGAAAAAGGGCGCGACGCGCTCGCGGGAGAAAAAGCCTTCGAACCAAAGAAACCCGTCGCGCTCGAAGCGTGACAGGGCCTCTTCGCCCAACGGCCCGTCCCAGCGGCTTTGGTTTCTGGAATGTATAACCGGGTCCAGACGCGGAAACATTTCCCGTTTGTCACCCAGTCGCGTCGGAAAAGGATCACGATTCGCAGTCATAGCCACCTCCAACTGTGAAATCGAGTGTCACGGTTTTGCCGGCATCCGGCTTTCGACGGCGCGTGGGCCGTCCGATCCGGCTTTTTTTCGGGAATGGCGCGAGCCAACGCTGCGCCCTGCGTGGCGCATACCGTTCCCGGGCGGCCCCGCCTGAGAGCGGGGCGCGCGGGCACGGGGCCATAGCAATGGACGGCGCCGCTTTTGCTTTTGCGCCTGGCAATAAGATTATCAGGCCAGGATGCACTTTGCAGGAGCGCACAGAGTATGTTCAGGTTGATGGCGCGCTCTCCTGCAAAATCGATTTGATCTCGATCATAGTCGGTCGAAGGTGGCCACCGACGGGCCCGCATCCGTTTGTCGCCATCATCCCTCCGTTGGCGGCAGACACCGCTAGTGCGGTTGCGCCAGACAGGGCAACATCACACGCGTCCTGAAAACAATGCGTATGCGCCGACCTCAGTGACCAGGGGAAACCGATGGATGTGCCCGGCAACGGGATAGAGCAGCGCGAGAGCGCCATGCGGGCGCTGCTGCTGTTCACTGCGCCCGCCGCCGTTTTGCTCATGGTGCTGAACTGGCACCTGCGCGCCCCGCTGCTCGCCGCCACGAATTTGGTATTGGCGCTTATTTCGGTCGGACTGCTGTATGCGACGCGCCGCGGCCTATCGCGGCAAGCCCTGGCGCTCGGGTATCTGGTGGTCCTGGTTATCAACATTCTCGCGGCGCTGGCGGAGCCGAATGTCCAGCCCGGTGCGACGTCTTCGGTCAGCATCATCCCGGTGCTGGCCTACCTGCTGCTGGATGCGCGCGTGGCCCTGCCGGTCACCGGAGCGGCCTTGGCCGCCGCGCTGGCCGCCTATTTTGCGGGTGCCGCGGTGGCCCCTTACCGGCTCACCCCGTTGATGGCGGGGCATATGGCTGCACCCGCCGTCCTGCTGTTCGCGGTGTGCCATTTTTACTCGCGCGGGCGCACACGCGCGGTACAGCACATGCTCGAGCGCGCCCTGCGCGACCCGCTCACCGATCTGTGGAACCGGGAAAAACTGATGAGCGCCTACCAGCACGAGCGCCGGCGCGCGCAGCGCCAGGGCACGCCGATCTCGCTCGTGCTCATTGACCTGGACCACTTCAAAGAGCTCAACGACCGCTTCGGCCACGACGCGGGCGACGCCGCGCTGGTCTACGTCGCCAGACTCATGAAACGCCGCCTGCGCGCCATTGACCTCGCGTGCCGCATCGGCGGCGAGGAGTTTGCTTTGCTGCTCCCGGATACGCCCGCTTCGGGTGCGTTCGCGGTTGCCGACACCCTGCGGCGCGCGCTGGAGAGCACGCGCTTTCGCTATCGCGGCCAGCGCATAGGGATGACGCTTAGCGCCGGGGTGGCCGAGCTTGGCCGTGACGGCGACGAATGGCTCCAGCTTTACCGCGCCGCCGATGCGCGTCTGTACGCGTGCAAGGCGCAGGGGCGCAACTGCGTGCTCAGCGGCCCCGCCGAGGCGGCTTGACGGCGCTGACATGCCCTCGTGGTAGCGGTGGCCCTTGCTTGGCGGAGCGTTGTGCTGACCCCGGGGCGGAGAACATGCCCTATTGAAAAATTCCTGAACAACCCCATCTCAAACAAGTAGATGGAACAGGCCGCTTCTTGGCCTCAGGCAGGTGAAGGAGGTGACGCTTATGTTCGAGGAGCTTTGGGATCTGGGCTGGCCGACCCTGGCCGGCTTCGACCGGTTGCGCGAGGACCTGAACAGTCTGTTGGGTGCGACTGACGGCCAGGGCCTGCGCGTGCCGTCGCTGGGAGCGTTCCCGTTGGTCAACGTCGGCGAGACGGCGAACGACGTGCGGGTCTACGTGTTGGCCCCCGGACTGGAGGCCAAGGATCTGGAGATCGACCTGCAGGGCAACCTTCTCAGCGTGCACGGCCGCCGCGGAAGCGACGTCGAGGACGAGGAAGCCAACCGTGAGCGGAGCTGGTACCGCCACGAGCGTTTCCACGGTGAGTTCAGGCGCACGGTGTCGCTGCCCGACACGATCGATCCGGAACAGGTCGAGGCGACGGCGAAAGACGGTGTGGTCAGCATCGTCATCGCCAAGCAGGCGCACACGCAGCCGCGCAGGATCGAGGTCAAACCCAGTTAATGCCAGTTCGGGAGGTGAGTGATTATGGCTGAGATGGATGTACGCCAGCGGGGTGAGCCGGCCGAGCGCCAGCAGGGCCGCGTGCCGACACTGACCCCGGCGGTTGACCTGTATGAAGACCGCGAGGGCATTACCCTCAGCGCGGACATGCCCGGCGTGTCGCCAGACGGGCTGGACGTCGAGGTCCGCAACAACGAGCTCGTGATCGAAGGCGCGGTGGGTGTCGACATGCCCGAGCAGATGACCGCCCGCTATGCCGAGCTGCGGGGCGGACGTTACCGGCGCAGCTTCGCGCTGAGCCAGGACGTCGATCCCGACAATATAGAGGCAAGTCTCAAGCTCGGGGTTTTGACGGTCAAGCTGCCGAAAAAAGCGGCCTTCAAGCCGCGGCGGATCGCCGTTAACTAACGCCGGGCAAAAACGGCGATACGGCAAAGCCGGGACGGCAAGGGCACCCCTCGCGCCGCCCCGGCATTTTTTATGCGCAATGGGTCCGTTAACCGCGCGTTAAAGTGTGAACAGAAATGACTTGCATTCCACTTCAGTCGGTAGGATAGTGCGTTTCAGGATGGTGACAGGGCTACGGCATGCGTGACCGCAGGGACGACGATGACGGCCCGGGGCTGCTGACGGCAACCCGCTTGGACGCCGGCGTTTCGGGTCAGGCATGGAGCGCGCTCATCAATGCCGCCTGTGACGCGGTCTTTGTCGCGGATGCGCAAAGCGGCGAAATCGTCGACTGCAACGAAGCCGCGGAACAGCTTTGCGGGCGCCCGCGCCGCGATCTTATTGGTGCCCATCAAACGAGCCTTCACCCGCCCGAGGAGGCCGAACGCTACCGAGCCGAGTTCACCCGTTATGCGCGTTCAGGGCACGGCATGAACTGGCATTCGGAAATCATTGATCACGCCGGACGCCGCATTCCTGTCGAAATCAGCTCGGGCGTGGCCGAGGTGGACGGGCGCCGCCTCATGATGGGCGTCTTTCGCGACATCCGCCGGCGCCGGCGCTCTGCAGCCGAATTGCGCGAAAGCGAGCGCCAGCTCCAGGAAGCGGTCGCCGACGCGCCCGTGCCGATCATGCTGCACGCCGATGACGGCTCGGTGCTCATGCTCAGCCGCGAGTGGACGCGCATCACCGGGTACGCACCGGAGGAAATCCGCACCCTGGACGACTGGATGCGCCTGGCTTACGGGCCGGGCGCCGCGCAGCCGCGCGAGCGCGTCCACGAGCTCTACGAGCGCCAGGGACCGGCGCTTCAGGGCGAGTTCAGCATCCGCACCGCGCGCGAGGGTGAGGCGCGGCTGTGGAAATTTTATGCCAGCCCGCTGGGGCGCCTGCCGGACGGGCGGCGGCTGATGTTGAGCATGGCGGTGGATATCACCGACTACCGCCACTCCGAAGCGCAAAGACAGCAGGGCGTGGAAAAGCTCCAGCGCGCCCTGTCGGACGCCGTGGAAGCCATGGCGCGCGCCATGGCCAAGCGCGATCCCTACACGGCGGGTCATCAGGACCGGGTGGCCGAGCTGTCAGCCGCTCTTGGCCGGGAACTCGGGTTGGATACGGAGCAGGTGCGCGGGCTGCATATGGGCGCCGGGATTCACGACGTCGGAAAGATCTACGTGCCTTCCGAGATCCTCAATCGCCCCGGGCGGTTGTCGGCCGCTGAGATGGCGATCATCCACGCCCACTGCGAGGTCGGCTACGATATCGTCAAGCACATCGAGTTCCCCTGGCCTGTGGCCGACATCATTTTGCAGCACCACGAGCGCTTGGACGGGTCCGGCTATCCGCAAGGCCTCAAGGGGCAGGAGATCTGCATCGAGGCCCGCATCCTCGCCGTTGCGGACACGGTGGAAGCGATGAGCTCGTACCGTCCCTATCGGCCCAGCCTGGGAATCGACGCCGCGCTGGCCGAAATCGAGCGCAACCGCGGCCGGCTTTACGACAGCGATGTGGTAGGCGCCTGCCTCAACCTGTTCCGCCAAAAAGGCTTCGAGCTCCCGGGCTGACGCGCTCCCCGCCGGCGCGCCGTGCTGAGCACTCCGGATTTATCGGCCGCCGCCGCAACACCGCGTTGCCGCCCATCCCTTGTGGACAGGTCTTGCCACCAGTTTCCGGTCGTACCGGTGGCGTTTGCGCAACGGTTCGGGTGGCCGCCGGAAACGGCCGGTGAGTTCGGTAACCCGTTGTCCACACGGTGATATACACGCGGGTTCCGATGCTCCATGGCATCCGTTACGCGTTCAAGGCATCGTGGTAATCTAATGCCGATGAACACGTGTCAGTGCATGGCATCGCCTGAGCCGTGCGGGCGCCCATTCGCAAGGGACTGACGGCACGTGAATCATTGGGCCAGCAAAGGTGAGGGATGACGTCTAGCCCGCTCGCGCACAGAATCGCCGGTGAAATCAAGGGCGCGATCAGCGCCGGGCACATCGCGCCCGGCATGCATTTGAGCGTGCAGCGCTTCGCCGAGGAGTTCTACGTCTCGCGCTCGCCGGTGCGCCAAGCCATGGAGCTGCTGGCCGGCAGCGGCGTGCTCGAGCACCGGCGCAACCGGGGTTTTTTCGTGCGCCAGGCGCCCGCCGTCGAAGCCGGCTCGCCGCAGGCGAACCGGCCCTTCGAGGAGCCCAACGAATACCAGCGCCTGGCCGAGGACTGGCTCACCAGCCGCCTGCCGGCCGATGTCACGGAGCAGTTCCTGCGCGACCGCTACGAGCTGACCAAAGCACAGCTCACCGAGATCATGGTGCGCGCGGTGCGCGAGGGCTGGGCGGAGCGAAAGCCCGGCTACGGCTGGCGCTTCCTGCCGGTGGCCAAGTCCTGGGGAACATTCGAGCAGATCTACCGCTTCCGCGCCCTCATCGAGCCGGCCGCCATGCTGGAGCCCGCTTACCGCATCGACCACGCCGTGCTCGCCAGGCACCGCCGCGCCCAGGAAAACATGCTGGAGTTCGGCATCGAGCGCCTGCCGGGCGAGCAGGTGCTGGACAGCAGCGCCCACTTCCACGAAGACATCATCCGGTTTTCCGGCAACCCTTTCTTTCAGCAGGCGCTGACGCGGGTGAACCGCATGCGCCGGCTGCTGGAATACCGCTCGGGCGTTGACCGTCAGCGCATGTACCGTTTCTGCCGCGAGCACCTGGAGGTCATCGCCCTGCTGGAACGCGAAGAGGTCCTCGAGGCCTCCGAGAGGCTGCGCCGCCACCTGGCCGGCGCGCTGCAGACCAAAATGCCCGCTGACGCCCGGTCAGAGGCGCGCGGCAGCGGCACCGCCGAACGCTGAAGCGCTCGAATCTCCTTCCTGTCAGATTGCATTTTCCCGCGGCAAAAGCTATTGTCGATTCCAGGCTATGACCCAAGTCCAACGGCCTGCACGGTTCCCGGGCCGGCAAGACGCGAACAGTGACATTAGGGCGCCTCGAACCATTCGAGGTGCCCATTAAAGAAAAGAATCGAGAATCGCATGATCGGACAGGGCCGGCGCGGCTCGTCCGCTGTGAGCTGGCGCGCGTGCACGGCGCGCATCAACCTGAGGAGGAGATCCCGCATGAAACTACGACTCGCAATCCCGTCCGCCGTGGCCGGTCTCGCGCTGCTGAGCGCGGTCGCCCTGCCGGCGAGCGCCAGCCAGGCGCCGCCCAAGCCCGCCAACTTCCCCAACCGCCCGATTAACCTGGTGGTCTCGTATCCGGCCGGCGGCGGCATGGACATCACCGCCCGCACGCTGGCCAAAGAGCTGGAGCGCGTGACCGGCTACCAGTTCCGCGTCCAGGATCGCGCCGGCGGCGGCAACATCGTCGGCAACACGTACGTGGCGAGGCAGGCCAAGCCCGACGGCTATACCATCGGCATCCTCGCCAATCCTTCGTTCTTCCTGGATTTTCTTAACCGGGGCGCGCACTTCAACAAAGACGACATCACGCCCATCGCGGGCATTAATTTCGCCCCGGCGATGTGGGTGGTCAGAAAAGACTCGCCCCTGGGCAAGCTGGGCTTCAAAGGCATCATCAAGAAGGCCAGGAAGAATCCCGGCAGCATCAAGATCGGCGTGATTCCCAAGAGCTCGTTCGACTTCGTCGCCCACATCATCCAGAACCAGAAGAACGTCAAATTCACCATTGTGCCGTTCCAGGGCGGCAAGCCTTCGGTGGTCGCTCTGCTTGGCGGAAACATCAATATTTCAAGCAATTACTACAGTGAGGTCGAGTCGTACATTAAGAGCGGCAAGTTCAAGCCCATTGCGGTGGCGAACACCAAGCGCGAGAAGGAGCTGCCCGACACCCCGGCGATGAGCGAGCTCGGCATCGACATCGCCCCCAACACCTGGGGCGCGGTGCGCTTCGCGGCCGTTCCCAAGGGCACGCCCAAAAAGATCGAGAAGTACCTCAGCTACATCATCGTCAAGACGCTGAAGCAGAAGCAGACGCAGAAAGCATTCGCCAAGGTCGGCATCAACGTCGAGGCGCTCGACATGGCGCAGGAGCAGAAGGCCTACGACGGCTCCTACAAGGCGATCAAGGGCTATCTCAAGCAGGCAGGCCTGCTGAAGATGTCCCAGTAGCGGCGAAGCCGCGCGTCCCCGCGCCGGCGGCCGGCCCAGGAGCGGGCCGCCGGTGCGCCATACGGTGAACGCACGCCCATGGACATCCGAAAACGCCTGAACTTCCGCATCGCCTGGATCGCCGCGCTGGTGGCGGGCATCGCCCTCCTGGCCGCGAACTCGGTGCAGCTTTCAGGGCTGTCCGGGGTGTATCCGCAGTGTCTGATCGGACTGTCGCTGGTGCTGCTGGTGAGCATCGCCGTGAAAGAGGCGCGCAACCGCTACCGCGTGGCCGACTACGACCAGGAGCTCGCCGGGCTGTGGGGCGGGGCGGGGCAGCAGCGCTGGCGCCTCGCTGCGTTCACCGTCGTGTGGTTCGCGTATCCGTTTTTCATGTCCGCCGCCGGCTTTATCGTCTCCACCACGGTGGCGGTGGCGGCGTCTTTATGGTTGGCGGGTATGCGCCACCCGGTCAGGCTGGTCGTGGCCTCGGCGGTGTTCTCGGTGGTCATGGCCGTGCTGATCACCTCCGTGCTCTACATCCCCGTGCCCGGCGGTCCGGTGGATCAGGCGCTGGATCACCTGTTGTACGTGCTCGGCGGGCGCTGAGCGCGGCGCAGCAAACGCGAATCGAGGAGCGAGTCGATGGGCATCGGTTTCAGAGTATGCCGGCGGCAGCGCAAGCTGGCCGGGAGCACCGTGAGCCGCTTCAAAGGCATCCCGGTCGCCAACATGAGCGACTGCATGTCGCGCCTGCCGGCGGCGGGCGCGGCGGTGCGGCCGATGCACGACGGCAGCCCGATGCTGGGCGTGGCCTTCACCGTCAAGACGCGCCCGGGCGACAACCTGATGGTGCACAAGGCACTGGACATGGCCGGCGACGGCGATGTGGTGGTCGTCGATGCGGGCGGCGATCTCAGCAACGCCATCGTGGGCGAGCTCATGTGCGCCTAT
>Ga0102962_1000473_pt1 | contig 19159 bp, 12 predicted proteins | sample SalPonF2_C_D2_MG_FD_84519 | JGI IMG/M metagenome (GOLD analysis project Ga0102962, IMG submission 84519) | Salt pond soil microbial communities from South San Francisco under conditions of wetland restoration - Salt Pond MetaG SF2_C_D2_MG ...
TAATAATAATTAATGACGTTCGAGTCACATTATAACCCGCATAAGTAAATATTCTATGATCTGTATAACTATTTCTGGATTACTCGCGCAAATATTAAAATACCTTGCTAAGCAACCGGTTACGAGGGTAATATTTTTGTGTGTGTTGTTGCTGTTATTATCAAATCATGCTCTCATAGCCCAGGAACTCAGAACTCCGGTAATCGATACTCATAACGGCGTCCAGATACTTTCTTTCGAGCTTAATAGCAGTAAAGAGATAAAAGCCAGGAACAATAGTGTCCCGTTGTTCAGCTTGCTTATCAATGGTAAACTGGTCAATACCAGAGGGGTTCCGATTGAATCAGTAAAGTCTCCATTAACCTTCAAACTTAAGGATGGAATCATTGCAACATTCACACCTGTAAAGGGATTCAATCCGGGCTGGAAAGCAACAGTCACTTTTAAAAATACTTCGCAAAAGAAAGTAATCATTGAAAATGTTGTTCCTTTTGGTCAGTCGAAAGATCATATTTATATCACGGCATCAGGACCCTGGTCGTTGGCACGGACCAAATTATACCGGCCGGGTAAGAGTCCGATTGGAGTTGTCTTGCCGGACGATGCATGGGAGATGGGATATTGTTCCTTCCCAACAAATAATTCTGATATGTCGATTGTTGCCATTGCACGCCGGACAGCTCATGAAGATGCTCAGCTGGGACGCTGGAAAGCAACATTGAAACCACGTGGCACGGTAACATATACGATGTATGCTGATACATATCATGGAGTATGGCAAAATGGTGTTCGTTTAATGTTCCAAAAACGATATCTCTATGATCTCAAATCGTTTAATGATTCCCTGTTTCAGCGCAAAGACTTACAGTGGATACGCCATAAATATATCATAGGTTTACAGATGGCATGGGATCATCGGTTTTATGATTCGAGACGCGGCGGTTATCAAGTGGACAAATATCTGGCTAAAGGGGAAAAGATGTTTGGCGGATATGGTGTTTATGCCCTCTGGCCGACCTGGCCCCGACTTGGACTAGATAATCGTAATCAATGGGATTTATTCAGGGATTTGCCCGGGGGATTGAAGAAATTACATCAAATATCTGAATTGGCTCATAATGAGGGAACAAAGTTCTTTATTGAATATAATCCATGGGATAAAAGTACACGTCCGGAAAATCCATATAAAGGCATGGCTACCATCATTAAAAAAACGGATGCTGATGGTGTCGTATTAGATACCAGGGCCAAGTCGAATCCCCAATTGCGTCATGCAGCAGACAGTGTCAGAAAGGGGGTGGTCATGTACAGCGAAGGTATGGCAGTACCCAAAAATATGCCCACGATTGTTTCCGGAAGAGTGCACGATGCCATACACATGCCACCTCCGCTAAATCTTAATAAATTCATTAAACCGGATTTTGCCATTTTTCGGGTATGCCGGTTGAATGATGGTTATCTCCACAGGGAATTTGCGGTATCATTTTTTAATGGTTATGGAGTTGAGATAAATTGGATGGGAGTTGGCAGATCTACCTGGATAAAAAAAGCTTTCCATTATTTAGGTCACACTTCCATGATCCTTCGGGAAAACACGGATACTTTTCTGAGTCAAAACTGGCAGCCGTTGATCAACAGTATTGAAGACAGTGTCTGGGTTAATAAATGGCCCGGTAAGAATAAGACAATTTATACAATCTATAGTTTACGCCCGGCGGGATATAATGGGCCATTATTTCGGATGAATCCGGCAAAAGGAACGCATTATGTGGATATCTGGAATCATGAGGAGTTACAGCCAGACACCGTCAGAGGTCAATTATATACTCCTGTAAATATTCATTCATTTAATAAAAACTGGCTGGGTACCCGTCGGGAAGGTAATGTGGATTGTATTGCTCACTTCCAGGATCTGCTTTCAATAAAACATAATGTTGATACATTGGAAGTAACTGCTAAAAAAGGAAGCATGATCAAGATATGGGCCGGTAAACCGTCCTACCAGGGAACCTACAAAGAATTACCGGCGGGAAATCATAAATTATCCCTTCGAAATTTGTTTGACCGTCATGAGGGGAAATTTGTCGTTCAGCTTTTTAACGGTAAGAAATTGCTGGATGAAAGAGTGATCAATTTACAACCCGGAACAGCTCGTTTAATTAGCAAAGTCCACCGGACAAAACCGGCTGTGACTGCACCTAAAGGGATGGTTGAAATTCCAGGTGCGACAATTATGGATACTTTGTCACAGCATGCCAGTTTTGTGCCCTATCCCCCGGAACCCAAAAGACCGGTTCATGTACAAACATTCTATATGGATAAATATCCGGTTACCAATGCTCAATATTATGCGTTTATCAAAGACACGCATTATATGCCAAAAGACGCTGATAATTATCTCAGAAATTGGACAAATGGCCATTATCCCAAAGCTTCAGCTCAAAAACCGGTTGTCTGGGTTAGTCTGAAAGATGCCAGAGCCTATGCGAAATGGGCAGGTAAACGCCTGCCAACCGAAATGGAATGGCAACTGGCGGCTCAGGGAACCGACGGAAGAAAATGGCCATGGGGAGTCAAGTTTGATTCTACCAATTGTAATGTCAATATCGGACATGAGACAAATGTGGATCGGTTTCCGTCGGGTGCCAGTCCTTACAATGTGGAGGATTTGGTTGGTAATGTATGGCAACTCACCAACGATGTATATGATGACGGTACCTATTATTTCGAGATGATACGAGGCGGAAGCTATTACCACCCGACAGCCAGCTGGTGGTATATTTACGGAGGACCCGAATCATTGAACATGCATCAGATATTGCTGAAAGTATCTCCCGGTTTTGACAGGAGCGCTACGGTAGGATTTCGCTGTGTCAAAGATGCGGAATAACTCAAAATATAGATTAACATCAATCATTGATACTGTTCTAAGGCATGAAAAAGATCATTCAAAGTTTACTTTTATTATTTGTGTCAGTAACACCGGTATTTGCACAATCGCAACTGGATAACATTCTATCACCGGCACGGTTACCTTATTTAAAGCAGAGCACTTTTCATCAAATTTCCAGTTATGATACAACGGGTGGGAATAATGACCGTATTCATATTCCTAAAGGTGGATCGGCTACTATTGCCAATATTAAAGGTCCGGCTGTTATTACCCAGTTCTGGTGTACTATCGATTCCCGTGATCCCTATTTCCTTCGCCGAATAGTGATCAAAATATATTGGGATGGTGAAAAGAATCCGTCTGTAGAAGCGCCTATAGGTGATTTCTTTGGTACCGGTTTTAAATACAAGCAATACATCTCCCGGTTTACGGGGATGTCGAGCGGCGGTTATTACTGTTATTTCCCGATGCCATTCAATAAATCGGCCCGGATCGTTATTGAAAATCAAACCGGCCAGGAAGTGTATGCTTTCTATTATCATATCGATTATCAACAACTGAATAAACCTTTGACAGATAATGTAGCATATTTTCATGCTTATTGGCACCAGGACCTGAGAACAAGTCCGGATAGCAATTATACGATTCTGGCTGCAAAAGGCAGGGGACAGTTTGTTGGTCTTAATCTCAGCATGCAGAGTTATAACAAAAAACTCTGGTTTCTTGAAGGCGATGAAATGGTGTATGTGGATGGGGAGAAAAAACCATCGATGCAGGGAACCGGTACGGAGGACTATTTTAATAGTGGCTGGTATTTTAATAAAGGGGAATATTCGGCACCATATTTTGGCCTCATTCTGAAAGATACAGCCCGTGGGCGAATAGCTGCATATCGGTATCAGGTTGGTGATGCCATACCTTTTAAAAAATCGATCAAATTTACGATCGAACATGGTACACAAAATTCGGAGATAGCCGACTATGCCAGTACGGCTTACTGGTATCAGAAAGAACCACATAAACCGTTGCCACCGTTACCAAAAGCCAGTTTACGAATACCACTGCGTGTTGCTGTTCCCAATGGGGCTCTGGAAGCTGAATCACTCAAACCACATGATACACATATGCAATCCGATGTTCAGAATATGTCGGATTACGGGCCGGATTGGAGCGGGATGAAACAATTGCTCATGACCGGTAAGAAACCCGGTGATTCGTTCACTCTTGATCTGCCGGCAACCGAAGATAGTTACAATGTCGATCTCTATTATACCAAAGGTCCGGATTATGCCAGTACTTCTATTTTATATAATGGGAAAAAAGTTGGCACAATCGACGGATATCATAAAAATATTTATCCCGGCGGTAAAATAACGATCAATCACTTAAAAGCCGTTAACAAAAAAATTCCTATAACTTTTAAAGTTGAAGGTAAAGATCCTAAATCTTCCGGTTATAATATCGGATTGGACGCTTTTGTGATTAAACCGGACCGGACATACATACCCAAATGGTATTTCATCGGACCCTTCCCGAATCCCAGAGATAATCAAAATCATCGTCTGGGTTTGGATAAAGTTTATCCACCCGAAAAAGGGATAAATCTCAACAATACCTATAAAGGGGTTCATGGACAAAAAGTTAAATGGCAGATGATCAAAACGCCTAAAAACGGGCGTGTTGAATTAAGCAACAAAGTAAATCCGTCGGACCTGGTCGTTTCTTATGCACTTACTTATGTCTTTTCACCGAAAGATCAGACACTGCCATTGCTTATCGGATCAGACGACGGTATCAAAGTATTTTTGAATAACAGTATGGTACACCGTAAAGAACTGGTCAGGGTTTCGGAACCGGATCAGGACAGGATACAGGCTCATTTACACAAGGGCTGGAATGAACTTCTGTTGAAAATCGAAAATAATTTTGGTGGTTACGCTTTTTTTGCACGATTTGTGGATTTAAATCATAGCCTGACATTTAGTCCTAAAAAACAGAAATAAGGAATTTCTATTGAGGTTCGATGTGATGAAAGTCCGGATTTTAAGTTCAGCATTATTTCTAATGATGATCCTTGGAGGATTTGTTCAAAAATCTCATGCCCAGGTGAAGGTATCCGATCCCTATTTGGTTTTAAATGCACATGCAAATGATGCTTTGTTTACAACGTATGCCGCTTCCAAAGACAGGTCACGTTTTTTTGCAGATAAGGCCTATTTCATGGATTATTTCTCACCATCTAAGCCCATTACCTATTCCAGCCAGTTTGCAGGAGACTGGTCGGTGATATGGAAGGTGAATAATGTTGTGATCAGCCGGATACGGGATTTTGCAGTGAAACCGGAAGTTGTGGCTTCTTTTCCGGATATGGCTATTCTTAAATATGAACCTTTTGCCGGTTTAAAAGTCCAGGAGACCTTTTTTGTGTACAGTTCAGGTGTCGCCATGATCTCCATGCATATTACAAATAATGCGGACCGTGAATATGATTTTAATTTATATCCTGCCATTCATGCCACAAGTGATTCACTAAAAATAGTATCATTCGATTCGACTGCCAATGGATATGTATTTTCTCATTATGAGCCTATGAGACGGCCGATAAGCAATCTCTATCCTGGATATGGATATCCAACGCATTTTAGAGATTTGTTGGCGAGCAATAAAAAACTAAGCAGTTACGGAGGATATCAGGGAGCCACCATCCAGGATTTTTATTATGATATCAAACGGATGAGCAAGGTTCATTCATATGTAAAGAGGATGAATGAGAAGAAACAAGGGCCGGTACAGATATTGGCATTGCAAAATGATTTTCACCTCAATCCGGGACAGTCGGCCGATGTTCGCTTTGTCAGGGGGGTTCAGGATGAGAGTAAAAATATCAAAAGCTTAAAAATCGATGTTAACGGTGCTTTAAATGCTAATATTCAGCAATACGTTGATAATGATGTGAGCCTGTTTAAATCTATTCCAAGGATCAAATTTCCGAAAAGGGATCAAAAAATGGTGTACATCGGGGCTCTTAACCTGGTCAGACAATGTTTGCTTCCACCGAGAGCCAAAACCAAATATAATTATTACGTCTTTTCAAGAAATCCAATCTGGGGTTGGGCGAACGGCCACCAGGTGATGCATGAGTCGTTATCCATGATTCCATATTCCTATCTGGATCCAAAATCAGCTGAACAGTCTCAAAGAATTTATATAAATCAGCAGTATCCTGATGGATTAATTGCTTATAGGGTTGGACCAAGGGGGCCACAGGTCTATCCGCATAAAGGGAAGGCCACAACATCGGCGCCATTTTTCTCATGGACGAATTGGGAGATTTACCGGAATAGTCATGATAAGCAATTTCTTAGCGATGCCTACAAGGCCGGGGGAAAATACATCGATTATCTGGAAAAAGAACGGGATAAAGATCACGACGGTATGTTCGAGTGGGGGCCATACGGCATTATAGAAAATGTCAGAGACGCCTGGAATGTGGTCTTTCAGCTGTTTTCAGAGGGACAGGATGAAGGCCGGGATATATCGAATCAACTGGATGACCTCGATTTAACCTGTCAGGTTGCCAATGAGGTGTTTTACCTGCAAAAAATGGCCAATGTTTTAGGAGATCGAAAAGGAGAACAGAAATGGTCGGCGGAACACGATACGCTAAAAAAAATGATCAACAAATTCATGTGGGATCCAAAGACCAAATTTTATTATCACATTTCAATGGCCGACAATTCTTTTACTTTTGAAGGAAAAAGCTTAAAACGGAAAGAATTAATTGGCTTTTTACCTATGTGGGCGCATGTTGCCACTAAAGAACACGCTAAGGATCTGGTAGAAGAGTTACAAAATCCCAAATCATTCTGGAGGAAATATGGTATTCCAAGTTTAGCAGCCAACGATCCGAATTACAGTCCGTTCGTGGATGGCTGCTGTCGATGGAACGGTCCGGTGTGGTTGCTGTGGAATTATATGGTATTTAATGGATTACAGAATTATGGATATCATGAATTAGCCCATAAAGTAGCAGGTAAAATGATGCTGGCGGTTTCCACTCAGTTAAAGAAAAATCACCATTTCTGGGAATCATACAGTCCCGATTATCCAGTTCAGGAATCACCTCCAAATTACATCTGGGATTCCATAATGGCGAAAGTACTCATTGAAACCTATGGTAAACAATAAAATATTATTGAATTATTTACTCAAAAAAACACGATGAATAGCAGTAGTCTGGTAATTAATATGAACCTAAAATCCAAGATTATGATTTCTCTAAAAAAAGTATGTGTATTGCTGGTTACAGCGTTTATTATCACGTCCTGTAACCAAACGGCAAAAAAGAATGGTAACGCACCAAACGATAGTCAATTACCGGTTAAAAAATCCAATTTTCAAACGGAGATTAATGGTAAAAAGACCAATCTCTATGAAATGAAAAACAAGAATGGTATGAAAGTTGCCATTACAAATTACGGCGGCAGAATGGTTAGCCTGATGGTACCCGACCGTAATGGTAAATTTAATGATGTTATTAATGGCTACGACAGCATTCAGGGATATCTGAATCATAAAGATCAATTTTTTGGTGCGCTTATTGGCCGTTATGCCAACCGCATAGCCAAAGGAACTTTCACATTAGACGGTAAGACCTATCATTTGCCACTCAATAACGGTGTTAACAGTCTCCACGGTGGTAATAAAGGTTTTGATACCCGTGTCTGGGATGCCAAACAATTGAATAATCAAAATCTTCTTCTCAGCTATGATTCTAAAGACGGTGAAGAAGGATACCCGGGGAATTTAAAAGTAGAGGCTCTATACACATTAACAGCTGATAATTCGGTACGTATTGAGTTTACAGCTATAACCGATAAACCGACGGTTGTCAATTTTACCAATCACAGTTATTTCAATTTGAATGGAGCCGGTAACGGCAAGATTTATAATCAGGTAATGATGATCAACGGTGATTCATTCACACCAATTGATTCTACTATGATACCAACCGGTAAAATCGAATCGGTTAAGGGCACCCCATTTGATTTCACAAAACCAACTCCGATCGGTAAATATATCAACGAAAATAACCAGCAATTAAAATATTCCCATGGCTATGATGATAACTGGGTTCTTAATAAACCAAAGCCGGGAACATTAACTTTGGCATGCCGGGTTTATGATCCACAAAACGGCAGGCAGTTAGAAGTTTATACGACAGAACCGGGGATCCAGTTTTACAGTGGTAATTTCCTGGATGGAAGTGTAAAAGGAAAAGGCGGCAAAGTATACAAGTATCGCACGGCTTATACACTGGAACCACAACATTATCCCGATTCACCAAATGAGCCGAAATTCCCATCCACTTTGCTCATGCCGCATCAGATATTTCACTCCATCATCATATATCATTTCTCAACGGAAAATAAGTGATTTATTGGCCCGCTTATTTACGTGGTTGAATCTATGGACCCCACCCAACAAGGGTGGCGTCCATCTATTTCGAAAAGAAGTATGAACAGGTGGCCATCGCTTCTAAATGTGGAACCCACCCCGGTATTATGCAGTGTACCGTCAGGTACGGAAAATGAAAGACTGTAAAAAGTTTAGAATCCGGATAACCGGAATTGGTGGGATCGGCTGAATTACTTTATAAGATTTTGTGAGCTGGACGGCTTTTAACGGGCTATACGCTTTTATGTAGTTTTAAAATAAGATTTTATTAAAAGATTTTGACATTGTGTACATAGTTAGAATCGCAGTTTAATATTTATTGAAGGTTTGTCTGTTTCAATAAATTCACAATATTCCATTGTGCCTTTGTGCCTTTGTGCCTTTGTGCCTTTGTGCCATTGTGCCATTGTGCCTTTGTGCCTTTGTGCCATTGTGCCATTGTGCCTTTGTGCCTTTGTGCCTTACCCTATGCTCTATGCTCTCTAACAGGAATGGCCAATTTCATAAGTGTACCATGTGGTTTTGCCTGTTCCCAATTGATATCGGCATTGATTGTGTTGGCACGGTGTATCATATTCATTAATCCATGTCCCCCTTTATCCTTTCGATCTTTCTGATGAAGAATGGTTTCTTCAAAATTGAATCCAATTCCATCATCCTGGAAGATAAATACAACCTCATCATTAAATTGCTCGATGTTTAACTCCAGTAAACTTGGATTTGCATGGTTTAATGCATTTGTTACCGCTTCCTGGAAAATTCTGAATATGGTAATTTTAGTAAATGAGTCAAGAGAAGTAATCTTTTCAGGTGATGTTACCCGTGATTTTACAGGTTTGTTTACAGCATCTACTTGTTTATTTAATAATGCCTCAAGTGACTCGATAAGCCCGAAGAATTCCAGGCTACCCGGTTTAAGATCGTCCATTATTTCCCGGATATCCTGTCCAATCTGTTCTAAATCAGGGAGTATCATTTTAAACTCGTTGGAGAAATCTTCCTGCAGGTTTTCCTGATCAGAAATATGTAAAAAATTACGAAGTATCTTCTGGATTTTCCGCATGGTAAAACTTAGAGAGCCGAGTATATGATCATGTAGTTCCCTGGCTATCCGTTCCCGTTCTTCCTCTACGCCGTGTGCAAATGCCTTTGCGACCGACGATTCGTGTTTCCTCCGCTCTTTTTCGAATTCAATCTCTTGTTCCTGGGCCATTAAACGAAGATTGTTTTCCCTTTCCCTGGCTTCAGACTCAGCTGCCAGTCTTTTTAATCGCTCCTGCTCAGCTTTAAGTCGTAATTGTTCCTTATCGGATTTTTCTATCTCTTTATTTCTTGCAACATCCGATTGCCAGCGTATAAATCCAAATAAAGCGAGAAATATGGTTACGGTATACATACCAAAAGCCCAATATGTCTTATAAATCGGTGTCGGTATGATAAAGGTGAATTCCGAGCCTTTGGTATTCCATACTTTATCATTATTACTTGCTATAACTTTAAAAGTATATTCACCGGGCGGCAGATTTGTATAATATGCATTACGTCGGCTTCCGGCATCAATCCAACTTTGATCAAAACCTTGCAGCTTATATTTAAATTTAACATGCGCTGCCGAGATCAGGCTGATAGCCGTATAATGAAAAACTATGCGATGATTACCGGCCGACAGGTCGATGTCTTCATGAGGTAATAATTGTTTACCATCAACATATAGCATCTCAATATGTACATGAGGTGGTAGCGTATTCTTTCTGAGATTATTCGGGTCAAGCATTGTTATGCCGCCCACTGTTGGAAACCATAATTTACCATCGGGTGACTGCCACCGGGCAGGATAATTGCCACCATTGCACTCTGTATTCTTCATTCCTTCGGCAACACCATATGTCGTAGCATTTATCCGATCTATTTTACCATCCGCAAAATCATTTAACTCTCTGAGTTTGATTTTAAAAACTCCTTTGTTACTACTGAACCAGAGATTATGGAAGTCATCCTCAGATATACTATAAATCACATTGTCCGGTAGTCCACTTTGAGTCGTAATATTAGTAAATTTCCCTTTTTTGTATCTACTCAATCCACCCCAAAAGGTTCCTATCCATATTGTACCTTTATTATCTTGATAAATGGATATAACATCATCAGATGGCAGACCATCAGAGGTATCAAAACTTTTAAATGAGCCATTGTAATATAAACTCAATCCATTTTTCGTGCCTATCCACAAATGATGATCATGATCCTCATATATTGTGCGAATATAATTACCGGATAAGCCATCTTTGGTTGTAAATTTCGTGATTTTCCCATTATTAATACGATCAAGCCCTTTGTTTGTACCAAGCCAAATATTGTGTTGATAATCTTCATTTATTGCCAGTACCTTGTTGCCGGACAAACCATTCCGATTTGTATACTGTTTGACAAGTCCATTATGCCATATATTAACTCCATGATAAGTTCCTATCCACATATTATGACTATTATCTTCAAATAATGATCGTACTACATTACCTGATAGACCGTTTGTTTTATCTATCACTTGTATTTTATGATCATGTAATATGTTTACACCACTGCCATTGGTACCAAGCCATACGTTATTATGAGAATCACCATATACGGTCCAGATGAAATTATTAGACAGGCCTTCGCGTGTGGTGTAAGTTGTAAATTTACCATCCCTGAGTTTATTTAACCCTCCGCCAAGCGTTCCAATCCATAAATCACCTTCTCTGTCTTCAAAAAGTGATCCTATTACGTCATTTGAAAGTCCACTGTTGGTAGTGAAGTGAGTAATTTTCCCCTTTACCATTCTATTTAGACCGCCTCCTTCGGTACCAACCCATTTAATACCTGCACGGTCGATTATAAATGATAAAATCGAATTACTTGTAAGCCCGTCTTTTTGGGTAATCGTTGTTACACGTCCTTTATTATAGATATCGAGTCCCCGGTTCTCGGTACCAATCCATATTTTATGATTATTATCTTCAAAGAGTGTGCGTATATGATTGGATCTCAACCCGTCTTTTTTTGAAAAAAAATGGAATTGCCCTTTGTGGAGAATAAGGATTCCATGATCCTGGGTACCGAACCATAAATCGCCGTTATTACGATTAAGAATACAGTTAATAGTTTTTGCTTTAACTGAAGCTCCGGCACGTACAGGTGCGAAAGATCCATTCTTAAAACGAATGATACCACTACCATTGGTACCAAGCCATAACGTTTCGGTCGAGTCTTCCGTTATAGCTTTTATGGTGTTGTATGTTGTTGATGTATCCCGATTGAGATAACTTTTAAACGTACCATTTTTGAACGATATGAGTCCGGAACCCGCCGTACCTATCCATAATGTTTTATTATGTGATTCATACAGGGAATAGATATAGCCATTTTTGAAAACATTTGTATTTTTCTGGTCAAAATTATTGAAATCACTTCCGTCGAACTGACTCAAACCGTCATATGTACCGAGCCATAAATATCCATCCGAAGTTTGCAGGATACATGTTACGCTGTTTTGTAATAGGCCGTCATTTGTCTGCCAAATACTATGATCATATTGAGTAATGGCTTTCTCAGGATTTAAAGTTAAGGCTTGTTGTTGTTGAGCATGTACCTGGAAGGGGAATACAAAGTATATAAATAAAATACTGAATAGATACCTGTAATAGCTGTAACAGCTTTGAACACCAGTATGATGATTTTTTTGAAACATGGCGTGAAATAATATTAATCAGGAGGTATAAATCCTATAAAACTCCGGTATCAGGTATTACGCGTTAAACACACGTGTGATTATACTTTCTGAAGGTAAGTAAACTTTATGTCTTCAGATAGTACTTTTTAAGAGAAAGCATTAGCTAATTAAGTATAAAGGCGCCGAATTACATACAACGCCTTTATCGCTTTTCGAAATTATGGAATCCAGGGATATTTACTAAAATCAGGCTTTCTTTTTTCGAGGAATGCGTTTTTACCTTCTTTGGCTTCTTCCGTCATATAAGCAAGACGCGTGGCTTCTCCCGCAAATACCTGTTGACCCGCCATGCCGTCATCAACCAGGTTAAAGGCAAACTTTAGCATGCGAATTGATGTCGGGCTCTTCTGAAGGATTTCCTGTGCCCATTCGAAAGCCGTCTCTTCCAGTTTCTCATGTTCCACCACATCATTAACCATTCCCATTTCAAAAGCTTCCTGTGCGGAATAATTTCGTCCCAGGAAGAAGATTTCACGCGCACGTTTTTGGCCGACTTGTCTTGCTAATAATGCGGATCCGTAACCACCGTCGAAACTGGTCACATCAGCATCGGTTTGCTTAAAAATAGCGTGTTCTTTACTGGCTAGTGTCAGGTCACAAACAACATGCAAGCTATGTCCGCCGCCAACAGCCCATCCGGGTACAACGGCAATAACCACTTTAGGCATAAAACGGATAAGGCGCTGTAATTCCAGAACATTCAGGCGAGGCATACCTTCTTCATCTTCATACCCGGCTTTCCCACGTATACGTTGATCACCTCCACTACAGAAAGCATAAACTCCATCTTTCGCCGGACCTTCACCTGTTAAAAGAACAACTCCAATTTTTGTATCCTCTTGTGCATCCTGGAACGCCTGATACATTTCAAATACCGTTTTAGGTCGAAATGCATTTCTAACTTCCGGCCTGTTTATGGCAACTCGGGCTACACCTCCGGATTTTTTATACGTTATATCTTCAAATTCCCTGACGGTTTTCCAATTCATAGTTATCCTATTTGTTTCATACTGATAAAAGTTTTGATGTGTTGAAGATACGAATCAGGATTATCTATATGAACCCGGTGATTACTATTACCGATAATATAGTGAGTACTATGATTGATATGTTCCAACATTTCCTTCCCAATGCGGCTAAACTTTGCGTCTTCAGCTCCGGATAGCAATAGTACAGGGCATTTTATTTTCTGAAGTTGATTCTTAACCGAAGGCATGGAAGCAGTGCCAAAACCTCTCAGGCTGTTGGCGAGTCCATGGGGTTTTTGGTTTTTCTGTATCTTTTTAAGGGACTGATTTCTTTCAGACGAATCTTCTGATTCGTTTTTAAATAATGGAGCATTATTCCAATCTTCAACAAATTGCCTGTAATTTTGTTCTATAGACTCTGCGCGCCGTTTGTCTTCTGCAAGGCGGCTTTTGATATCTTCCTCATCATCAATACCAAATGTCGTGCTTTCTAATATCAATCCCGATAAAAAATCAGAGTAATTGACAGCAAATTGAATAGCCAAACGCCCTCCCATACTGTAACCGTGCATAAAAAAAGGAGGGAGATTTAATTCGGCAAAAAGGGTCCGTAGGTCAGCAAGTTGTTCAAGAAAATTATAACGATCAGGATTTAACGGGGCATTTGTTGATCCGTGGCCGAGCAAATCAATTGTTATTGGATTACAAAATTGGGATAAAGGTTCGAGTAAATGATTAAACGAACGGGAATCACCCATAAATCCATGTAACATAACCAGGTATGGCTTCACAGGATCATCGGAAAAGATAGAATAATAGTAATCTTCTTCCCGGATTTTTATAAACATAATTGATCAAGTTAGAAAATATTATTTCAAGGAGTGATAATGAGAAAAATACTTAAACAGACAATATTAATTAGATCGAATTGACACCAGTCACACTTTTTGAATTTATAAAAAAAAACAAAAAAACACCTTCATTACTTAAACTTGATACAAATTATATTTAATTAGCAATATAGTAGAATAGTAAAAAGTTATTTACACAAGATCGGTTTAAATAAGTTATGCTCTAAAATTGTGTAATATTCGAATTTAAAAAAATGAGGTTTTAAAACATATTTTCTATACTATCTGCATGTACTTATTGAATGGTAAATTATTTCAAAAAAAACATATACTTGTTCAAAGTATATTAAAAATAAAACAGGTTGCATAACTAACGTTGATATTATTTGTGCCTTTTAGAAAAATCGTATGGTTTTAAAGAAAATAACAGAATGTAAAAAAATGTTAAATAGGATAAAGCATATAGATTTTAGTACGGGATATTGCGTTCTTATGCAATAGAAGATAAAGGACTCCTTTATCATAAAATGAAACACAAGGATTAAATATATGCGATCACTCAACAAAATTATTATGCTAATGTGCGTTCTGGCCATACCTATAGTAACATTTGGTCAGAGCTCAAATTTTAAAGCCCCAAGAGAGGCAGATACACTTCATAACCCTTTTACGGTAAATCAAACTTTTATCAAGTTAGGTGGGAAAACGTACAAAACAGATTGTACCTCATGCCATGGTAAAAGTGGCAAGGGAAATGGTCCTGCTGCAGTAGCATTGAATCCACGTCCGGCTAATCTTAAAGCCGATTATGTTCAGAAGAGCACAGAGGGTGCCCTTTTCTGGAAGATTTCTCATGGTAAAGGTTCAATGCCAGCATGGGGCAAAAGCTTAAAGCCTAAACAAATATGGGCTTTAGTCACCTACATTAAGAAAGACATGTAAGAATGCTCATCATCAAAAAGTGTAACTATTTAAAATTGACAACCTCGAGGAGGAAGAGTCGTATGAAGAAAAGTTATTTCATATTTGCAAGTATATCCCTTTTTGTATTGGGAACTTGTTTGTTTGCAGTAAATAGTGCTAAAGCACAATCAAGTACGTCAGGAGGACAAGTATTCAGTCCGGGAGAAACCAATTTTGCCATGTTAGGCGAATTTTCCTATGGAATGAACGTAACCAAACATAACACCTCATTTGTTGAACCCGACCTGGGCATTATGCCATTGTACCGTCAAGGAAATTTCTTCTTTGAAGCAGGTATTGGAGCATCATTCAGCCCGGATGGTCCTGAACTAGGTGTTGGCCCGATCAACGTAAGTTATATGCTGCCTAACGGCTGGTTAGTACGGGCGGGCCACTTCGATGCTCTGCCGTTTGGCCGTTTTCCCAGAACCTATGATCCGGGATGGATTAATCCCATGGCTACCGGACCCGCAGGTTTTGATGACATAGGCGGATATGACGATTTCGGCGTTCAGCTGCAAGGCTCAGGTTATCTTGGAAATATGCGTTTACGTACATTCATATCCGTTACGAATGGTCCCATGATATCAACCGACCAGGGATCAGTCGGAATGCTTACTTCCGGTTCGGTTTACGATAATAACAAAGCCAAAATGTTTGGCGGCAGGATGAGTTTGTCACCATTCCAGAACAGTAACTTCTCGGTTGGTTTGTCAGAATATTATACCGGAAATGTTGGTGATCCCGGTACACAATATAAAGGTTTGGCATCTAATATATTTGCTGTTGATTTCAACTGGGCACCTACAGTTACTTCTCTTAACGGATTCCTAAGATTAAGAGGTCAGATAAATGATGTACATGTTGATAATTCAACTAATAATGGGACAGTGTTAGGATTTAAAGATAACAGTTCTGCTTCTTACGGATTATTGGCTTATCAACCCAGTATGTCCTCGAATCCGATTCTGCAAAAGCTGATGTTCGGTTTTATGTATTCACATGTGAATACACCAAGTCAGGCAAATTGGGATTTAGCTTCTACAAGTCAATATGACATGGGAATTACCTATTGGTTCAACTGGAGAACAAATTTCAAAATAGATTATGACATCCAGGAGAACACGACCAACGCCCTGATGTTACAATTTGCAATGCAATTATAATATAAATGAGGTAAACAGCATTATGAAAAGTAGATCCAAATTCAAATTATTATCGTCGTTGGTTTCACTATTTATCGGCTCGTTATTGTTACTGAGTGCTTGTTCAACGACTAACAAAACAGTCGCTAATGAAAGTGGTGCCCAATTATGGTCACAGAAATGTCAATCATGCCACAACGCACCGCCACCGAACCAATTCAGTCCCCAACAATGGGATGTGGTTATATATCATATGAAGATTAAAGCCAATTTAACAAAACCTGAAATGGATAAAATTGTAACGTTTCTCAAACAACGTTAATGAAAGTTGATTGAAATAAAAGGGTACAGGCGGATCATTAAATGATCCGCCTTTTTTTGTGTTTCCTGTTAAACAAATTACAATATTATCACATTGATAACGGCCGGGATATTATTTTACGTGAGCCTGAGATAGGATAATCAATCAGAAAAATTATATATGTTTATAAAAGATTGGTTATACGTCACATTAGAATGAATTATGAGGGTCATAATATTTCTCTGTCGTAGGTGGTCGATGGTCAGTCATCAAAATAATTGAGACTACGGTTCCCTAATTACTTTATATAGAACTCACGTTATTTAAAAAGAATCGTTATTAAGAGATCGGCTTTAAATCATTTAGCATGAATTCATACCGGATAAAAATGTTAATCGATCCAAAAATCATGTCGTTGATTCATAGATTGATCCGGATCAGTGATGCATTCAAGCAGTTGCACACCTGTTTGCCGGGATAATTCCTTAAATGATGAGGCAAGATTAGATGGGTATTGCACTCGTCGGTAACCGATATGATGAGCCTGGGCCAGATCTTTCACTGACACGTTTTGTGGTGTTTCAAAATAGGTACTGAAGTATTCTTTATGTTGATACACCGGCAGCATTCTGAAAATATTTCCACCTTTATTATTGAGGATAACTATGATTAAAGATCGATCGGGAGGTAATAATTTTCCGGATAATAAAGCATTGGAGTCGTGCAAGAAAGCAAGATCACCTACGAAAAGAACACCGTTCTTGTTACTCGCCACGGTAGCTCCAATTGCACTCGAAATGAGACCGTCAATGCCACTTGCACCGCGATTAACAAAATAAGAGTGTTTCTCTTCCAATGGTGAAGCAAATAAATCGAGATCCCTGGCCGGAAATGAATTAGACAGAAAAATATTTTTTGGACCGGTTAATGTTTTTCCAATGGTGTGATATACAATGCCGTCAGTAAGGATATCGGTGTTTGATAGAATTTTATCGCGGTATACAAAAAAGTTATCCCGGATATCCTGCCATTTCTTCAACCAATCTTCAGAAACTTCAATAGTGAGGTTCTCTAACGTAAAATTGACAGGATGTTCATTTATGCGATAATTAACGGATAAGGTTGCATCTTGCCACTCAGCATTGGTTGTAAATGATATATGGTATACTTCTTTATGATGGTTCAGATATAATTCAAGACCTTTACTTACAGGCTGATCACCAAAACGTAAGATAAGATCAGGTTCCAGATCATTGCAGATTTCCCTGCTGCGTAAAAAAGAATCAAATCCAACGACCAGGTTATCAGGTTTTATATGGGATATTAATTGCGAAGAAGATTCCGCAAGCAGAGGTATTGAAAAGGTTTCGCTCAGTTGAACGGCTAAACGATAATATTGTGTGGGAGCGGATGGCCCCGCAATTATGACCGGATGTTTACTTTCTGAAATGACCCGGGTTATCTCTTCTGGAAATGCTGTTTTTAAATGATCTAAGGACCCGGATAGCGTTTTAGGTTGTATCCCCGATTTTATTTTCTCTTTTAAAGACTCAATGGTGCTTTCCAAATAATCAGCAGTGGGTTCCAAAGGCTTTCGGAATGCAAAATTCAAGTGAACCGGCCCGTATTCATCTCTACTCATATTATAGGCCTGAGTTGCCAATAAGCGCAGTCTGTCTACATCTGAGGATCCTAATTGTGGTTCACCAACCTCAAAAAACAATAGAGGGTAGTCGCCGTACATCTTTATTTGATCAATGGCCTGAGAGGCCCCGATTGAGCGCAGATGAGGCGGCCGGTCAGCCGTAAGAACGATGAGCGGAATACCTGACATTTTAGCTTCAATAACAGCGGGGTAGTAATTAGCTGCTGCGGTACCCGAGGTACAGATCAACGCGGCCGGTCTTCCGGTGGCTTTACCGATTCCAAGTGCTAAAAATCCGGCTGAGCGTTCATCAAGAACGACATGTTTTTTGATACGGGGATGAACGGCAGCGGCAAGCGTTAAAGGCGTAGAGCGTGAACCGGGTGATATTACAATGTGCTCAAGACCATTGGCAGCCAGTTCATTTATAAACTCCAGTGCCCATTGGAATGTATTGTTACCATCATCAATTGACTTATGCATTTTTAACAGCTGATAACATTGGTATTAACTTGAGATTTGTTTCTTCCCATTCCATATGGGGTTTGGAATCTGCAACGATTCCACAACCGGCATAAAAACGAGCTATATTACTTTGAATAAGCCCACTTCTTATTCCAACGCAAAATTCGCCACGTCCGTTGGGATTATACCACCCCACGGGTCCGGCATACCAACCGCGATCAAAATTTTCCAGTTTCTTAATCCACGGAAGGGCATTATCACGAGGCGCTCCTCCAACAGCCGGTGTAGGATGTAATTGCTCTAAGATGGCCAGGGGATCAACTTTTGTATTCATCCAGGCCGTTATTGGAGTATACAGATGTTGAACATTAACAAATTTCTTTATAACCGGGATTTCCGGGTAGTCGATCTGTTCAGTAAACTGTTTGAGGTGATCTTCAATGGCTTTAACAACATATTGATGCTCTTCCCGGTTTTTAGCACTTTTTAAAAGTTTTTCAGCAAGATTTGCATCTTCATCAGAAGATGTCCCCCTGGAGATACTGCCTGCTAACCCTTCTGCCAATACAAAATTTGCCTGGAATGATGCCAAACGTTCAGGAGAGCATCCCATAAAAGCCGAATCATTATTGTACTGTAATAGGAAGCAATAGCTTGTTTCGTACTGTTCACTCAACTGGTGTAACAACCGGGTGGGGGAGA
>Ga0102962_1000474_pt1 | contig 19143 bp, 15 predicted proteins | sample SalPonF2_C_D2_MG_FD_84519 | JGI IMG/M metagenome (GOLD analysis project Ga0102962, IMG submission 84519) | Salt pond soil microbial communities from South San Francisco under conditions of wetland restoration - Salt Pond MetaG SF2_C_D2_MG ...
GGCGATCACGTCGCAGCCGTCCTGCAGCTCCTGCGGCGTGTATTCGTCCGTCATGACGCCTTCCGACTCGCCGCTGCCGCGCAGGTCCACGCGCACGTAGGCGTAGCCGCGGCCGGCGATGTAGCGTGCGCGCGCGGCGTCGCGCGGCAGCGTTTTGTCGTTCTTGCGGTACGGGATGTATTCCAGGATCGCCGGCACGGGCGCGCGCCCGGCGTGGGCCGGCATCCAGATCCGCGACGCCAGCTTGCAGCCATCCGGCATGGTGATATCCAGATGCTCGATTTCTTCGACAGTGATGGGCTGCTCGTGCTCGATTTCCATGCAGACGGGACCTTTGTGCCTGGCGGCACTGGGAAAACCGGGAGGCGGGGGTGCCCCTAAGGCGTTAGTGTGCCACGCGCGTGGCGCAATGCACCAGCGCGCAAAACGGCTATTCTTCGATGTCGCTAAACTCGAAATCGAGGCGCTTGACTACCTGTTCGTAGTTCCACAGCAGCTTGGAGCGGGTGCTCGCCCCCATCCAGATACAGGCGATGGCGAAGCTGTACGCGTCCTGTTCCGGGATCTCCGACAGGCGCATGCCCTCCCTGACCTGGGGCACGATGCGGCTGCCGGGCACGCGCGCTGCCGCCGACTCGATTTCGGCGGCGCTGGGCACGCGCGAGACGGTGGCGTCGCGGAAGAACACGCGGTAGAAAAACGTGGCGGCCACGCGCGCCGGGCCTTCCCCGAAAGGCAGGTCGGGCTTGCGCCCCAGACCCAGGTCCACGGTGACCTGCTGGTGGCTCACCCCGTCCACCATCTCGAACAGGTCGCAGTGGGACTGGGCAATGCGGGTGTTGATTTCCAGAAGCCAGATGCGGTCCTGGATTTCGTCCCAGAAGAATTCGATGTTGAACGCCGAGTTGTCGTAACCGATGTGCGACATCACGGTGCGGCTGAGCTCGCGCATTTTGGCCTGGATGGCGGGCGGCAGGCGCGACGGGTAGAGATAGTAGAAAAAGCTCAGCACTTGTGGGTAGTGGATGGAATCCACCACCCCGTAGGTAACCACCTCGCCCTCGTGCACGTAGCCTTCCACCGTGCACTGGCGGCCGCCGATGATCTGCTCGGCCATGCAGTGGCCGCCGTCGACGGCGGCGATGTCGTCGGGCAGGCTGGCGCGCTCGAGCACGTGGTTGAAAGGCCCGGAGATCTGCTGGATCTCCGCGCGCAGGCGCCCGATCGCGTAGTCGAAATCTTCCGGGTTGTCGACGCGGAAGCCGAGGCGTGAGCCCGAGGACTTGACGGGCTTGACGAAAAACGGAAACGCCAGGTCTTCCTGGCCGATCTTGCTGAGCGCGCTGTCGTCGAATGGGTCGAACGTGGTGAAGTTGGGAATGTAGTCCGGGATGACCTCGCGCATGACTTTGCGGCTCCAGAACTTATGCTCGCACTTGAGCAGGCTCTCGAGCGACGTGGAGCGGCTCCCGTACTTCTCGCACAGGATCGGCAGCATGGTCGACACCGGGAAGTCCATGTAGCCGACGATGGCGTCGATGGAGCCACTGAAAGCGTCGAGTTTCTCTTCGGCCTCCGCGAGCATGGCCGGGATGTCGAATTCCTGGGTGTCGTAGACCTTGGCGGGGTCGATCAGACCGTGGAATTCCACGTCCTCGACGCCGCGCAGCCGTTTCAGCCGCTGATGGTTGAACTCGTTGAGTCCGATGACAAAAACGTTGGTGGTCATGCCGGGCGCTCCTTGACTGTAGGGGCATCCTGCAATGCCGTGCAAAGGGAGCCGGCTCAGTGGCCGACTTGATCGACGGTCGCTGCCTGGTGGGGAAAGCTGCGGCCTTTGAGCCGCTCGGTGGTTCCCTCGATGTCATCCACCAGCAACAGCAGCAGGTCGCCGCGAACGGCCTGGGTCATGGCGCGCTCCACGGCCTCGCTTTCATCCAATACCAGCTCGGCCTGGAAATCTTCCGTGCCCGCCTGCACGGCGCCATGGTGGATAAGCTCCGCAGCCTGCCCCGGGGCGCGGCCGCGCGCGTCGGTTTCGTAGACATAGAGGGTGTCGCTCATCGCCGCGAGCTGGGCGCCGAGCGCGGTGAGATCCTCGTCGCGGCGGTTGCCGGGGGCGCTGGCCACCGTGATGCGCCGCTGGGTGGCGAGACCGTTGACCAGCGACTGCAGCGCCTCAAGCGCCGGCACGTTGTGGCCGTAGTCGATCAGGCAGCGCACCCCATCCGCCTCGAACAAGTTGGTGCGGCCGGGCATTTGCGCCGGCGTGGGGTGGAATGTCTGCAGCCCCATCGTGATGTCGCCCAGGCTGAGCCCGTGGGCGAAACCCGCGGCCGCCGCCGCCATGGCGTTTTGCACGTTAAACGGCGCGTGCCCCTCGAAGGCGATGGGCACGTCGTTGACCTGTACGATCTCGGCCTCCACGCGCCCGCGGCGCATCACGATCCAGCCGTTTTTGACCGTGAAGATAACGCCGTTGTTGGCGGAGTGCTCTTCCAGGGCCTCGTTGTCCGGGTCCATGGAGAAATACACGATCTGCCCGCGTGACCAATACGTGCCCTGGTCCATGACGCGCGGGTCGTCGGCGTTGAGCACGCACACGCCGTCGCGTTTGACCGCATCCACCACGACCGTTTTGCAGCGCGCGAGCTCGTCCAGGGTATGGATGTCGCGCTCGCCCAAGTGGTCGTTGGCGATGTTGAGCAGCACGCCCACATCGCAGGCGTCGAAGCCCAGGCCGCGGCGCATGATGCCGCCGCGCGCGACCTCGAGCACGGCGTGGTCGACGGTGGGCTCGCGTAGCACGGTCTGGGCCGCCGCGGGGCCGCTGTAGTCGCCGCGCATGATGACGTGGTTGTCGATTTCTATGGTGCCGGTGCAGCCCATGCCCACATGGCGTCCGGCGTTGCGCAGCAGGTGCGCGAGCAGGCGCGTGGTGGTGGTTTTGCCGTTGGTGCCGGTGATGGCGGTGATGGGAATGCGCCCGTCGTCGCCTTCGGGGAAAAGCATGTCCACCACGTGTTCGCCGACCGCACGGCCCTCGCCGTGGGTGGGCGAGACGTGCATGCGAAAGCCGGGCCCGGCATTGACCTCGACCACCCCGGCGGGCTGTTCCTCCAAGGGGCGCGTCAAGGTTTCGGCGAGCAGGTCGATGCCGATGACGTCGAGACCGATGAGGCGGCCGATGCGCTCGGCGGCGTATTTCACCTCCGGGTGCACGTCATCGGTGATGTCGGTGGCGGTACCACCGGTGGAGATGTTGGCGGTCGACTTGAGCCAGACGATCTCGTCGTCCGGGATCACGCTTTCCATGGTCAGGCCGGCCTGCTCCACCAGCCGTTCGGTCTGCTCGTCGACGTGGATTTGGGTGAGCAGGTTCTCGTGGCCCACGCCGCGGCGCGGGTCCTGGTTTTCAGCGTCGATCAACTCGCGCAGCGACGAGCGCCCGTCGCCGATCACGTGGGCCGGGCGCCGGCGCGCGGCGGCCACGAGCTTGCCGTTGATGACCAGCAGGCGGTGGTCTTCACCCTTGATGTAGCTCTCGACCACCACGGTCGAGTGGCGCGAGTATGCGGCGTCGTAGCCGTCGCGCAATGCCGCCTCGTTGGTGATGTCGGTGGTCACGCCGCGGCCGTGGTTGCCCGACAACGGCTTGGTGACGACCGGGTAGCCTACGTAGGAGGCGGCCTCGAGCGCTTCCTGCCACGAGTAGCACACCTGGCCGCGCGGCACCGGGATGCCGGCGTCGCCGAGAATCTGCTTGGTCCAGTCCTTGTCGTCGGCGAGGGAGTGGCCGAGGATACCGGTGCGATCCGTGACTGTGGCCTGAAAACGGCGCTGCTTGATGCCGTCGCCGAGCTGGATGTAGCTGGTGCCTTCGCTGAGCCGGTAGTAAGGAATGTTGCGCGCTTCTGCGGCGCGAACGATGGAGGCGGTTGACGGGCCCAGCATGTTGGCCTCGCGGACCTCTTTGAGGCGTGCGATGGCGGGCTCGAGGTCGACGTCTTCGCCGTTGTAGAGCTTCTCGACGATGTCCACCGCCTCGACGCCCGCCGCCAGCCCGCTGGCCTCGTCGCGATAGCGGTAGGCGACGTTGTAGACGCCCGGCTCGTAGCTGTCGACGGTTTTGCCGAAGCCGACCGAAAAGCCGATCAGGTTCTGCAGTTCGATGGCGACGTGTTCGACCATGTGGGCGGCATAAGTGCCGTTTTCGACGCGTTGCAGAAAGCCGCCGGGCTTGCCGATGGAGCAGCGGTGTTCACGGATGGTGGGAATGAGCGTCTCGAGACGCTCGGCGAGGTCGGGCACCTGATCGCTGGGGCGGTGGTCCAGCCCGCCGATGTCCAGGCGCATGTAAATGGTGAGGTATCGGCTGTAGTAATTAGGCCCCCGAAGCGCTCGATGTTCGAGAATTTTCACGGCTGCCCTCCGCGTGAAGGTTTGTTATCTCGCTCTCCATCTCTGCCGGATGGATGACTTGTCTGGTGTCGACTCGATAGCCGTAACCGCTTGTCAGCGCATGCATTATCAAGTTCTCGACGGCAACCGGCTCATCATTCACTATATCAGCCACGTTGGAGCCGGCAATATTGGAACTGTCGACGATGATCACGTGGCCGGGGCCGACGGCCTCCAGCAGCGTGCTATCACGGATGATCACGGCTGCGTCCTCGCCCAGCCCGACGCCCAGATATTCCGGGTTGGTGGCACCCACTTCCATCAGCCGCGTGAAGCGGCCCCGTTCCAGAAAATGACTGTCCAGGATCATGCCCTGGGCGAAGCCGAGCCCAGCGGTCATGCGCACGCACCCTTTGTGCAGGGAGTCGACGGAGGCGCCGCCGTAGATCATCGTCGACGACATGCAGGTCGCGCCGGCGCTGGTGCCGGCGACCACCGTGCCCGTTTGCCACTCCTCGCGAACGGCCTGTAGGGCTTGCGAGGCGCCCAGCGTGGTCGTCAAGCGCATTTGGTCCCCGCCGGAGAAGAAGATCACGCCGCAGCGGCGGATGGCATCGACCTGCTCGGCGTTATCCGCATCCTCGCGTTCGCGGATGCGGATGTGGCAGGTCGCCGCGGCCCCGATGCGCGTAAACGCCTCCTCGTAACCGTCGAAGGCCTCGTCGGGGATGCCGCTGGCGGTGGTGATAACCCCCACCGTTTTGTTGTTTTCCGGTGCGAGGGACAAAACGCGGCGCAGGATGATTGCCTCTGATGTCTTGTCTTCGGCGCCGCCGATGGCGACGAGCAGGCCGCTGGCCGCGGCGGACGTGTCAGAGTTTTCGGGGTTCATAAGCGGATGCGAACACTCGCTGAGCGGCGCCCACGGGGGCGAAGCCGCCACTTTATCACACGCGCTTACGCGCGTTCCGTGCTGCACCGCACGCGAGGCGCCGCCGCGTTGCCGCGCGCGGGCAAAGCCCGCAAACTGACGATATTGCAGACGCGGCAAGGTCCAGATGCCAATGAGCGGTCGATATGTGTTGGCGGTTCACGGCGGTGCCGGCACGCTGGCCCGGGCAGCCATGAGCCCGGACCAGGAGCGCGCCTACCGCCAGGCGTTGCGGCGCGCGCTCGACGCCGGCGAGTCGGCACTGCGGCAAGGGGCGCCCGCGCTCGAGGCGGTGACGCTAGCGGTGTGCGCGCTGGAAGACGACCCGCTGTTCAACGCCGGGCGCGGGGCCGTCTACACCGCGGCCGGCGCCCAGGAGATGGACGCCGCGGTGATGGATGGCCGCGGCCGGCGCGCCGGCGCCGTGGCCGGTATTTTCGGGCCGCGCAACCCGGTGCGCGCGGCGCTTGCGGTGATGGAGCGTTCGCCGCATGTGCTGCTCATCGGGCAGGGGGCGCTGGAGCTAGCGCGTGAGGCCGGCCTGGCGTTCGAGCCGCCGCAGTACTTTTTCACCCAGGCGCGGTGGGATGCGCTGCAGAGGACACTCGCCATGCGCCGTCGCGGGCGTGAGGATGACGACCCGGCGCGTACCCATGGCACCGTGGGTGCGGTGGCCCGCGACCGCGACGGCCATCTGGCCGCAGCCACCTCGACCGGCGGCCTGACCGCCAAGCGCCCGGGGCGCGTGGGTGATACGCCCATCATCGGCGCCGGCACGTTCGCGGACGACGCCACCTGTGCGGTCTCTGCGACCGGTCACGGCGAGGTCTTCATGCGCTGGTGCGCGGGGCATGAAATCGACGCCCGCATGCGCCTGACGGGACAGTCCCTGGGCGAGGCCGCCGGACAGCTTGTCAACGGCGAGCTGGCGGCGCACGACGGCTCGGGCGGCGTGATCGCGGTGGATGCGCAGGGCAATGTGGTTCTGCCTTTCAACTGCGAGGGCATGTATCGCGGCTGGGTGCGCGAAGGGCAAGCGCCGGCTACCGCAATCTACCGCTGAGGCGTGCTATGCCAGGTCGCCCCACAAGGTTTGCAGGGCGGCCAGGGCCGCCGCGCCCGCGGTCTCGGTGCGCAGCACGCGCGGTCCCAGCCGCAGCGCCCGAAAGCCCTCGCGGCGGGCCAGCCCGACCTCGTGCGGGCTTAGACCACCCTCCGGCCCGATCAGCAGGGCCACTTCCGCGTTCTGCGGCCGGACCAAGACCGACAGGGGCGTTTGTGCCTCGGGATCGAGCAGGAGCCGGCCGGCCGGTAGTCCAGCCAGGGCCGCGTCCAGGCTCTGTTCCTCGCACACCGGCGGGATGCGGTTGCGCCCGCACTGCATGGCGGCCGAGCGCGCCACCGCCTGCCAGTGGACCAGCCGCTTGCGGCGCCGCTCATCATTCAGCCGCACCACGCTGCGCGCGGCCTCCCAGGCGATAATGCGCGCCGCGCCCAATTCCACGGCCTTCTGGATGGTGTAGTCCATGCGCTGGCCGCGCGAGATGCCCTGGATCAGCGTGATGGCAAGCGCCGATTCGCGCTCGACGGGGTCGTGGGGGCCGAGGTCGGCGCTCGCGCGCGCGCGCGAAAGTGCCGCCAGTGTTGCCGGGTATTCACCGCCGCGGCCGTTGAACAGCGTGATGGCAGCGCCGGGCCTCAGCCGCAGGACCCGGCCCAGGTAGTGCGCGCAGTCGCGGTCGAGCTCGGCCCGCGCGCCGGCGGACAGCGGCTGGTCGACGAACAGGCGGGGGTGGCGCATTCAGTCCGTTGGCCGCGGAGCGACTCTGGCATCGGGGTCGGGGTCGGGGGAGCCCGTCGGAGCTGCGCTCGTGCAGTTCATAGGCGCTTGATGAGCACCTTGGAGTTGCGTTCCACGTTGTAGGCGCGACGCCGGCTTGGCGGCAGCTCTGCGCGCCCGGCTTCGCTGAAGCCGCGCTCGAGGAACCAGTGCGGCGTGTGGGTGGTGAGCACGTACAGCCGCTTCAGACCCTGGGCGCGTGCGCGCCGCTCGATGCGTTTAAGCAAAGCGTCGGCCCGGCCCTGTCGCCGGTAGTCCGGGTGGACCGCCACGCAGGCCAGTTCGCCGATCGCTTCGTCCGGGTACGGAATGAGCGCGGCGCAGGCGATGATGGTGCCGTCACGCACGAGCACGAGGAAACGGTCGATCTCCAGCTCGATCTGCTCGCGCGAGCGCGACACCAGCATGCCGGTCTGTTCCAGCGGCGCGATGAGCGCCAGGATGCCGCCCACGTCGTCTATGGTGGCGAAGCGGGTGATGTCGTAGCCATCGGAGAAAACCAGCGTGCCCACGCCGTCCAGGGTATAGAGCTCCTTGAGCAGCGCGCCGTCCGCCTCGAAGCTCACCAGATGGACGCGCGGAACGCCGCTTCTTGCCGCCTGCACGGCGGAGGCGAGATAGGCCGCCGCCTCTTCGCCGCCGCCGGTACCGTGTTCGCGTCCCAGGCGCTCGGCTTCGGCCAGTTCCAGCTCGCGCGCCTTCAGACCGGGCCCGGCGTGCAGGAACACCAGCTTGTCCGCATGCAGCGCGCCAGCAACCGCGGTGGCGATTTCCTCCGCCGGCAGGTTGAAGATTTCGCCGGTGGGGGAATAGCCGACCGGCGACAACAGCACGATGTGTCCGCGCTCCAGGTGCGCGCGCAGGGCAGCGGCGTCCACGCGCCTGACCTCGCCGGTGTGCTCATGATCCACGCCATTGCGCACACCGACGGGTTTGGCGGTGATCAGGTTGCCACCCACCACCCGCACGCGCGCCCCGCCCATGGGTGTGCTGGCGAGCCCGGTGCTGAGCACGGCCTCGATCTCCATGCGCAGGCTGCCGACCGCATCCTTGACGCACGCCAGCGCAGCGCTGTCCGTCACGCGCACTTCCTCGACCATGCGCGGTCGCAAGCCCGCCTGACTCAGGCGCCGCTCGATCTGCGGCCGGGCGCCGTGCACCAGCACCACACGCACACCCAGGCTGGTGAGCAGGGCCACGTCGTACATGAGGGCGGCGAAGTTGGCGTCCTCGGCCGCACTGCCGCCGAAGTCGATGACGAAGGTGCGCCCGCGGTGCGCATGCACGTAGGGCGCGGAGCCGCGCAGTACCTTGAGGAACTCGTCGCTCATGGGATTGTAGACGGCAACCGCCTACTGGCAGTAGCGCCGGATCAGCGCCAGCAGCCCGTTCAGCGCCGGCTCGATGTGCGCGATCGGCAGGTGCTCGTCCGGCTGGTGCGCGCGCTCGATATGGCCCGGCCCCCAGACAATCGTCTCCAGGCCCATCTGGTTGAAGAATGCGCCTTCGGTACCGAAGTCGACGGCGGCGACCAGCTCGCCGCTGACATCCTCGAGCGTGCGCGCAAGATCGGCGTCCGGCCTGGTCTCAAACGCCGGTGTGCCCGGGATGAGCGCCTCGAAATCGAGTTGGTAGGCGCTGTCCTCGAGCGCCGTACGCACCCGTGCGCGCAGCTCCTCGCGCAGCGCGGCGAGATCAGAACCGGGCAGGAAGCGAAGATCAATATTGAGTGTGCATCGCGCCGGGATGCGGTTGGGGCTGTCGCCGCCCTCGATGCGTCCCGCGTTGAGCGTGCCATGGGGGACGGTGAACGCGTCGTCGCGCTTGCGTGTTTTGAGCTCGTTGCGAAACGTGTCCAAAGCGGCGAGCACACGCTGCATGCCGGCGATCGCGTTGAGCCCCAGGGCAGGGTTGCTGGAGTGGCCGGCGCGTCCTCGTACGGTGATGGCCTCCATCAGGATGCCTTTGTTCATGCGCACCGGCTTCAGCCCGGTGGGCTCGCCGATCACGGCATAGCGCCCCGGTACCGCGCCGGCAGCGGCCAGCGCTCGCGCCCCGCTCATGCTCGATTCCTCGTCCGCGGTGGCGACGATGGTCAATGGTTGTTGCAGCGGCGTGCCGGCCACCGTTTCGGCGGCTTCCACCGCGAGGGCGAGAAAGCCCTTCATGTCGCAGGCGCCCAAGCCGTACCAGGCGCCGTCGCGTTCGGTGAGCGTGAACGGATCCGATTGCCATGCGCCGGCGTCAAAGGGCACGGTATCGCTATGGCCGCTCAGCACCAGGCCGCGTTCGCCCTGGCCGCGTGTAGCCACCAGGTTGACTTTGCCCGGATGTTCGGGGACCTCCGTGATCCGGCAAAGAAAACCCAGCGGCTCGAGCCAGGAGGCCAGGCGATCAATAATCGCGCGGTTGCTCTGATCGTGTCCGGCCGCCGTGCTGCTGACCGAAGGGCAGTCGACCAGATCGGCGATGCGGCGGTAGATTTTTTTGAGATCGGTCATCGGATGCGTTCCGCAATCGTGTGCCTCGGCCAGTATGCGGCGCGCCGGTCAGCGCGCAGCTTGGCATACATTTTATAATGAGGCCCTGATACTGCAGCAAAGTCGCGGCAGAAACCTTACCATGAACGTTTCGCTTGAGCGCGGACGCCGGGCGGGGATGGGCCAGAATGGTTGAATATAGCGAGCTGGAGCGAGCGCTGCAGCAGTTGGGAGTGGAGCAGGGCGCGGCCGAATTTCACGGCACGCTGTGCGGACGATTGTGTGCCGGGACGGAGCGCGAATCCGGTGACTCCCTGATGCCGCTGACTAGTGGCAGCGCGCCGGAGGACGAGCAGGCGCTGGTCGAGCAGACGAGGGACGAGGCGCTGAACGGGCTGGTCGATACCGATCTGGGTTTTACGCCCCTGCTTCCGGATGATCAGCAACGGCTGGGTCTGCGGGTTGACGCCTTGGCCCAATGGTGCGCCGGGTTCGTCTATGGTTTCGCCAGCGCCCGAGACGACCTCAGTCTGGATGCGCTGTCGTCGGAAGCCCAGGAACTGGTGCGCGACCTGACCCAGATCAGCCGTGCCGGCCTGTCGCCGGATGCCGACCGCGAAACCGACGAACAGGCTTACGCCGAGATCGTGGAATACGTCCGCGTGGGCGCACAGTTGATCTTCATTGAAATCGCCGCGATTCGGCGCAGCGCCTCGGGCGGCGCGGATAGCGAGACCCTGCATTAGAACCGGTGTGGTGAAGCCGGGATCCAAACCGCAAAGGACGAATCATGCAATCCGATGAGTGGGCGACGCGGCGCCGCCGTGTCATGGAGCAGGTGGGCTCCGACGGGCTGGCCATACTGGCGGCCGCGCCGGAGCGCGTGCGCAACCGGGACGTGCTCTACCCTTATCGACAGGACAGCGACTTCCATTATCTTACCGGGTTTGACGAACCCCGGGCCGTGATGGTGCTGGCGCCGGGGCGCGAAGAGGGCGAGTACGTACTCTTCTGCCGTGACCGCGACCCGGCGCGCGAGACCTGGGATGGGCGCCGTGCCGGGCCGGAAGGTGCGATGCGCGACTACGGGGCGGACTGCGCCTATTCCATCGACAGCCTCGACGAGCTCATGCCTCAGCTCATGGCGGATCGGGCGCGCATATTCCACACGCTTGGCCGGGCGCAATGGCTGGACCGCAGCGTGGTGCGCTGGATGAACGGGCTGCGCGAGCGCGAGCGCGCCGGGGTGCGCGCCCCCGAGCAGGTGATCGCGTTGGACCCCGCCCTGCACGAGATGCGCCTGCGCAAGAGCGCGGGCGAGCTCGAGCGCATGCGCCGGGCCATGGAAACCAGCACCCGTGCCCATATCCGCGCCATGCAGCGTTGCCGACCGGGCATGACCGAATATCAGGTCGCCGCCGAACTGCACTATGTCTTCGGCGCTGACGGCATGGAGCCCGCCTATGGGTCCATTGTCGGCGGCGGTGCGAACGGCTGCATCCTGCACTACGTGGAAAACGCGGATACGCTGCGCGATGGCGAGCTGCTGCTGATCGACGCCGGCGCCGAATACCGCGGCTACTGCGCAGACATTACGCGCACGTTCCCGGTCAACGGTCGCTTCTCCGCAGCGCAACGGGCGGTTTATGAAGTAGTGCTCGCGGCGCAGCGCGCGGCCATCGAGCAGGTCCGCCCGGGTAATCACTATATGCGACCCCATGAGGCTGCAGTCGCCACGCTTACGCGCGGTCTGGTGGATCTGGGCATTCTGCAGGGCGATGCGGACGAGCTGGTGCAGGACCATGCCTACCGCCCCTATTACATGCACGGCACCGGGCACTGGCTGGGTATGGACGTGCACGACGTGGGCGCCTACAAGGTCAACGGCGCCTGGCGGGCGCTGGAGCCGGGCATGGTGGTCACCATCGAGCCGGGGCTCTACCTTCCGGCCGGGCTGGAGGGCGTGGATGCCCGCTACGCCGACATCGGCATCCGCATCGAGGACGACGTGCTGGTTACCGACGCGGGCTGTGAGGTGATGACGCAAGATACGCCCAAGACGGTCGCCGACATCGAAACCGTGATGGCGGGTTGAGCCGGTGAAAGCGGGCGCGTCCGGGCGGCCATACCGGGTCGATGTCGCGATCGTGGGCGGCGGCATGGTGGGCGCGAGCCTTGCCTGCGCCCTTGCCCAACTGGCGATTCGGGTGGCGGTGATCGAAGCGGTGCCGTTCGACGACCGCGCCCAGCCGAGCTATGACGAGCGCACGACGGCGCTGTCGCACGGCACCATGCGCATCTTCGGCGGGCTCGGGCTGTGGCCCGAACTCGAGCCGGACGTCTGCCCTATCCGCCGCATCCACGTCTCGGAACGCGGGCGCTTCGGGGTCACGCGTATCGACGCCGCCGAACAGCGCGTCCCGGCTCTTGGTTACGTGATCGCCAACCGCGCGCTGGGGCGCGCGCTCAACACGCACTTGGCGCAAAGGGAGAGCGTGCGCCTCATCTGCCCCGGCAGGCTGCGGGAGCTGGAAGCTGACGGCGAGACGGGGCGGCTGGTCGTGACCGGACCCGACGGCGACCGACAGCGGGTGGCGGCGCGGCTGACCGTCGGCGCCGACGGCGCCAGTTCGGTGGTCCGCGAGGCGCTCGGGATCGGCGTGCGCAAAGTCGATTACGGGCAGAGTGCGCTGATCGCCAACGTAACGCCCGCACGCCCCAGCCGTGGCCAGGCCTTTGAGCGTTTTTGCGGCCAGCGTATCGTAGCGCTGCTGCCCGTGGACGGGCAGCGCTATGCGCTCATCTGGAGCGTGCCCACCGACCAGGCGCGCCACCTTCTGTCGCTGGATGATGCTGCGTTCTGCGCCGCCCTGCAGGATGATTTCGGTGACCGTCTGGGGACGTTCCGCCGCTGCGGCACGCGTCGTGCCTATCCCCTGGAGCGCGTGGTCGCGCGGCGCGACGTCAGCGGGCGGGCGGTGCTGATCGGCAACGCGGCCCACAGTCTGCACCCGGTGGCGGGGCAGGGGTTTAACCTGGGCCTGCGGGACGTGGCCATGCTGGCGGACGTGATAGCGGACGCGGTGCAGGCGGGCGCGGATCCGGGCGGCGCGGCCGCCCTCGAACGCTACACGCGGGCGCGCCGGGCGGACCAGGCGCGGGTGAGCGAATTCACCAACGGCTTGATCCGCCTGTTCGGCACCGACCTGCCGGGTCTCGGCAGCGCCCGCAGCCTGGGAATGCTGGGCCTGGACGTATTGCCCGGCGCCAAGCGCTTCCTGGCGCGGCGCACCATGGGCGCCGACGTGGCGTGGTCACGGCTCGCGCGCGGCCTGCCGCTCTCGGAGGAAGCGCATGCCTGAAGTGATCGTGATCGGTGGCGGCATGGTGGGCGCAGCGCTGGCCGCTGCGCTGAGCGTTCCCGAGCCCGGCCGGCGCGCCGTCGATGTGGCGCTCGTGGAGGCGGGGCCGCGCCCGGACTATCCCCGCGCGGCGCCGGCGGAATATGACTTGCGAGTGAGCGCCATTTCGCCCGCCTCGCGGCGGTTCCTGGCGCATGCCGGCGTTTGGCCGCGCGTTGCGGGCACGCGCGCGTGTCCGTTTCGCTACATGCGCATCTGGGATGCCGGCGGCAACGGCGAACTGGTGATCGATGCCGCCGACGCGGGCGTTGCAGCCCTGGGCCACATCGTCGAGAACCGCCTGTTGCAGACCGCTGCGTGGGAGGTGTGCGAGGCACGCGGCACCAGCCTGCATACGCGAGCCCGCGTGGCGGGCATTGAGCAGGCGGATGAGTCAGTACGCGTCACGCTGGAGGATGGGCGCTCGCTGTCGGCGCGGCTGGTGGTGGGAGCGGATGGCGGGCGCTCCCCCAGCCGCCGGCTGATGGGCATCGATACGGATACCATCGACTATGACCAAAGCTGTATGGTGGGTACGGTGACCCCCGAGCGCAGCCATCAGGCCACCGCCTGGCAGCGCTTTCGCCGGCAAGGGCCGGTGGCGTTTCTGCCGCTCGCGGACGGCCGCGTCTCCATCGCCTGGTACGAAAGCCCGGAGCGCTGCCGGGAGTTGCTGGACGCCGACCAGGCCGTGTTCGCGCAAGCCTTGGCGGAGGCGAGCGATTATGCGCTCGGCCGGATCACGGCGGTGGCTTCCCGGGCGGGCTTTCCGCTTGCGGTGATGCACGCACGCCGCTACGTGCTGCCGCGCTTCGCGCTGGTGGGGGATGCCGCACACACGGTGCATCCCATGGCCGGCCAGGGGGTCAATTTGGGCCTCATGGATGCCGCCGCGTTGGCCGAGGTGGTGCGCGGCGCCCATGGCCAGCACCGCGACGTCGGCGCTTACGCAACGCTGCGCCGCTACGAGCGCTGGCGCAAGGGCGACAACCTGCTCATGCTGGGCATTGTGGATAGCCTCAAGCGCCTCTATGAGGCGCCGCAATGGCCCCTGCGCCTGTTCCGCAACCAGGGCATGAGCCTGGTGAACGCCCTCGCGCCCCTCAAGCGCCTGATGATGGCCCAGGCGATGGGAGAAAACCCCGACCTGCCGGCGTCGACGCGCACCGGCGATCCATAGCCAGTCCTCGCGCCGCGCCGTAGCCGTCAGTCAACCCCCCTGCTGCCGTCTCGCCTTTCACGGCGCACGGCATCGCCTGCGCAGAACTTGTACGCACGTGTACATCGGTTGACTTTTGGAAACGGTTTTGTACATTCAGGTACATCAGCGTGCGCAATGGGGAGCAAGCGTGGCCGCCGGAGGCAGCGAAACGTGCTCGCAAGGGGGTGACAATCCGTCGGTAGCGGAGCGTATCCACCGCCGGCTCGACCAACTCACGCGCGCCGAGCGCAAACCGGCGCGCGTGTTGCTCGCCAACTATCCACTCGCCGGGCTGGACCCGCTGGCGGAGTTCGCCGGCCGTGCGGGCGTGAGCCACCCCACCATCCTGCGCTTCGTGGCCAAGCTGGGCTTTAGCGGTTATCCGCCGTTCCAGGCCACCCTGCGTGACGAGCTCAAGGCGCGGCTGAAGTCCCCGCTCGCCAAACGGGGCCCGCCCGAGGCCTTACCGGCCGGCGCCGGGCAACAGGATTTTCTCAGCCGCTTTGCGGATGCGGTGTGCGACAACATCCGCCAATCCATCGCCGCGTTGCCGCGCGCGGAATTCGACGCGGTACTCACGCTGTTGGCGGACACCGGTAACACCGTCTACGTGCTCGGCGGGCGTTTCACCGACGCCATCGCCACTTATTTTTATAGGCATCTGCGCGTATTGCGGGCGCGTGTTCAGCACGTCACGGGCCCGCCGGTCTCATGGTCGGAGTATCTGCTCGACATGGACCGTGATGCGGTGCTGGTGGTGTTCGACGTACGCCGCTATCAAGACGAAGTGGTGCAGTTCGCGGCCGAGGCGGCGGGGCGCGGGGCGTGCGTTTTGCTGGTCACCGATCAATGGCTGTCGCCCATCGCCAGTGCGGCGCGCCACGTGCTGGCGATGCGTATCGAGGTGCCGTCGAACTGGGATTCGGCGGGCGCGCTGACGGCGCTGGCCGAGGCGCTGATCGCCGCGCTTAGCAATCGCCATTGGGGCCGGTTCGAGACGCGCATCCGCGAGCTCGAGGGGCTGCGGGCGCGCGTGGGCGGGCAGGGCGCTGTCGACTGAGGGTGGGGCAGGCGCTGATACAGACAGTACAGGCTGGTGAATGAGAGGAGACCTTAATGGGCAGCGATGACAAGCGAGCCGGGCGGTTGAGCCTGGAGACCCTGCGCGCCGAGATGGAAGCGGGGCGTCTGCACACCGTGCTCCTGGCCATGGTGGACATGCAGGGCCGCCTGCAGGGCAAGCGCCTGAGCGCCGAGCATTTCCTGGACGACGTGGCGGAGCACAAGGCGGAAGGGTGCAACTATCTGCTCGCCGTCGATGTGGACATGACCACGGTCGGCGGCTACGAGCATGCCTCCTGGGAGAGGGGCTACGGCGACTTCGTGTTCGCCCCCGATCCGGCCACGCTGCGCCGCGTGCCTTGGCAGGACGGCACCGCCCTGGTGATGAGCGATCTGGAGTGGGCGGACGGCTCGCCCGTGCTGGTGTCGCCGCGCCAGATTCTGCGCCGCCAGATCGAGCGCCTGGCCGAGCGCGGCCTGGAGGCGTTCGCCGGCACCGAGCTCGAGTTCATCGTCTTCCGCGACAGCTACGAGAGCGCCTGGCAAAAGGGCTACCGAGACCTCACACCGGCCAACTTCTACAATGTGGACTACTCCCTGCTGGGTACGGCACGCATCGAGCCGCTGCTCTCGCGTATCCGCAACGGCATGCACCAGGCCGGCATCTACGTGGAGGACGCCAAGGGCGAGTGCAATCTGGGCCAGCATGAGATCAATTTCCGCTACGGCCCGGCGCTCGAGGCCGCCGACGGCCACAGCATCTACAAAAACGGCGCCAAGGAGATCGCGGCGCAGGAAGGCTACGCGCTCACCTTCATGTCCAAGTTCAACGAGCGCGAAGGCAACTCCTGCCATATCCATTTGAGCGTGCGCTCGCCGCAGGGCGAGGCGGTCATGGCCGACGGCGGCGAGCTCTCCGAGCTCGGACAGCGCTTCGTCGCCGGGCTGCAGGCGGGTCTGCGCGAGCTGACGCTGCTGCTCGCACCCAACATCAACTCCTATAAACGCTATGCCAAGGGCAGCTTCGCACCCACCGCCATGGCCTGGGGCCGCGACAACCGCACCTGCGCGCTGCGCCTGGTGGGCCACGGTAGCGGACTGCGCATCGAAAACCGTGTTCCCGGCGGCGACGTCAATCCCTATCTGGCGCTGGCGGCGATGATCGCGGCCGGGATCCGCGGCCTGGACGAAGGCATGACCCTCGAGCCCGCTTGCCGGGGCAACGCCTACGAGGCGGACAAGCCCCAGGTACCGCGCACGCTGCGCGACGCCAGGGCGCTGTTTGCCGACAGCGCGTTGGCGCACGAAGCCTTCGGTCAGACGGTGGTGGATCACTACGTGAATATGGCCAGCGTGGAGTTGGACGCCTTCGACGCCGCGGTGACCGACTGGGAGCGCTACCGCTGCTTCGAGCGGCTATAGAGGACGGGGCGATGTTCAAGCTCATCAGCCCTGCGGGCCGCGCCGGGTGCGCTGCCCGATAGCGGCGGAATCAACCACGTTTTTCTGGCAACGGAGGTTTACGGGTATGACGGGAAGGCTGGACGGCAAGGTGGCGGTGGTCACCGGCGGTGCGAGCGGCATCGGTCTGGCGAGCGTGCGCCGCTTCGCCGCGGATGGCGCCGAGGTGTGCGTCGCAGACCTTAACGACGACGCCGGCCGAGCGGCTGCCGATGAAGTCGGCGGCCTCTATGTGCGCGCCGACGTCAGCGCCGCCGACGATGTGGAAACGTTGTACGCGCGCACCGCCGAGCATTTCGGCGGCATCGACATTCTGTTCAACAACGCCGGCATCTCCCCGCCCGAGGACGGCCTGATCCAGGACACCGGCCTGGATGCCTGGGAACGCGTCATGCGCATCAACGCCACATCCGTGTTCCTGTGCTGCAAGGCGGGCATCCCCTATCTGCAGAAACGCGGCGGGGGCGTGGTGATCAACACCGCCTCGTTCGTCGCGGTCATGGGCGCGGCCACCTCGCAGATCGCGTACACAGCGTCGAAAGGGGCGGTGCTCGCCATGAGCCGGGAGCTCGGCGTGCAGTTCGCACGCGACAACATCCGCGTGAACGCGCTTTGCCCGGGTCCCGTGAACACGCCCCTGCTGCAGGAGCTGTTCGCCAAGGATCCGGAAAAGGCGGCGCGCCGGCTGGTGCATCTGCCGCCGGGCCGCTTCGCCGATGCCGAGGAGATCGCCGCGGCCGCCGCGTTTCTGGCGAGCGAGGATGCGGCTTTCATAAACGCCACACCGTTCATGGTGGACGGCGGGCTTTCGCAGGCGTATGTCACGGCGCAGTGAGGCACGCGTTGTCGTGTCATATCGGGATGGCGTCACGGAGGGCTGGCGAGCGTCGCGTGCGTGAGTAAGCCATGGCCGGCCGTTGCCGCGGCGAGCCGGCGCCATGGTGCCGGGGCACGAGAAAGGAGTTCGCGCCCCGGTATCCGGGCTGGAGGAGCGATCACAACAAGCGGCTGACTGATTTTTTTCGCGTCACCAAAACAGGGGATTACATCGATGGCAAGCAAACAGCAAGGCGGGGTTACTTACAACGACGTCGATTCCAGCTATTTCGAAAAGCGCGGGCTGCGCCGCCATGCCCGCATCTGGTCGCTTTGGGCGCTGGGGGTCGGCGCGGTTATCTCGGGCGATTTCTTCGGGTGGAACTTCGGCCTGGCGGCCGGCGGATTTGTGGGCCTGTGCATCGCCACCATCATCATCACGGTCATGTATTTGGGGCTTTGCTACTCGATCGCGGAGATGGCGCCGGCGCTGCCGCACACCGGCGGCGCGTACTCGTTCGGGCGCTCGGCGATGGGCCCGTGGGGCGGCTTCATCACCGGGCTGGGCGAGAATCTGGAGTACGTCATTACCGTGGCGGTTATCGTGGTCGGCATCGGCGGCTACATGAACTCGGTCACGCAGGCGTTGTTCGGCTTCTCCATGCCCGCCCCGGTCTGGTGGGCCATCTTTTACGGCATCTTCGTCGGGCTCAACGTGATGGGCGTGGAGGCGAGCTTTCGCTTCACGGTGTTTATCACTTTCGTCGCGCTGGCCATTTTGGCGGTGTTCTTTGTCGGCGCGATCCCCCACTTTTCCTTCGACTGGGCGCTCAACGTGCCGCCCACGGCCGGCCACAACGCGATACTGCCCAAGGGCGTGATCGGGATATTCTGGGCGTTGCCGTTCGCGATCTGGTTTTACCTGGCGATCGAAGAGCTGCCGCTCGCGGCCGAGGAGGCGCATGAGCCGAAGCGTGATCTGCCCAAGGCCGAGATCCTCGGCATCATCACGCTGATCATCACCGCATTTCTGACGCTGTTCCTCAACGGCGGGATCGCGCCGGGCGCGGCCAAGGTCGGCGCGGCGGACAACCCGCTGTTTCTGGGATTTAAGACCATATTCCCCGGCGGTATGGGCGCTGCGCTGTTGTCGCTGATCGCCGTGGCCGGCCTGGTCGCGAGCTTTCACACCATCATTTACGCCTTCGGCCGCAACATCTACTCCCTGTCGCGGGCCGGCTACTTCCCGCGCTGGCTCTCGATCACGCATGGCGAGCGCAAGACCCCGCACGTGGCGCTGATCGCCGGCTCGCTGGTGGGCTATGGCGCCGCGGTGCTGATCTGGCTTGCACCGAGCAACAGCCCGGTGGGCGCGGTGCTGCTCAACATGGCGGTGTTCGGGGCCATGATTTCTTATATAATGCAAAATGCCTGTGAACTTTACACAGCACACGCCGTCGAAACGTTGAATAGGCAGCATTTTAGGAGATGTGGCTGATGAAACAGCGTGAGATGAGTTTCCTGGAGTGGACGAAGCGCTTCGCCACTCA
>Ga0102962_1000475_pt1 | contig 19137 bp, 18 predicted proteins | sample SalPonF2_C_D2_MG_FD_84519 | JGI IMG/M metagenome (GOLD analysis project Ga0102962, IMG submission 84519) | Salt pond soil microbial communities from South San Francisco under conditions of wetland restoration - Salt Pond MetaG SF2_C_D2_MG ...
ACGCTTTGGTTGGATTCTGAATCCAGTTCAGAATGACGTCGTTTGGGGAGCTTGGGTTGGGTGTAGGATTCTAACTAAAAGCTTCCAGCCCTATCCCCACCGACGTCATTCCGGGCCCCGACCAGGAATCTCCTGGTTAAAGGCTTTAAGCGTTGTTTTTAGTTTAATTGGTAGGAATGTGTTAGGGTTAACAACCACGGTTTGTAATTGGTGCCAACGCTTTGGTTGGATTCTGAATCCAGTTCAGAATGACGTCGTTTGGGGGTTTGATTGTGGTTTGGGATACTTCCTAATAGGGACCAGCCGTTTCCCAGCACTCCTATCGACTTCATTCCGGAGCCCTTCCAACATTATTCCCCGTCCTAATTGACGTCATTTCTCCCATTGACGTCATTCCGGGCTCCGACCCGGAATCTCCCGGTTAAAAGCTTTGAGCGTTATTTTTAGTTTAATTGGAGTGAATGTCTTGGGGGTAACAACCACGGTTTGTAAAAGGTGCCAACGCTTTGGTTGGATTCTGAATCCAGTTCAGAATGCCCCGACGTTTTTTTTTCGGGGAATGATGTCGTTTGGGGGTTAAGTCTTGGTAATTGGGGATCTTTACCAAAAGCCATTAGTTCATCACTATTGATATTATTTGGACGATAATAATGTTAACTTAACTTAACTTTTTATTATGATTAGTTCCTAATAAAAAAGCCGGTTCTTAATAGAACCGGCTTTTTTAATTTGATATCTATCTTAAACGAATATTATCCTTTATCGTCGCTTGTATCAGGCGTTGATTTCGCTCTGTAAAGCATGAAAGCAAGAATAATGATGATAATGATGGCGATACCCAGATAAATAAACATAGCATATGATTTAGGCTGTGTTAATTGTCCCCAAGTACTCACTTTCTGATCGATAGTTGCAATATCCTGATAGGTCATTGCATTAGCCTTGACCAGATTATCAGCCCATTGTGTTTTTACCGTATCATTCCAAAGGCTGGAGAAAGTTTGAAATTTATTGTATTCCTGATCATCAGCATGTTGACGGCTGCGTTTTATAGCATTGTCAAGATAATTTTTCAAGCTGCTATAAAAACCAGAACCATTTTTAAAGCTTCCTAAATCGATATTTTGTTCTTTGAAAGTAGCAGCAACAGCTTTCCATGTGTAGTTAGAAACTTTGCTTTGCCATTTATTCAAAGCCTGTTCAACATCATTACGGGCTTTTGTCTGATTATTAGGAGCAAAAATCTTAACTAACTTATCGCCTAACTTATTCCACATATCAGAGAACTGCTTTTGAACGGCATCCATTTTCAGATACTCAGCAGTTGTCAAAGTCGGATGGGAATCAATAAAATTGGTGTTATTATTGGCGATATTCTCGATAAGTTTAAGCGCATTACCATTAGCACCTATTTGAGATTTTTTGCCAGCTTCACTCTTAACAGAAGAAAGTTTCAGATTTTTGTAAGTAATAAAGAGCGAATCAATAACGGATGAGATAAAATTATTTCTCTCTTTAATGCTCTTACGATACTCAGCGATCAAACGAGACATATGAGCATTTCTTCCGGACATCCGGTGCATCAGGTTTCCTAAGGAATCTGTCTTGGAGTTTAATGCCTGTAACTGCTGAGAATAATTAGCGACCTCCTGATTCAACTCAGCTAATTTTTGACTCTGGCTCTGCAGAACTTTTAAACGTGATGCGGTCGTACTTGCACGCTGTTTCAGGTTCTGAATTTCCTGATCGTATGTCTTCGGATACAATGCATTATCTAATAACTGCTTATGCGAAGAATACTTGGTATCAAAATTATTGATATCAGTAATTACCGAGTTTATTTGATCTACACTGGTTGCCTGATCTATTTGCTGATTCAGATTATCATAGGTTTTCTTAAAAGATTGAACAATTTGATAATCCGATTGTTGTGTCTGCTGAGCCTGTGCTTGTAGCGTTAATGATGCACCGACCATAAGAAACAACAAAAGTGCAGCGATTCGTTTAGTCTTGTTATATATTCTTATGTCCATAATTATTTCTCTTTCCCTTTAATTCCATCTTTAGTCAAATCATAGGATGCTGATGAACCATTCAGTAATTGAATATATGGTGCACGTTGATTGAAGGCCGGATTCTGCAAACCTTGATCATTGATATGAATTTTTTTCTTCAATTTTAAAGTCCCATCAGATGGTGCCATTACAAAGACATCCTTATATCCTTTTGCTGTTACATAGTAATAACCTTCATGTCCTCTGATAAGATGAACATCCTGGGTAGTTACTGATGAAGTGTCCTTTGTTTCAGCATACTGTAATGGCATGACATTGAATTTTAGTCCATCACGGACATCTTTGACCATACCATTATTGTTAGGTGTAAGAACGGATTCAAGGGGTTGTGCAAAATTCACTTTCTTTATGACGAGTGAACTTGAACAAGCCGTGACAAATAACAACAACCCTGCTGTCATTATTTTTCCTAAAATGTTCAATCGCGTATTATTATTCATAATAATAGTGTTAGATGATTTTATTTGTCCTGTTAAAAGTAAAACTTGCGAATAATTTGATTTAAATTAACAACCATAAGTTCGTCAATCAAAACTATTTAGGTTATTTAATCATTATTACTTAGAATATCAAAAAGTCATATTCAATCTATTTTAGCTATTTTTATATATTTTGCCTCCTGAATTTTATATTTCAATTAAAATATCTACAGGCACGTCTGATGGTAAATTACTTTTTCCATTCAATTCATTTAATCCAATAATAAACGAAAAACCAATAACTTCTCCACCTAATTTATTTATTAATTCATATGCTGCAACGGCCGAACCACCTGTCGCTATCAGGTCGTCGTGTATAATAACTTTATCACCTTTTGATATGGAATCGTTATGAATTTCCAATGAATCCACACCATATTCCAGATCATAAGAAATCGATAAAGTGTCTGCTGGTAATTTATTGGGTTTACGTATAGGTACAAAGCCGGCATTAAGATTCATAGCCAGATTTGTTCCAAATAAAAACCCCCGAGCTTCAAGTCCAACAACCACATCCACGTGATTATCTTCATACGGTCTTGCCAATAGCCATGAAGTTAATTCAAGAGCATCCTTATCACTCAAAATGGGTGTAATATCTTTAAATTGAATACCCGGTTTAGGAAAATCTGGAATATTCCTGATATTCTTCTTTATATAATTTTTTATTTCATTTTCTACTTTTTTCATAAAACTACTATAATGCTATTTAGTTAAAAATGATATGTAAATTGTAATTCATTTAAAAACAACTTGCCCATATTATTTACAAATGACCACAAATATAGATACATTCAACCCAAATTTTTTTGTCTCTAAACATAATCATTATATGCGCCAAGCCCTACACCTGGCTGAGCAAGCCGCTGAGGAAGATGAAGTTCCGGTGGGTGCCGTAATCGTTTATGAGGATAGAATTATCGGCAGAGGATATAATCAGGTCGAACGACTCAAAGATCCGACGGCACACGCTGAAATACTAGCAATATCGGCTGCCTGCCAAACTTTGAATTCCAAATTTCTTGAAGGATGTACACTATACGTCACACTGGAACCTTGTCCGATGTGCAGTGGAGCCCTGGTTCTGTCTCGCCTGGAAAGAATCATATTTGGTGCTACAGATCCTAAAATGGGAGCTTGCGGCAGTATTTATAATATCAGTCAGGATCCACGTTTGAATCACAGAATTGAAATTATACAGGGGATTATGGAATTCGATGCGGAATTCTTGTTAAAGCAATATTTCGAGAGGAAAAGAAGATGAGATTGTGGATTTAACAGATCTTGAAAAGCTTTTAATGGTAAGGGGCGTTATATATAACATCCCTATATCTGAAATCATAAATTTTAGGATAGATCAAATACCAACAAAAATATCACTGATACAGACTTAGTTTGTTTATTTCTTCACTGACTGCTTTCGGGATCATTGGAGTGGGGCGATGTGCCTTGAGTTTCTTTTTTAATTCGGTTGAAGAAACATTAATCGGTGAATGCTCAACAAAATGACATTTATTCCTGATTCTTTCAGGTAACTCTTCCGGATTAAATCCAGGTCGGTAAGCTACTAAAAAAATGGTTTCTTTAATGAGTTCATCGGCATGAAACCAGGAATCAATATGGAGAATACTGTCACTGCCCAGGCATAAAATAAACTGGTCATCCGGATATTGTTTTTTTAAAGCCCGAATGGTACGTAACGTATATGAAGGCTTATCAAGATCTTTCTCAAAACTACTAATGTAAATATGGTGAATTCCTTCAAAAGCGATTTTAAGTAATTTTTGCCTAATATCGAACGAAGTAACATCCTGTTCTCTTTTATGAGGAGGATCGGGAGCTGGCATAACCCAGAGTTCATCAATGAAGCCACTATCCAAAAAAGCTTTCGCAATGGTTACATGTCCTTTATGAACCGGATCGAATGTTCCCCCGAGTATCCCTAGCCTTTTACTCATTCGCAGCTGTCCGCTGGTTCTGTTTCGATATTTTGTTGAGAGCTTCCTTAGCTACCTTGTAATAGTGTTCAGCTTCGTGGCGATTATTACCCTTGGGGAAAAGCTGTGTGTATTTTTGATAAGTATCAACAGCTTTGTTAAATCGTTCTTCCTGTTTTGATGAGATACTGTTCTGAGCTAATAAAACATAAGCATGAACTTGTTCCGCCAAAGCAACCTGGGCCCACTTCGTTTCCGGATAATTATCGATAGTGAGTCCGAAATACAGAGCCGAGGCTTTGTAATCTCTTAATCGCTGATATAAACGTGCGGCTTCCAGCATCTTGCGGGCCAGTTTATCTCGCATTTGATCGATATATTTACCCGCACGATTTGATAGTTTAGAATTCGGATATCTCGATATAAAAAGCTGATAAAGCTCAATAGCTTTTTCAGTTTTAGATTGATCTAAATTATAATTTGGACTTAATTTGTAATAGCAAAGTGCTTGCTTAAACTGAACCTCTTCTCTTCTCTTGTCTTTGGGATAATAGGTATAATATCGCTTGTATTCTGAAGCAGCCAGTAAATATTGTTTATCATTAAAATAACTCTGAGCAAGATAATACTGAGCGTCTTTGGCATATCCCGTACCACGACCAAGTGATAACACTGTTTGAAATGCCTGACTCGCATCATCATATTTATGTTCTTTATAGATGGTCATCGCCTTATTGTATGCTACTCTAAGGCTGTCTCCTCTTTTAATGGCATATTTATTCGCACATGCCTGAGTAAAAATAACCGTTAAAAATAATCCTGCTTTAAGAGCAAATTTTAATCTCTTATTCATAAAATCTATGTTAAACCCTTATTATTATCGATCTCTGTTAGTAAGTAATTGCAAGAGTTGTTCAATATCGTTACGATAATTGGATTGTCCAAAATTATGTAGATATTGCAAGGAAAGTTGATAGTGACGTTCTATTGTCTGCTTAGTCTCTTCAATAACTCCCAGATCCTCATATAATTGTATAATTTTTTTTACGTCAGCGGTATCTTTTTCTTTATCCTGTAATGTTAATGTCAGAAATTTTCTTTGTTCGGTATTCGCTTTATTCAGAGCCAGTATGGAAAGGAAGGTCTTCTTTCCCTCATAAATATCACCACCTGTTTTCTTTCCGAACTTTTCCGGATCACCAATTACATCTAAAAGATCATCTTGTATTTGAAATGCAATTCCCGCTTCAGAGCCTATCTGTCCCGCCATATCCACTACTTCTTCGCCAGAATTTGAAACAATGGCACCCATTTTAAAAGAACAACGTAACAATGCCGCCGTTTTCGCGGATATCATTTTTATATAATCTTCGATCGATATCCGCGTATCTTTTTCAAAATCCAGGTCAAGTGCCTGACCTTCGCAAACCGTAATCACGGCATCATTAAACAGATCATATAATCTAATAAACTGTTCTTTTGAATACTTATTGCTATATCCATAATATTTTAACTGCCTTGAAGCGTAAGCAAACATCACATCACCGGATAAAATCGCGGTCGACTCATCCCATTTCTTGTATACACTTTCCTTACCTCTACGAGTATCAGCCTGATCCATGATATCATCATGAATCAGAGTAAAGTTATGAAGCAACTCTATCGCAATAGCCGCCGGTAAAGCCTCTTCGGGATCACCGCCTGTCATCCCGCAACTTAATAATACCAGATTGGGACGAATACGCTTACCACCGAGTTTAAGCGTATAATGGACCGGTTTATACAGGGATTCCGGATATCCGGGGATATCTATATTTTGCAGGCGATTTTCAATAAGTTCTGAAAAAGTACTGACTTTGTTTAGCAATGTTATCTCATTTTATTCTAAGAAAGGCGAAATATAAGAAATTTATGCAGGATATTAATATTTCTTGTGATTTAAATCTTACGAATGTGCTCAATGCTCAATTCTTTGATATTTTGAGCGCCCAATAAACATAATGCTGTTTTAAACTGATATTTAAGTGTTTGAAACAACTCATCAAGTCCTTCAAGTCCATTAGTAACAACAGCTTTAATAATGGGTTGTGCCATAGCTGTAAAATCGGCTCCCAGGCAGATGGCCTTTATCATATCAAAACTGTTTCTGACACCACCGGATGCAATCACCTCAAAATCATTTTTATTGTGTTTTCTAAGAGAGATCAGACATTCTGTGGTAGGAATCCCCCAATCATTAAAAAACACTTTATGGCTTTGGTTATGATCCCGGGCATTCTCAACTTTCGACCAACTTGTGCCACCGGCCCCGGCTACATCAATGGCTTTAACTCCAGACTCTACCAGCCGTCTGGCCACTTCTTCTGAAATACCGGCTCCTGTTTCTTTGACAATCACTGGTATATCGACTTCTTTTACCAATTGCTTGATTCCCTGAAGAATTCCCTTAAAATTGCGGTCTCCCTCAGGCTGCATGAGTTCTTGTAATGGATTTAAATGAACGATAATAGCGTTGGCTCTTATACTCTCGACGATCAAATCAATATGTTTAGATGCCAATCCGTCAATAAGCTGACTTCCGCCAATATTTGAAGCGATAAAGGCATTCGGAGCTTTCTCTCTGACTACTGCGAATGAATCCCGTTGTTCCGGAACTTCCATAAGAATGCGTTGACTACCGACACCGAAGGGTAAGTTCTGCTTCTCACAGAATTCAGCAATCATACTGTTTACAGATCCGCCTTCAGCAAATCCGCCCGTCATGGATGAAATAAACAATGGGAAAGCAAAAGTCCTGTCGAGTAAACGGGCTTCGGTAGAAATTTCATCGTAATTTACTTCAGGAAGTGCATTATGAACAAAATCATATTGTTCAAATCCCGTTGTCTTCTCATAATTAACGGAACCAGAAACACTTAAATTTACATGATCCGCTTTACGTTTTGATAAACTCATCAATTATATAATAAAAGTTCAAATCATCGATATCCAGCTTGTTTTCAGAATAAGTGTTTTACAAGCTCTTTCGTTCATTCCTCCATTTTGAGGACACTAAAAAGAGCTGTGAAATTTGGCCGTGCTCTGCGTTGAAATTAAAATTGTTTAATTAAGGCACCAGAGTTTCTCTCATGTGCATTTTGATTTCACCTTGATCACGACTAAATCTCTTGGTGAATAATACGGGTTAAATCATATAAGAACCACCATTTATATGGAACGTAGAACCAGTCAGATGTTTAACCTTACCAGAAGCAAGCCAGCTAACTAATTCCCCAACTTCCTCGGGTGGAGTTATTTCCGAAAGAACAATTCCTTTCATTAAATATTCTTTACCGTATACGGGTGTAAGTTCTTTGGCCATATCAGTATCAATAAATCCCGGCGCGATAGAATATGCGGCGATATTATCTTTTCCAAAAGCTCTCGCAACCGTTTTGGTAAAGGATACCAGTCCCCCTTTCGAAGCCGCATAAGAGGCAAACTGTTCCGTATCTCCCCGGTAAGCGGCTCGGGAGGCAACATTGATGAGAATACCGTCTACCGATTGCTTCATCCAGTGATTGATAGCCCATTTCGATATCAGGGAAGGAGCCGTAAGATTGATCATAATGGTCCGATTCCAGTTATCTTCCCAATCATGATCATTATCGTTAAAAGTGACATCTTCCGAAATGCCAGCATTATTGATTACCACATTTGGAAAATCACTTCCTTCAAAAATTGGTTTTATAACTTCTTGAAGTGATTTCCGATCGGATAGATCAATATGCAATCCTGTAAATAGTTCATTCTCAAAAACGGGATCTCCGAATTTTGATTTTACCGCAGTTCCGATGACCTGTGCCCCACTCTCCAATAACTTCTGCGTAATACTTTTACCAATACCCCTTGATGCTCCGGTTACGAGAGCTTTAACATGTGAATTATCCAATGATTTGTAATGATTTAAATTTAATGCTCATTATTTTTTTGACTCTCGGTAAACCGGAACGAATGAACAAGCTTCTCCATACATCACACGCTCCGCATAAGGTAATAATTTTTTTGTGGTTAACAGGTAAGCACTTGGTGGAACTGGTTTATCACCACAGCCCTTCAGGATGATACGTTTCCCATCGTATTGACTCCAGTCTATTTTATCCAGTTTTCTGCGGAACATTTCATAGCGAACATCATCACGATTTCCAAAGAAGACTTCTTTTGCATAAACCTGTGCATAGGTCGTTACCAACATATATGCCCAGGAAGCAATAATCGCATCCGAAGAACAATGAACCGCTACATAAGTTCCGGCATAACGTGTCCAGTCATGCTCCTCTAAATTTTTACGAAATTCTTTTTCACGGATAATTAATCCCTGATAGAGGTAATCCTTCAGATCAAAAATTTCGATCGGGGTGTCATCGTAATACTCTTCTAAATCAATAGTAACCAGCCCCGATTTTGCTACTTTATTAACTATAGGTCCTTCTTGCATAACTCCTGTATCTTAAACGGCGAATGAATCGCCACATGAACAAGTCCTCGTGGCATTTGGATTATTGAAATGGAACCCTTGTCCATTCAATCCGTCGGTATAATCCAGTTCTGTACCAGCGAGATAAAGAAAACTTCTCATATCAACAACGATCTTGATGCCCTTATCCTCAAACATCTGATCCTTATCGTCATGATTCGAATCGTCTTTATCAAAATCAAGCTTATAGGTCAAACCAGAGCACCCACCTCCAACGACTCCAATTCGTAACGGTGTTTCATCCGTCAGCTTCCGTTCGGATCTTATTTGCTTAATTCTTTCTACCGCTCTGTTACTTACTTTTATCGACATAATATTCGTTCTTTATTGATCAATAAATCCTTGATGAAAGTGTTAATCCGGGAAAATATCTTTAAATATTGACAATCCGGATTTCAGGATCAATTCTTTTTACCATGCTTTCTATAGCGAATAAGGTACCTGTTGTAGCTGTCGGACATGTACCGCAGGCTCCCTGATAATGAACTCTCAGGGTATCACCTTCCAGTCCGAGAATTCGTAGTCCGCCACCATCAGCAAGCAAATAAGGTCTGACTTGTTCATCCAGCATTTGCTGAATAAGTTGCATTCGGGGATCATCAGATTCCTTAACTTCTTTGCTCGCATGGACCTCTTCATCTTCCTCAATATCAACTATGGGCTCGGCTTCTCTTATAGGCGGAGCTAACTGTCTCAGCAATTCCGACCAATCAGCATCGCCATCTTGCGTTACTGTAACATATTTGTCGACATAATATACCGAGATAACATGAGGAATAGAGAATAAGTCACGTGCAAACTCATCATCCTTCACTTCATCGGGTGAATCATACGAGCGTGTTATTCCCTGACTTATTGGCTCTTTCAAAACAAAACGCATAGCATCTGGATTCGGCGTTCGTTCTATTTCTGCAATTTTTGGCATGACTTATTTCTTTTTTATTCTTAAAAATCCTTCGTTTTTATAACGTTTTTATAAATATAGTATTATAAAACCAATTGTTATATAAACTCTAATAATTCGTTTCCAAATGATTAAGCAAAAATTTTCTTAACTTTTCTCAATCCTTCCACTAATTTATCAATTTCTTCTTCTGTGTTGAATAACGCAAATGATGCCCGCGAAGTTGCAGGAATATTAAAACGGGTCATCAACGGTTGAGCACAATGATGTCCCGTACGAATCGCTATCCCCTGTTGATCGAGCAACGTTCCCACATCATGTGGATGGATATCATCCAGCATGAATGAGATGATGGATGATTTTTCTTTGGCCGTACCAACGATTTTAATTCCATCCAAATTCTGCAGTTTCTTAGTAGCATAATCCAGCAAATGGTCTTCATAAGCAGCTATCCGATCCATTCCGATTTCATTCAGATAATCAATGGCTGTACCCAGGGCAATTGATGCGGCAATAGACGGAGTCCCGGCTTCGAATTTAAAGGGTAAATCGTTATACGTTGTTTTTTCAAAAGTGACCTCATCAATCATCTCTCCTCCGCCACGATATGGCGGCATTTGATCGAGCCACTCTTTTTTTCCATATAACACGCCAATCCCTGTCGGACCATGCATTTTGTGTCCGGAAAATGCATAAAAATCACAATCCAGATCCTGAACATTAACGGGCATATGGGGAGCACTTTGTGCACCATCCAACAAGACCGGAACACCCTTACTATGGGCCCGTTCGATCACTTTCTTAACCGGATTGATCGTACCTAAAACATTCGATATATGAGTAATGGCTACAATTTTCGTCCGGTCGTTCAGAAGCTTCTCATACTCCTCAAGAATCAAATCGCCATTATCATCAATTGGAATGACTTTTAATTTAGCTCCATTTTGATCGCATAGAATCTGCCAGGAAACGATATTGGCATGATGTTCCATTTCCGAGATGATGATTTCATCCCCTTCTTCCATAAAGGACCGACCATAAGTCTGAGCGACCAAATTTATGGAATCTGTAGTTCCACTTGTCCAGATTATTTCGGAGGAATCAGAAGCTCCTATAAAATGCTGGACCTTGGTTCGTGCTTCCTCAAAGGCGGTAGTTGCTTTTTGACTCAGATAGTGAATACCGCGGTGAACATTAGCATGTTCGTGACTATGATAGGTTACTAATCGGTCGATTACCTTTTGAGGCATCTGACTGGAAGCCGCATTATCAAAATATATCAACGGACTATCATTTACCATCTGATTGAGGACAGGAAAATCACTTCGGAATTGTTCTACATCCCAATCTTTAAGTAAAGAATTTTGCTTATTATCTACATTTGTCAGAGTGCTCATGCCAAGTCGGGTACTTCTTCTTCGCTATTTTGGGTAAATTTTGCAACGGCATCACTTAATTGCTCTTGTAAAGAAGCAACCGGTATTTGTTTAATAATTTCAAGTGCAAAACCGTAACTCAACAACCTCGTTGTAGTTTCATCATCCAAACCACGACTTTTCAAGTAAAACACCTCATCATCCTCGAATTGTCCTACCGTCGCGCCGTGACTACATTTAACGTCATCGGCATAAATCTCGAGTTGTGGCTTCGTATCTACCGTGCCTTTATCGGATAACAGTAAATTACGGTTTTCCTGGAATGAATCCGTTTTCTGTGCATCTTTGTGAACGTAAATCTTGCCGTTAAATACGGAATTCGCCTTATCATCAATAATACATTTATGTAACTGATGACTGGTACAATGCGGCTTTTTATGATCGATCATAGTATGCGTATCAGAATGTTGAGATCCATTGATAAGCACCAATCCATCGAGTGTACAATCAATTTGCTCATCATCAAGTGAAGCCCATATATCACTACGGGATAGTTTAGAGCCTAAATGAATGGAATACGATTCGTAATTGCTGTACTTATCTAATCCAACACCCACTCTGCTTATATGATATGCATTCCGGCTCTCCCGCTGCGACCGGACATGAAGCATTTTGGCACCTTCCTTAAGCTTCACTTCCGTAACCGGACTATTGAAATAAACGTTATTTCCAGTCCCTACGTAATCTTCAATAACCGTGAATTTGCTATACGGCTCGGCCACTATCAAAACCCTGGGAGTTGTTAAAAATTGCTCTTCAGCAACTGTTGATAAGGATAAGATATGTATAGGATGATCAACTTTTGTTTCTTTCGGAATATGGAGAAAAATACCATTTTCCATAAATGCGGTATTCAACGGGATAAAAGGATCGTTCTCGAGCCGAGTATACTTCCCTAATTCTTGCTTAATAAGTTCCGGATTTTCATTAATGGCGTTTTCAATGGAACTTAATAGGGTACCTTCCGGCAACTCCTCAATCGAAGAATACGTTTCACTGTATTTGCCGTTTATAAATACAATACGTGATTTTTCCGATTCCGGTAAAAGATAGGACGTGAGGGCTTCCGCATCTGCGTTTTCATCTACCTTAAAATAAGGAACGAAGTTTTCCCGGTAGAGAGAACGCAGGTTGGTGTACTTCCACTCTTCATCCCGTGTAGTTGGCAAAGGAATATCCTGCAATCGTTTGATTGCATTAGCTTTAAATTCTTCGAGATAACCATCCACAGGAGCCTGATCTTTTTGAAATTCCAGTAAATCCGTTATGAATGTTTTTTCCTTATGATCTACTGCCGTGCTCATTATTTTGCTTCTCCATTTACATGCAACTCTTCTGTAACCCAGTCGTATCCACGTTCTTCTAATTCCAGAGCAAGATCTTTATCACCGGATTTCAGTATACGTCCTTTTACCATTACATGAACAAAATCGGGTACGATGTAATTTAGTAAACGCTGATAGTGAGTAACAACAATGATACCTTTTTCATCATCAGCAATTTTGTTTATACCATCGGCTACTTCCCGGAGGGCGTCGATATCAAGCCCAGAGTCCGTTTCGTCGAGAATGGACATTTTCGGATTTAACACCGCCATCTGCAGTATTTCATTCCGTTTCTTCTCACCACCGGAGAATCCGGCATTTACGCTTCTTTTCAGGAATTCGGGATCCATATCGACCAGTTTAAGTTTTTCACGGACATAATCATCAAACTCGAGCGGATCCAGGTCTTCTTTTCCTTGTGCTTCCTGAATGGTGTTATATGCTTGCCTCAGGAATGTTGAGTTGGTAACACCGGGTATTTCAACCGGATATTGAAAAGCGAGGAATAAACCTAAACGAGCCCGATCCTCAGGATCCATTTCTAAAATATTTTGTCCCTCAAAAATCACTTCACCCTCAATAACCTCATACGCCGGGTGACCCGCAATAACTTTAGCCAATGTACTTTTCCCACTTCCATTCGGACCCATTATGGCGTGGATTTCTCCGGCATTGACCTCCAAATCAATACCTTTGAGAATCTTATTACCTTCAACATTAGCATGCAGATTTTTAATATTTAACACTACTCTACTTATTTTTTGATTTTAATTACTATTATAAAGTCTATTAACCAACACTACCTTCGAGCTTAAGTCCCAATAGTTTAACAGCCTCTACCGCAAACTCCATGGGAAGCTCTTTAAATACTTCTTTACAAAATCCATTAATGATCATGGAAACAGCGTCTTCTTCTGCCATTCCTCGTTGTTGCAAATAAAATATCTGATCTTCACCGACTCGCGAGGTTGTAGCCTCATGTTCTATCTGAGCCGTGTTGTTTTTCGATTCAATATAGGGGAATGTGTGCGCACCACACCGGTCACCAATTAACATGGAGTCACATTGGGAATAATTTCTGGCATGATCCGCTTTTGATCCAACACGCACGAGACCACGATAACTATTATTAGATTCCCCTGCGGAGATCCCTTTCGAGATAATGGTACTACGGGTGTTTTTACCCAGATGCATCATTTTAGTTCCGGTGTCGGCCTGCTGTTTGTTATTAGTTAAAGCAACCGAATAAAACTCACCGGTAGAATGATCTCCTTTAAGGATTACACTGGGATATTTCCAGGTAATAGCTGATCCTGTTTCGACCTGAGTCCATGAAATCTTAGAATGATGTCCTTTGGCTAATCCACGCTTTGTTACAAAATTATAGACGCCACCTTTACCTTTTTCATCACCTGAATACCAGTTTTGAACCGTTGAATACTTTATTTCTGCATTATCTTTAGCGATTAATTCAACAACCGCAGCGTGTAGCTGATTATTATCGAACTGCGGTGCGGTGCAACCTTCCAGATAACTTACATAGCTATTATCTTCCGCTATAATTAATGTTCGTTCAAACTGACCTGAATTCTCATTATTGATACGGAAATATGTGGAAAGTTCCATCGGACTGACCGTATCTTTGGGTACATAGCAAAACGATCCGTCGGAAAAAACGGCAGAATTGAGCGATGCGAAGAAATTATCATTATATGGAACCGCCATTCCCAGATATTCCTCAACTAATTCCGGATATTTCTGAATAGCTTCAGATATGGAGCAAAAAATAACACCGGCTTCAGCAAGTTTTTCTTTAAATGTTGTTGTAATAGAAACACTGTCGAAAACAGCATCGACGGCTACACCAGATAGCATTTTTTGTTCACTTAAAGGAATGCCCAGCTTTTCGTAAGTTTCCAGCAATTTGGGATCTACTTCATCGAGACTATCCTTTTTCTCTTTGGTTTTCGGACGAGAAAAATAAATAATATCCTGATAGTCGATCGGTGGATAATGTAGTTTTGCCCAATGATGAGGCTCCTCCATTTTTTGCCAATGACGAAACGCCTTTAAACGAAATTCCCGCATAAAATCAGGTTCATTTTTGACGTCTGAGATGGCATTAATAATATCCTCATTCAATCCTTTAGGAAATTCATCGTACTCAATATCCGTAACAAAGCCATATTTGTACGGTTGTTTGACTACATTATCAATGGTTTGAGTATCGCTCATGGTTATTCCTGTACCCTTGTATTTTTTCTATTCTTAAAACAAATTGAATTTCTAATGTCAGCTTGCACGCTTGGTTTCGTAACACCTTTTATGTTTACAACGTTCAGGAAGCTGGTTATTATAATTAACTCTTTTATAAAGTTGAGATTTTGATAATATTTTTATTGTTCTTTCTCCTCTTTGTGCAAATATAATAATTAAATATCATCTTCAACACTCAGATCAAGAGATAAGATAACATTATTTTTAATGAATCTAAATAACAAAATAAAATTTATTTAACCATTTAGTTATGTTGTCATAAAAAGGAATCAGATATCTCATAAATAAATGTTAACCTTTTGTATTATATGGGCATGTATTCGTTGAATTGAAATAATAAAAAGAGGGATTTTTCATAACTTCTCGCTTATTTAAATTCAACGACGGCCTTGTAAAACCAGAGCTTTTGTTCAAGATCAAAGCTTGAGTGACTTCGAAACCATAGCATCTTTACTATATTCGAGGATTTCGATGTCACGAAAATACAGATATTGGGTAAAAGAACGGTATTGCATAGCCTTCTGAACATGTATTTAGAAAATAATATTCAATAAACAATTATAATGATAAAGAGACTTCTACCTTTAGTTGCTGTTGGAATGATATCATTTATTCTAAGTGGCTACCCCAAATTTGATCATCAGGAGAAACCGGCTCCTACACATCAACCCAAAACGATTGTTCAGCATCCGGCATGGACACGGAATCAAACGGTTTATGAGATCAATGTCCGGCAATTTACCCCACAGGGAACGTTTAATGCTATTATTCCCCACCTTCATGAACTCAAAAGAATGGGTATAAAAACTATTTGGCTGATGCCCATCACGCCCATCGGGAAAAAGAACAGAAAAGGAAAACTGGGAAGTTATTATTCTGTTCAGAATTACTTAAAAGTCAACCCCAATTACGGTACACTGTCCGATTTTAAACATTTGGTTCGTTCTATTCATCAATTAGGTATGCATGTTATTATCGATTGGGTGGCCGATCATACCTCCTGGGATAATGTATTGACAAAATCTCACCCGGAATGGTATAAACATGATAAACAGGGTCATTTTGTCCCACCAGTCAAAGATTGGACCGATGTAATCGCTCTTAATTACAGCAAACCGGGCCTGCGAAAATACATGATCAACGCCATGAAATACTGGGTTAAAGAAACCAATGTTGATGGTTTTCGTTGTGATGTAGCCAGCATGGTTCCTATCAATTTCTGGGAAGAAGCAAGAAGACAACTCGATCAAATAAAACCGGTATTTATGCTGGCTGAAGCGGAATCTCCAAAAATGCATAAAGCTTTTGATATGACCTACAGCTGGGATACCTACCATCTTTTTAATGATATCGCCAAAGGGAAAAGATCGGCACTTGCTATCGATTCGGTTTTGGACAAAGAACGTTCCATCTATCCTGCCGATGCCTATCGTATGCGATTTATAACCAATCATGATGAAAATTCCTGGAATGGGACCGTTTTTGAGCGTTTAGGTAAGGGCGCCAAAGCATTTGCTGTACTCACTTTTACCATTAAAGGAACCCCGCTTATTTACGACGGACAAGAAGTGGGGATGCATAAACGTCTTAAATTTTTTCAGAAGGATCCCATTAATTGGAATGATCCTCATCACTTCAGGGAATTTTATTCTCGTCTGGTCCATTTAAAATTAACGAACAAGGCATTACTAAGCGGTTCTGATGGTGGAAAGATGAAGCCGGTATCGGATAATAAAAAACATTCGGTATATGCTTTTACAAGATCAAAAGATGGAAACAAAGTTATTGTGATTACCAATCTTTCCAATAAAGCACAATCCGTTGAATTACGATCGAATAGTATGAAAGGAACCTATCATGATTTATTCAGCGGTAAAGTTGTGACCTTGTCAAATCATGTTACATTGAATCTTAAACCCTGGGAATATAAAGTTTACACAAAATAAATTATGTCAGAAGAGATTCAGTTATTACCAACAATTGAAATCGGTCCGGATTCGGTAAAAGTTACCCGTTTAGCCCTTGGGATGATGGGACTTGCCGGTACGTGGGACCCCAATGAAGTCGGTAAGGAAAATATTGATCGGGCTGTAAATGCTTTCGGCACAGCTATTGAAACCGGAATCAACTTTTTTGATCATGCCGACGTCTATGGTAATGGAGCTTGTGAAGATATTTTTGAGAAATGCCTGGAGGAAGTAAAACCCGACCGGGAAAAAATCTTTATAGCTTCCAAATGCGGAATTCAGTTTGCAGATGAAGAAGGTCCCTATCGTTACGATCTTTCTTTTCAGCATATCATGCAAAGTGTACAAAAATCACTGGAAAGAATGGATATTTCATATTTCGATTTATATCAAATTCATCGACGCGATCCATTAACACATCCTGCAGCCACAGCCGAAGCTTTAAATCAGTTAGTAGAACAGGGATTGGTACGGTATATTGGGGTAAGTAATTATCGGCCTTCACAAATCAAAGCACTTCAAAAATATTTACGTTATCCGATTATAACGGTGCAACCCGAATTTAGCCTCTTGCATCTTGAACCCATGGATGACGGTTTGCTCGACTATTGTGAAGAGACCAATACAACCCTTTTGGCCTATAGTCCAATTGCCAAGGGAGTGCTTTCCGGAGAGAATACTACCAACGATTTGCAATTCCAACTATATAAACATCTGCGTCCTGTAATTAATGAGATCGCAGATCAAAAAGACGCTTCTCTTGTACAAATCGCACTTGCATGGCTCATGCATAATCCTGCCGGTGTCATTCCCATATATGGAAGCAATAATCCCGAACATATCAAAGATGCCGCAAAAGCATGTTCGTTAAGTCTTGACCGCTCAGAATGGTATCGGCTATGGACGGCGGCTCGTGGAGAGCCACTGCCTTAATAGATAATTATTTATCATTTTCGTTATTAATATAAATAATACGTATTAACCCAACTTGGCTATGGCTTTATCTAAGCTGTTATTAAAATGGGAACAAAATATTAAAAAAATTTATGGTTTGTAAACTATCTTATCCCGGATTATTCACCAAGAAATTTTGTTGTGTCCCGAAAGGAACTGTGTTAAAAATGTGCATGAACGAACAAGGGGTACATTGATTAAGCATTTTTAAATTCAACGCAGAGCACGACAACATTTCGCAGCTCTTTTTAGACTCCTCAAATTTGAGGAAACCTTTACTTTTTACAAGATATAGTTTTTTCAATATGATATGTATGAGTCTTGTAACTTACGTGAATAATTCGGGTGAATACTGAATCAAATTTAGGATGACGTCGTTTAGGTAGCGATGAAAAAAACTTAAAAACGATGTCCATGCTATAGTTATAGATCATTTTCTACTTCAAGACGTCATGCCCGACCTGATCGGGCATCCACCGATACGTTGTTAAAGCTTAAAAGCAATAGGTTAAAAGCAACAAACCATTCCCAAATGACGTCTTCCTGGCCCCAATTGACGCCATTCCACGTCCCTATTGACGTCATTCCGGGCTCCGACCCGGAATCTCCCGGTTACAGGCTTTAAGCGTTGTTTCCATTTTAATTGGAAAGAATGTTTTGGAATTAACAACCACGTTTGTAAATGATGTCAACACGTTGGCTGGATTCCGAATCCAGTTCACCCTGCCCCGACGTTTTTTTCAGGGAATGACCTCGTTTGGGTAGCGATGAAAAAAACTTAAAAACGATGTCCATGCTATAGCTATAGATCATTTTCTACTTCAAGACGTCATGCCCGACCTGATCGTGCATCCACCGACACGTTGTTAAAGCTTAAAAGCAATAGGTTAAAAGCAACAAACCATTCCCAAATGACGTCTTCCGGGCCCCTATTGACGTCATTCCGGGCTCCGACCCGGAATCTCCTAGTTACAGGCTTTAAGCGTTGTTTTCATTTTAATTGGAAAGAATGTTTTGGGATTAACAACCACGGTTTGTAAATGGTGTCAACGCGTTGGCTGGATTCTGAATCCAGTTCATCCTGCCTCGACGTTTTTTTCAGGGAATGATGTCGTTTAGGTAGCGATGAAAAAAACTTAAAAACGATGTCCATGTTATAGCTATAGTACCAATCTCTACTTCGAGACGTCATGCCCGACCTGATCGGGCATCCACCGATACGTTGTTAAAGCTTAAAAGCAATAGGTTAAAAGCAACAAACCATTCC
>Ga0102962_1000477_pt1 | contig 19082 bp, 12 predicted proteins | sample SalPonF2_C_D2_MG_FD_84519 | JGI IMG/M metagenome (GOLD analysis project Ga0102962, IMG submission 84519) | Salt pond soil microbial communities from South San Francisco under conditions of wetland restoration - Salt Pond MetaG SF2_C_D2_MG ...
GGCCATATTATCGAACTCAGTCCAGCCACCATAATAAAAACTGCTGCGATAGCCATTATTGTTTAGTATCCGGATTAAAGAGTATTGCCAGGGCATATTGTTACCCATCGCCAGGAAACCTTTTTTCCCGTAGGGTAAGGATCCGAAGAAAGCCGGCAGAACACCAAAGGTGCGTTCTGAAGTGCTCAGGCAATTTTTCCAGTAAAGACTTTGTGAGGCAAGTGAATCAAGAAACGGAGTAAAGCTTTCCAGTGGTGCATCAGGACCTGAAATTTCACGCCCGATACTTTCCAGGATTACAACCACCACATTAACCTTTTCTTTTGTTTTTTTAAAAAATGGCTCCAGTGGGTTAGCATTATTGTTATTTTTATAAAGTAGTGGATATTCTTTCGAAACAAATTTCTTTTCAGGAAATTGTTTATGCCATTTTCTTACAGCATTATTAATGACAGAGTTGTTGTAATGGTACTCTGTATTATTATTATTATTATTAGAAATATCCCTTATAAAATAAACAATTTTATTTACAGCAATCTTCTGTGAATAAGTGTATACAGAAGTATAATTCCGGAGGTTCAAAGGAATTATATAAGAAAGAATGATAATAGAAAGTAAAAGAATCATGCCTGTTTTACCATTAACTTTCACTTTTCTCACACTCCGAAAAACAAATATTGTTAGCACACAAATTATTGCTGTAAGCAGTAAGAACCATCCTGCATACCGAAGGTAAGATTCCATTGTATGCCAGGCATTTGCATTTGAATATCCTATTATAACATGGTCGAGCAGGCTGCCGGTAATTCCGAAATAATACAATAAAAATACTGTTGTTGCTGTATAGCTGAGCAATAGTAAAACTTCTATCGTAATTACTGCGAACCGGGATATTATTTGCAGGATCCAGAAAAGGGGAAATAATAGCAAAGAGATTCTGAATAGCAAAATCATATCGTTACCAATCCCATTTATCAGGGGCCAAATAAGAATTATTCCCCGAGATAGATTAAACCAGCGAAGTATAAAGAATTCAAATATATGTAAAAGTAGGATAAGCAGTATTGCACCTAACAGAAAATGTAAATATCTTCTGGCCTGGAAGAATAAAGGGGCAGGATCAAGCCTTAGTTTATTAAACATAACATATTAAAAAAACTTCATTTTTCTGGCAGCGAACAAGCTCATTTTGATGAGTAACCAGCCATGTTTAAAACGTGATATCTGTGTGGAACCGTATGCTCTCTCCCTGTATCTTATGGGAATTTCAATTATCCGAAAATTAAGTTTCGCCGCTCCAAATATGAGATCAAAATCACCAAAGGGGTCAAAATCACCAAAAAAATTTCTGTTTCGTTTAATTATTTCATAATCTTTTTTGAATAGTACTTTCGTTCCACACAATGTATCTCTAAGCCTTTGCCCAAGCAGATAAGTAAAAAACCAGCTGAAAAATTTATTTCCCATCAGGTTTAAAAAGCGCATGGCTTCCTTATCCTGAGGATAAACGAGTCGGCTGCCATTGATAAATTCACCCTTGTTTTCAACAAGTGCCCTGTAATACTTTGGCAGGTCTTCCGGTGGCATAGTCAGGTCCGCGTCCAGGATCATCAGAATATCACCGGTAGCCTTGTCAAATCCTTCCCTGACAGCATTCCCTTTCCCTTTACCGGATTGTTTCATTATGAAAATATCATGATCCGGGTAGACTTTTTGGACTCTTTGCATTTCTTCCCAGGTACCGTCTGAAGAGTTCCCTTCCACAAAAATAAATTGTTGTGAAGTACCAAATTCCGGAGTTCGTTTAATTGCATTTTCAATATTTCCTTTTTCATTTCGGGCAGGTACCAGGATGCTGACAGAATGATCTTTCGTGTGTTTTTCTTTCATTCGTGCAGTAATAATAAAGGTAAGTGTCAACTGATTAAGCAAAGGTAGATTTGCCAGAAATTTATTGAAAATTAAATTTAACAATGGTATAAAAACCGGCAATAAAAGTTTTCGGTTAATGGTAATTGATTCAAAGTCTTCTACCTCCAATAACCCCTTAATGTCACCGGTAGTTAGCCAGTTTTGCCGGGGTTGTTTCATTTTCAGTCCACTCCACTCGGCAAATTTCAGAAATGGTTCCCAGATAAAATTATAATAGGAAAGTACAATTCTTGTATGGCTGTAAGATACCTGTTTCAGATTCGAAAATGCCTTCTGAACGTCCTCAAGTGACCCTACCAGATCAGACAGGATAATATAATCAAATTTTTCGGTGAGGTGCAAATCTTCTGCATTGTCAACAAGAAAATGAAGATTTGGAAATTTTTCTCTGGCTATAGCTATTGAAGCTTCAGAGAAATCAACACCTACGCCATGAGATGGTTTTACGGCATTTAGTAATTCACCATCACCACAACCAATTTCCAATACCTTACTTCCCGCAGGAATAATAAAAGAGAAATATTTATTTAATGATTTATGATAAAAGGAATTTCTTCTTTTCCATTTAACCCTTTTTGTGGCTGTTTCATTAAAATACGCTTTCTTGGTGAGGTTTTTTTTCATAATCAGAGATTCATTCATTTTTTTGGACTGTTGAAAAAACAGAAACAGTAAAATCGTCGAAATATATGTTTTTATTTCCTTTATTCCACGTATAGCATATCAGTGTATCAGTCTTTGCAGGTATTTTAAGAGTTAATTCCAACTGCTCCCAATCATTTTTATCTTTGGAACCGGAATTATTCGTGGCAAGATAGTATTTGTCGGGATTAACGTTAGAAATTACCAGATATCCTTGATTGCTACCATGTCGCCTAACCTTGATTTGCAATACCTTCATAATCGAATCGACTACTATCTTATGAGTGAATCCGAAAGGATGTTTGTTATCAAGCCGGATTGAGTATTTTCCACTAAAAGCATATTTGGTAGTTCGTAATGAACTTGAACCAAATGTACTTACAGAATCATTTCCGGTCAATAATGAACCATCAGTATTTTCATGTTCAGCACCGCATTTAATGGTTCTTATTTTAACCCTGCCTTTGGTTAATGCCTCTTTGTTTTGTTTTTGATTGTTGGGAGGAATCTCTTTTTTGGTTACATAGATTCCTTTTTTGGCCATTTCATAGTCGGGTTCTTCTATCAGTTGGTAAAAGCGATCAGAAGGTTTTAATTTTAAGAAAGAATCCCAGTAGGCAGCTTTTGACATACTGTCCCAGTGTATGGCCCCATAATGGTACTGGTTAGCCTGAAAAACCGAATAACAAACCAGTAGAAGCATTACAGACAAAATGGAAAATTTAATCCATGCCCGGGATTTCATTACATAATGGGTAAATGCAGCAAAGGGAATGGCAAGCATGCCATAAGAATCAATCATGGGTCTTTGTCCGAACGATCCGCCGTACCACCAGGTCCACCAGGAAAAAATAATATAAATGTTTAGCGAAATAAATAACAATATCGGCCAGAAGAATTTTCTATGATTTTTCCAAACAGATACCAAACCGAATAAAGCAATGGACATTAATGGCGTATATACAAGCCAGCCTTTGCGGTAACTGAACAGACCGTTTATAATTTGCGGGTGGCTAAAGAAAAAACCTTCATCCCCATAAGAGTAATAAAACCAATGACCTGTAATACTTTTCCAGTAAATTAACTGGGGAAACCACACGAGTAAAAAAGCAAGCACCATGATAAATATGAGGTGACTTTTTATGAAGAAGTAGTGTATTCGCTTCCTGAATTCAACAAATGATGTAACTCCATAAAAAATGAAAAAAATCAGAATAATAATATTACTGGGACGGATTAATGAAATGATTCCTGTAAGGAACCCAATAATTATTGACTTTTTAAAAGTGGAAGATTCATGCCATTTTAAAGTGGCGTGAATGAATGCAATAAAGAGAGTGAAGTTATAAACATGAGACATTGGTGCCTCATAAATAGCATAATAATATAGATTGGTGCCGGCAAAAACAGCCAGAAGGGTTATGGAAGTAACTACAGGATTGAAATATCTTGATAGCAGTTTGCGTAACAAATACAAGCCCAATACAAGATAAAATACACTGCTTAACAATAGTGACAGCTTATAGGGCCAGGTGAATCCATTAGCTTCTACAGGTAAAAGTCCTGCCACAAAATGAGCAATAAGAAAAAAAGGAGCATACAACAATGACATCCCCATTGTCATCTTTATAACCTTATTTTTAGAGTCAGGTAATTGATGTCCCCATATTTTATCTGAAAAATAAGCTGGGTTTTCTTTAGTAAACTGTAGAGTGAGGTCATGGTAAATAAATGTTGCAGGAAGATAGGCATAATAGTCAATTACATCCCAAACAATAACTTTTTTATCCCTTTTGTAATCCTGTAAATTTGACATTGACCAAAGAACAACTAACAGGATTACCAGGTTAGTCAGACGGGCAATATTAATTCTTTTGATGAAAGCGAACAGACGGGTATTCATGATCAAAATCGTTTATATTGCTCTTCCCCCTGGTTAACGAGATATAGGCTGGGCATACGCTTTAACATCTTTGCCGGTAATTTCTTTATCGCATAATATAATAAGTCTTTCCAGCACGTTCCTAAATTCTCTGATATTCCCTGTCCATGTTATTTTTTGTAATTCCTGAATTGCATCAGATTTGATATTTTTTTTCTGCATGCCGTACTCGGCACATATCATTTCATTGAAATGCCCGGCAAGTAACGGAATATCCTCTGTTCTTTCATTTAGGGAGGGTACCTGGATTAAAATTACACTTAAACGATGATAGAGATCCTCGCGAAAATTATTTTTTTCTATTTCATTCTTAAGATCTTTATTGGTAGCGGCAATAATTCTGACATCTACTTTAATATCCTTATCACTTCCAACGCGTGAAATTTTATTTTCCTGCAGGGCTCGCAGTACTTTTGACTGAGCTGACAGGCTCATGTCTCCAATCTCATCAAGAAAAAGAGTGCCGCCGTTTGCCTGTTCAAATTTACCGATACGTTGTTTATGAGCCGAAGTAAAAGCTCCTTTTTCATGCCCAAATAATTCACTTTCGATGAGCTCAGAAGGTATCGCGGCACAATTTACTTCAACAAAAGGAGCAGCAGCACGTTCACTTTTTTCATGCAGGGCGTGTGCCACCAGTTCTTTGCCGGTTCCGTTTTTACCTGTAATCAACACACGGGCTTCCGTGCCAGCGACACGGTCGATCATTTCCTTTACCTGCAGGATAGCAGGAGATTCACCCACCATTTCATACTGTTTGCTGACCTTCTTTTTCAATACTTTCGTTTCACTAAGGAGGGAGGATTTATCCATGGCATTCCTTATGGTAATAAGCAGACGGTTCAGATCCAACGGCTTTTCGATAAAATCAAACGCTCCTTTTTTAATGGCATCTACAGCAGTGTCTATATTGCCATGCCCGGAAATCATAATTACAGATACTTCAGGAGATACTTGCATAATTTTCTCCAATACTTCAATACCATCCATTTCCGGCATTTTAATGTCACATAGTACTACATCAAATTTATTATTCTCAAATTGATCCAGACCTTCCTTGCCATTATTCGCCAGACTTACTGTATGTTTTTCGTATTCAAGTATTTCCTGCAGCGTGCTTCTTATGCTTTTTTCGTCGTCAATTACCAGGATTTTTGCCATTTTTCAATTGTATTTCAGGTATAACTTACTATTAAATCTTTGATTACTCCTTCTTTCAGTGCGTAATCCGACTGGATGAATTGTTGAATGCTGCATTTTTGCATCGTAAATTTAGTAAAAATAGCGGCAAGCACAATCATTTCAATTCTCATTGGTTCCAATCCTTTCATTTGTTTTCTTTCTTCAATTGTTGAAACAATTAATCTTGCGTGTAAATCATCAAATGATTGCATATCAATGCTTACAGCCGATGGGCTTATGTTTTTAACTGCTTCCGGAGTTGTCATTTTGATCATTGAATGAAAAGTATCAAAGGAGCCAGAAGCACCTACCAAAGTTGAAGGCTGATGTTCCCTGACAGCTTCAAAAAGAGAGCTCAATTCAGTTTCAAGAAATGACTCAACAAGATTTATCTCACTCTGAGTTATAGGATCTGATGGTTCAAAACGTTCAAGGAGTCGCGCAATTCCCAGGTTGAAACTTCTTTTCCAGTATATTTTGTTTTGATTGCCTATAATCAGTTCGTTGCTACCTCCGCCAATATCCAGTACCAATACTTTTTCATCTCCAAGAGGCACAGATTGTGAAATTCCCTTGAATATAAGTTCCGCTTCTTTTTCTCCGGTTATAATTTCAATGCTGATTCCGACTTCCTTTCTAATCCTTTCAGCATATTCTTTCCCGTTATCGGCACTCCTTATGGCTGAAGTTGCAAAAGCATGAATTTGATCCGTGCCAAATTTATCAATAGTTTTTTTATGTTGCTCCAATGCATTGATCCCGCGATCAGCAGCTTCCGGGGTGATTATTCTTTTTTCGATGCCTCCTGCTCCAAGTTTCACAGGCAGTTTCTCATTCATTAATATTGAATAGATGCCATTTTCACCTGTTTCTGCAATCAGCAGGTTAAATGTGTTGGTGCCAAGATCAATAACAGCAATCCGCATTATGTTTGAAATTAAATATTGATAATTTTAAAGTTATCAGGTCATAAAAAAAGGGCACGTTCATGTGCCCTTTCCCGGGGTAAATATTTTTTAATACCTGAGCCATTTCCATAATTCCTTGTAATTCACCTTTTTGCCATACATGAGAATTCCTGTACGGTATATCTTTGCAGCAACCCAGGTGGTTCCGATAAAAGTAAGAATTAAAAGGGCCATTGAAAGGGCCAGTTGCCAGTAAGGTACACCAAAGGGAATCCGGACCATCATAACAATGGGTGATGTAAAGGGAATAATGGAAAACCAAAATGCAATCGACCCTTCCGGGTTATTGATCGTATTAAGCATTACAAAAATTCCGATAATTAGCGGTATGGTGATAGGGAACATAAACTGCTGTGTGTCAGTCTCATTGTCAACTGCAGAGCCAATTGCCGCAAATAGTGATGCATATAGAAGATAACCGCCAAGAAAAAAGAAAATGAAGGATCCGATCATGGCGCCAAAATTTATGTTTTTTATTGACTGAAGGACGTCTTTTATTTGGTCCATATCGTCGGAAGCAACAGAAAGTTGAGATTCATCCTCCTGGTTAACAGAAGAAGAGAAAAATTGTTGTGAGGTTGCTTTTTCTGTTTCTGTTTTGTTCAGTTGAGGGAAAAGTATTGACTGGCCGGCTGCAACGAGACCAAATGTTAGTACAATCCATAAAATAAACTGAGTAAGACCAACAAGTGCCAGTCCGATGATCTTACCCATCATCAGCTGGAAAGGTTTTACGGAGGAAACCATTACTTCAACAATCCGATTTGTTTTTTCTTCCAAAACACCTCGCATTACCTGAGCCCCGAAAAGAAAAATGAAGAAATAGATCAGAAATCCTGCAGCATATCCAACCGCCATAGCAATTCCTGTACTGCTTCTTTTTTCAGTACCATTTTCAGTAATTTTTATGGTATTAATCTTTACACTTGTTTTGACCGATTCAAGTATCTTATCAAGATTTTCAATATTATGGGCTTTAAGCTTCTTGTTTTCTATTTCTTTTTCCAGAGCACTGGCTATGTGCATTTTTATGCTCATGCTGGGCTGTTTATCAGAAAATAGTTCGACGGAATTAGGCGAATACGTTACTATTTTTGGAATAAAAAGTATGCCATAATATCCCTTTTGTTGAAAATCTTTCTTAAGGCTATCCAGATTCGCATTATCCAGGTACCTGAAACTCAGGTAATCAGTATCCGGGATTTTATTATTGAACATACCTGATTGGTCAACTACTGCAATTACTTTTTCTTCTGTATCCTGAATTGTTGCCAGCCAGGCCGGAACGATCATAAAAGCAGCAAAAAGAATTGGCCCCAGGATGGTCATGATCACGAATGATTTTTTTCTTACCCTTGTCAGGTATTCGCGCTGGATAATCAAATTTATCTTTCCCATTCTTCAAGCGGTTTTATCTGAAAATATTAGTTGTTGTTTAAGAGGGCTTTCTATTTTTGTTGCACCTTCATTTCTTCCGGTAACTGCATGTTTGCATTCTGCACTGCTTTTATAAAAATTTCATTCATATCAGGAAGCACTTCCGTAAATGAAATAATATGTACTTTATCAATAATTGAGGACAGGAGTTGATTTTCTTCAGGATTTATATTTCGTATTTTTATTAGCGCTTTTTTAATACCCTGCTCCGCGGAAATATCACTTAATTCATAATTTCCGTTAAGTGAAGCTTTCAGTTTCTCTTCATCTCCGGTAAATCCCAGCTCAAAAACATTAGACTTATAGTTATCCCTTACTTTGCTGATAGGACCTTCCAGTATACACTTGGATTTATTGATCAGTGTAATATAATCACAAAGTTCCTCAACCGACCCCATATTGTGTGTAGAAAAGATTATGGTGGATCCCTTCTCTTTCATGTTCAGAATCTCTTTTTTCAATAAATTAGTATTGATGGGATCAAAACCACTGAAAGGTTCGTCGAATATTAACAGTTCCGGCTCATGCAAAATAGTGACTATAAACTGAATTTTTTGTTGCATTCCCTTGGAAAGATCTTCTATTTTCTTATCCCACCAGGGAGCGAGGTCGAATTTTTCAAACCATTCCTTCAGTTTTTTCAAAGCTGTATCTTTTGGCACCCCTCTTAATCTGGCCAGATACAGAGCCTGTTCTCCGGCTTTCATTTTTTTATACAACCCACGCTCTTCAGGCAGATATCCAATATGCGCGACATCATCGGGTTTTAGAGGACGACCTTTGAATGTGAGAGTGCCTTTATCCGGTATTGTTATCTGGTTGATGATTCTTATCAGTGTTGTTTTTCCTGCCCCGTTTGGGCCCAGTAATCCAAAAACACTACCCTGTGGTACGCTAATGCTTACATCATTGAGAGCAAAGAAATTGCCAAATTTTTTTTCAATGCGGTCAGCTTTAAAAATTTCCATAGTAGAATGGTTGCATTTACTTTATTATCAGTGCTAAAAATAAGTAATTCCAGAACATAAAAAGCCCAATACCTGTTTATTCTTTCAACAATTTTGAGCTTTAATTTGATTAATGGGGCAATTGATCTATTTTCTTAAGAAAATAAATTGTTTTCAATCGATAAATATATGAAATTATTCAAAATAGCTTTTCATTTTCTCAAAGAAATTCTTTTCTGATTTATCAGGAGCAGGTTCAAAATTCTCAGATTCCTTCATCTTTTCAATGAGTTTCGCTTCTTCTTTTGATAGTTTCTTTGGGACCCAGACATTAATGTTGACCAACAAATCACCCTTGCCGTACCCATTCACATCCGGCAGTCCTTTTCCTCTTAGTCTCAATATCCTGCCGGGTTGAGTACCTGCGTCAATTTTTATTTTAACCTTCCCGTCAACCGTTGGTACTTCAGCTGCCGATCCCAATGCAGCCTGCGGGAAACTTAGAAACATGTTGTAAAACAAATCATTTCCATCCCTGACGAGTTCCGGATGTGGTTCCTCAGTAATGATAACCAGCAAATCTCCGTTAATTCCCCCACGGCGTGCTGCATTTCCTTTTCCGCTAACTGTCATCTGCATTCCTTCTGCAACGCCGGCTGGTATATTAACAGAGATTATCTCCTGATCCTTTACTATTCCTTCTCCGTGGCAGGTTGAACATTTATTGGTAATTATTTTTCCTTCTCCGCCGCAGTTCGGACAGGTAGTTGTTGTTTGCATCTGTCCCAGGAAGGTATTTGAAATCCTGGTTACCTGGCCTGTTCCATGACACATGGAACAATCGCTGTAGGAAGAGGCATCTTCTGCGCCTGTACCGTTGCAATCTTTACAGGAAACATATTTATTTACTCTCAGCTTTTTTTCAACGCCATTGGCGACTTCCTTTAGGTTAAGTTTTACTTTGACTCGCAGGTTTGATCCCTTATGGACGCGTCTGCCACGTTGACTGCCGCCACCGAAGCCGCCAAAACCACCAAAACCGCCACCAAATATGTCGCCAAAATGAGAAAAGATATCTTCCATGGTCATTCCACCACCACCAAATCCACCTCCGGCTGAACCGCTGACACCAGCATGTCCGAATTGATCATACCTGGCTCTTTTCTGGTCGTCACTCAGCACTTCATAGGCCTCAGCAGCTTCTTTAAATTTTTCCTCTGCAGTTGAATCTCCCGGATTTTTATCCGGATGAAATTTGATGGCCTGTTTCCGGTAAGCCTTTTTGATCTCTTCTTTGGTAGCGCTCTTTGTTATTTCAAGTACTTCGTAATAATCTCTTTTAGACATGTTTTTTCTTTTCTTTTTATGAATCATCTGCCTGGATACAGAATCAATAGCAGATGTAATTTTTTATATGTCTGGTACAGTTGTGATAACTTTAAATTTAAGCTATTTGTCACATAATCATTAACCTGGAAAAAAGATGAATAATTTCAAAGGATAATATGCGAAAAGCTTGCCCTTTTATTCACCTACAACAACTTTTGAAAATCTGATCACTTTTTCGTTTAAGAAATATCCTTTCTCTATTACGTCAACAACTTTTCCTTTCAGATCTTCTTCCGGGACCGGAATTTTTGTCAGTGCTTCATGCTCATCTGTGTCAAATTCTTTATGAAGCGCATCGATTTCCTTTACTCCTTTCTGGTTAAGGAATTCTTTGAATTTTGCATATATTAAATGCACGCCTTCCTTAATGGCTACTATGTCACTGGCTTCATCAACGGACTTAACTGCCCGGTCAAAATCATCCACTACCGGTAAAAGACTAATCAAAATATCTTCTCCGGCTGATTTTGATAATTCCATTTTTTCTTTCAGAGTGCGTTTCCTGTAATTGTCAAACTCAGCAGAAAGCCTGACATATTTATCCTTCAGCTCCTGCACCTGCAGCTCAAAATCTGCAAGTTTTGATTCCATATCATTCACCTCAGTGGCTACATTATCAGCTTCCTCTTTTGTGCCATTATCTTCAACATGGTTGTTCTTTATTTGCTCTTCCTCAGGTTGATGATTTGGATTGGCTTCCTTTGTTTTATTATTCACGTTGTCTTTTCTTTCTTTTTCGTTGTTCTTTTGTTCAGTTTTATGCTGATTGTTCTTTTCTTCTTTTGTGTTTTTAACTTTCCTGGTCATAAATTAAAATTATTTTAATTTCCACATCAATTACTTCTGCATTAAACTGCTGCAAATAAACAAATATTTTGCCAATTGAAAGAGAGACGACAATTTGTCAGAATTTAAAAGCCTATTATTTATTGTATTCTCCTTCTGTAATATTTTTAGTTCACTAAAACAAAATCAAACAGGTTTGAATACAGAAGTGTTCTGGATTTTTTGTTGATGCATATTTGAAACCTGAAATCAATAATTGCAGGTTTATGAAATGCGTTTTATTTCTGCTCCCAGCCGGGCAAGACGGGTATCAATTTCCTGATATCCCCTGTCAATTTGTTCAATATTATGTATTGTACTTGTTCCGCCAGCTGACAGAGCAGCTATAAGCAGAGCCACGCCGGCTCTGATATCCGGGGAGGTCATGGTGGTTGGTCTCAAACGGTACTGGTTATTAAGCCCGATTACCGTGGCACGATGAGGGTCACAAAGAATAATCTGTGCGCCCATGTCAATAAGCTTATCGACAAAGAAAAGACGGCTCTCAAACATTTTCTGGTGTATTAATACACTGCCTTTTGCCTGTGTGGCGACAACAAGTATTACGCTTAACAGATCGGGTGTAAGGCCTGGCCAGGGAGCATCGGCTATGGTCATTATTGAGCCATCGATAAAGGTCTCAATTTCATATTCCTGCTGCCTTGGAATTTTAATGTCATCACCAATCTGTTCAATGGCAATACCGAGTCTTCTGAATGAGTCAGGTATAATTCCAAGATTGTTGTAAGCTACATCCTTGATGGTAATCTCAGAATGAGTAAGTGCAGCCATACCAATAAAACTACCTATTTCAATCATATCAGGCAGAATCGTATGTTCACATCCTGAGAGACTATCGACACCTTCAATATTCAGCAGGTTCGATCCAATACCTTCAATCTTAGCGCCCATAGCAACAAGCATTTTGCAGAGTTGCTGGACGTAAGGCTCACATGCAGCATTATATATGGTTGTTTTGCCTGGTGTTAAAACTGCTGCCATTAATATGTTTGCGGTTCCGGTTACTGAGGCCTCATCAAGCAGCATGTAGGTGCCCTTCATGTTATCTGCTTCTACCCTGTAGAAGTTATCCAGATGATTAAATGAAAAACGTGCACCTAGTTTCTGTAAACCTGAAAAATGAGTATCTAATCGTCTTCTGCCAATTTTATCTCCGCCGGGACGTGGAATAAATGCTTTGTGGAACCGGGCGAGCAAAGGACCAATGATCATAACCGAACCGCGTAAGCTTGCTCCTTTTTCTCTGAAATCATCTGTTGATAAATAATCAATATCAATATTCCCGGCTTCAAAGAGATAGGTTCCGGGAGCTTGTTTGTCAACCCTGACTCCAAGACTTTTCATCAGATCAATCAGGTTTATAACATCTCTTATTACGGGAATGTTATGAAGGATAACTGGTTCCGGGGTAAGCAATGTTGCACAGATTACCTGGAGTGCTTCGTTTTTTGCACCCTGGGGTGTGATCTCTCCCTGAAGAGTATTTCCTCCTTTTATTTCAAAACTACTCATAAAAATATGGGCAAAGCTCCGGATGAAATGTCACGCGATCAGGCCTTTTGCTAATTTATCTCTATTTGTTCTGTTTTCTTCTTCCCTGCTTTTTGGGAGGACCGGATTTTTTATTCTTGGTCTTGGATAATATATCCTTTGAGTCTGCCAGTTTCATTGACTTATCAGGAACAAGCCTGCCGTTTGATAGTTCTTCAATATCCTGAAAAATAATATCATCAGTTACCACTTCACGATTCCAGGTCAGATATGACTTTTTCATATGATTGGCAATGAGTTGGGTAAGGATAAACTTCTCCACACCATCTTCCATTTCAGTTGCTTTCTGAATCATCATTTCAACGGCACGGCCATAATGTTTATAACGGATATGATTGGTCTGATAGGGAACAGGCCGTGGTTTTTCCTGTAATTTCTCTCTGGAGGGGGCAGCATACGGAGAGTCGATTGTAAGTTTGAAATCAGACATGATGGCCAGGTGATCCCATAACTTATGTTTAAAATCTGTCACATCTCTCAAATGTGGATTCATATTACCCATAATGGCAATAATAGCGCGTGCGGCACGATTGCGTTCTTTATCGTCTTCAATAGAAACGGTATAATCTACCATTTTCTGTATATTTCTACCGTATTCCGGCAAAACCAGTTTCTTACGGCCTGTGTTATAATCGTAATTCATTGATAAATTTGTTTTTTACAAAACTACATGTTTTTATGATATGTATCAAAGAATTATACTATAATTAATGTTTTTTGTCTTTTTGGTAATTGAAAACACTGGATTGGCTCTGGTATTCCTTTTAATTTAGAGTCTTTCAATAAAGTTATGTGTCTGGATAAAATTCAAGAACGAGGTGTGCAAAAATTTTAATCCGCAGTATACTATTTCAATTGGCAATTAGCAATTAGCAATTGAAACCCTACGGGGAAGTAGCCGATGCATAATTTGAACAACAAGTTGGTAAAAGTTGTCGCCTAAGCGCCTAATGCTTATGAGGAATTAAAATTTTTGTAATAACGAAGTTATCGGACATTATGGACAGACTCTAATTAATGATTTTCAGTTTGGCAAATTTAAGTAATAATTGTTTCTGTCCTGCGCCATTAAATATTACCGTTGCTTTTTTGTTTGGTGAGTTGCCTTCAATGGAGGCTATTGTCCCGGTGCCGAAACGTTGGTGCTCTACAGTCATTCCTTTTTCCAGTATATCAGGGTCAGAAACTTCAAAAGGGGAATCATTTTCTGCAGCTTTAGCTGATGCGGTTTTCAGTTTTGTGAGTTTTCGCTGTAAGCCGGGATTTACCGTAGTTGCATTGCCCGTTTTCTCGAAATGATTTGGATTTCCATTTGACCCGCCAGATACACCGTATGATTTTCTTTGGAAACGTGGCATCGCATTCTTCTCCTCTTTGTCAGGTAATTCAATGAAAGCCGGATCAATTTCTTCAATAAAACGGCTGGGGCTGCAGTTACTGGGAGTGCCCCATTTATACCTTGTATAGGCGTACGATAGAGTAGCCTGTTTCCGGGCCCGTGTGATGGCCACGTAAAATAGCCTTCTTTCTTCTTCAAGATCCTGAGGCAGGGTAATTGACATTCGTGAAGGAAACAACTCTTCTTCCAGGCCCGCTATAAACACGTAGTCAAACTCCAGCCCTTTGGAAGCGTGGATTGTCATAATGCTTACTTTATTTATATCCTCTTCCTTCTCGTTATCAGCATCTGTTAACAAAGCCACATTTTCAAGATAATAATCGAGGCTTTTAACCTCGTCTTCAGCCCTGTTGTCAGTAAATTCTTTAATACTGTTCAGCAGCTCCTGTAAGTTTTCATATTTACTGAGGTTCTCCGGCGTATTTTTAAAATGCAGATCTTCCAGAATGCCTGAAGCGTTAGCGATATGATTGGCCAGTTCATAGGCATCTGTTTCCGCAAGCAGAGACTGAAAGCTTTTAATGAGATTACTGAAGGCAACCAGTTTTTTCTTTACTCCTGCATTCAATTCTACAGGATATTCATCAGGTTGTGATACAATCTCCCACATACTAACATCATGCAAATTGGCATATTCTTCAATACGGCCCTGTGTGGTGTTCCCAATTCCTCTGGCAGGATAATTAATAACACGCTTTAGGGCCTCAGTATCGTTTGGGTTTACTGTAAGGCGACAGTAGGAGAGGAGGTCTTTGATCTCTTTTCGCTGGTAAAAAGATAAACTACCAAAAACTTTATAAGGAATATTTTTTTTGCGTAATGCCTCCTCAAATATCCGGGATTGGGCATTGGTCCGGTACAAAATAGCTATGTCCCGGTATTGAACCTGTTCACGATAAATTGTATCATTTATGGCTCCTGCAACAAGAAATCCTTCTTCATTGTCAGTGCTGGCTTCCAGCACCTGTATTTTGGTACCGGTATCATTGGCTGACCAGACTTTTTTCTTGATCTGATCTTTGTTCTTAATAATCAGGCTATTGGCGGCATTAACAATGTTTTGGGTTGATCGGTAGTTTTGCTCAAGTTTGAAAATGTTATAACCCGGATAATCGTTTCTGAAATTCAAAATATTTTCGATCTTGGCGCCCCGGAAGGAATAGATGCTCTGTGCATCATCTCCCACCACACAAACATTTTTATGATGAGCTGCCAGTTTTTTTACAATGAGATACTGTGCATAATTAGTATCCTGGTACTCATCAACCAGTATATACCTGAATGAGTCCTGGTATTTTTTCAATACTTCCGGAAAATCCCTGAAGAGAATATTTGTATTCAGCAGCAGGTCATCAAAATCCATGGCATCAGCCTTTTTGCAACGCAGTGCATACAGTTTGTAAATGTCTGCAATCTTTGGCTTGCGGTTCATGGCATCAATCTTCATTATCTGGTCATTCGTCACATAAGCTCGTGCCGTTACCAGGTTGTTTTTTGAAGAAGAGATCCTGCCATATACTTCATTAACCTTATAAGTCTGATCATCTAGTTTCATTTCCTTGATAATCGATTTCACCAGGCTTTTTGAGTCTTGTGTATCGTAAATAGTGAAGTTTGATGAATATCCCAGCTTGTCAGCCTCACGGCGAAGAATTTTTGAAAAAATGCTGTGAAATGTCCCCATCCATAATTTACGGGCTACTTCAAAACCTACCAGTTGTCCGATCCGCTCTTTCATTTCTTTTGCAGCCTTGTTAGTAAAGGTAAGTGAAAGTATGGATCTTGGATCATTGCCCTTACTCAAGAGGTAAGCGATGCGATAGGTAAGTACCCTGGTCTTACCCGAACCGGCACCCGCAATTACCAGCGACGGCCCATTAATCGAAGTTACTGCCTTGTGTTGTACGTCATTTAAGTCTTTCAGATATTCTTCCTGCACTTCTTTGAGTTTTTAAATAATTTGGAATTTCAAAATTAATAATTCGATTTTCCATTCCATTATTATTAAGACATAAGTTTAAGTATTTTATTAACAAACGGGAAAAATTTAAATTTTAAATAACTGTAAGACGCAGAAAATCAACAGAAAAAGTAAAATGGCTCATCTTGTTTTCTGGATTCATGAAATCCTGCAATGCATATTATCTTGTATCCAAATGAAATTATTTTCCTATACTTGTAAGCTTTAATTTCATCTTATAATATTTTTCACCATATACTATTATATGTATTTTTGAAGTTTAAAATATAAGTGAACAGAAAGCCAACACAGAAGTGATACATTCATGAGAAAAAGCAAATTGCAAATATATTCCGGAATTCTTTTTTATACTTTATTATTGTGTAAACCTATTAATCTACATGCACAGTTGTTTGCTCCCTTGTCAAGTGCAGGGGACACTACTCAATATTCAACTTTTCCGGTGAATGATACAATTTTTGTGTTCAACACTCCCAATAATTCAGGAGAAACAGTTAACGGTAGCCTTACTGCTGAATATCCCTCAGGCGATCAATTGCTCACTTTTGGCTGGAGCCGGTTTAATACGCAGAGTCTTTCTTTTGATCCATTAAAAACTGAGAGTAACGTGGCCACAAGCTCACTAGAAGGGCTCAATGACGGTTGTTATCGTGTTCGAATAACAGATGGTGCTGCACTGGATACAGTATTCAGAGCCTGGATTTATATTAATCATGCTGACAGTTTGCATGTGGAGGCAGAGAAAAACAGTCAGGGAAAAATTAAAATGTTCCGTTACACTTGTGATTATCTGGATTTGAATGCAACCGCCAGTGATGATGTTTTTACATACTTTGATTTGGCTACCGGAGATACCCTTCATCTAAATAAAGATTTTGAGATTCTGTGGACCTCTGATCCTGAAACCATTATCCCACATGCTTCAGAGAGACTTGAAATTAGAACTTATGATCCGCCACCATTCAATACAACCTATACGATCACCATTACAGATCCCTATGGAATAGAAAAATCTGATAATGTTATCTATGAGTCGATTGTTACCAAAGCTGATTTCAAAATTGCTGTGAAAGGTTATTTTGAAAAGGAATTCACGGAATCTGACCTTACCGGTTCGGCTCCGCTTACTGCTAAATTTACCAATACTTCTCAGAACGGGGTTAAATTTGAATGGACTTTCATGGATACATTATTGCCGGGGCATCAGGATATTAATCTTACAACAACAGATACACTGGAAGAGCCTGAATATAAATATTATGTCCCCAGATCTTATTACGTGAAATTGGTTTCAACAAGTAATGCCGGATGTATCGATTCTTTTAGTGTGGAAAGTGTTGATTATCCCGGGCCAATTATAGTTGAAGAGTCTGTCCTTGAAGCTCCGAATTTCTTTACTCCTAATAATGATGGATACAACGACTATTTTTATGTTTATAATAAATCGCTAAAATCATTTCATATGTCCATCTACAGCCGGACGGGAAGCAAAGTGTATGAATATTACTATAATGAAGCAGATCATGCCGACTGGAAAGGATGGGATGGAAAGGTGAATGGAAGTAACAGGTCTGCCCCGCCCGGGATCTATTATTATGTTGTAGAAGCCTACGGATGGGATAATAAGCATTATAAGATCCCGGATAAAGTATACAAGGGTTTCTTTCATTTATTTGTTGGAAAGGAGAATTGGTAGTCAATTAAGTCTTCTGGCAATTAGCAGCAACAGAAAGGAGAAAGGATAAATATTCCATTTTCAGAAGAAGAGAGATTTTTAGACGCAACAACGCAGGTATCGGACATTATGGACAGACACTAATTATACATAAAAACCCGGCAGAGAGGCCGGGTTTTCTTTAATATGATCAGGAGAAAAATTATTCTTCTTCCTGGGATTCTTCGTATGATTTGAGCAGCTGTTCCTGAATATCACCGGGAACCTGTGCGTATTCTAAAAATTTCATGGTATACATAGCCCGTCCGCCTGAAAGTGAACTCAGGGAGGTAGAATATTTATTCATCTCGGCCAGCGGTACTTTCGCTGTAATCTTTTCAAAGCCTTTTTCACTGCTCATGCCCTGAACAACACCACGACGGCCCTGAAGGTCACTCATAACATCACCCATGCGGTCGGAAGGTACCCAAATTTCGACAAGATAAACCGGCTCCATAATTTTCGGACCGGCATTTTTAAATGCAGCCCTGAAAGCATTTCGCCCGGCTAGTTTAAAGGATATCTCATTTGAATCAACAGGGTGCATTTTGCCATCATAAACTGCAATTCTGATGTCGCGTGCGTAACTACCGGTAAGAGGTCCTTCTTCCATCTTTTCCATGATTCCCTTAAGGATAGCCGGCATAAAACGAGCATCAATGGATCCTCCTACAATACAATTATAAAATACCAGTTTTCCACCCCAGGGCAAATTCTGTTCTTCCTTATCGCGCACATTGATCTTGATTTCCTTTCCGTTTACTTTATAGGAAGTGGGATCAGGTACTCCTTCCACATATGGTTCAATAACAAGATGTACTTCTCCAAACTGACCGGCTCCGCCAGATTGTTTCTTATGTCTGTAATCGGCCTGGGCGGTTTTAGTGATGGTTTCCCTGTAAGGAATTTTCGGGGCCAGGAATTCGGTAGGTATTTTGAATACATTATCCAGGTGCCATTTCAGAATATTCAGGTGATATTCTCCCTGCCCGGAGATAATGATCTGTTTTAATTCCTTTGAATACTCAATGAGAATTGTAGGATCTTCCTCATGCATGCGTGAAAGTGCTTCACCCAGTTTCTCATCATCAGCCTCACTCTCTGGTTTTATTGCAGCCCGGTATTTGGGTTCCGGAAAAACGATCGGTTCAA
>Ga0102962_1000478_pt1 | contig 19068 bp, 13 predicted proteins | sample SalPonF2_C_D2_MG_FD_84519 | JGI IMG/M metagenome (GOLD analysis project Ga0102962, IMG submission 84519) | Salt pond soil microbial communities from South San Francisco under conditions of wetland restoration - Salt Pond MetaG SF2_C_D2_MG ...
CTCCTTTTTAAACTGGGCAAGTCCGGACTGGTCCAGCCCTTTGTCGGGAGCATAAATTTTGACGGCCACCTCGGTGTCAGTTAAAGCGTCGGCGGCCAGCCATACGACCGAAAATCCGCCCTGCCCCAACTTGCGAATTAGCAGGTAACGTTCGTTAATGGTTGTATTTTCTGAAAAATTCCGTGCCATTTCCCTTTTTTTAAAGCACGCAAAAAACTATGCTCTCACATTATGTGTTAAAATAAACTGATTTAAACTATAGCACTGGCTACCCTAGCCTTGGGATTAACTCCATACTTGTTTTGCTGCCTATCACCTTCCTGACATAAAAAGACAAGCAATATGATAGAACCAATGAGAGGGATGAGTGATATGAATATCCACCATCCACTGTGGTTTGTATCATGTAATCTCCTGACCGTAACCGCTAGGGCGGGCAAAAAAACCAGTATTGTATAGATTACGTAGAGTAGCATTCCTACAAAAAATTCCTGATTGGTTGCCTGCTGTATCACAAAATCAACCATTAACAGAGATGCAGAAATTAAAAAATTGAATAAGACAAATAGCCAATATTCTTTCCTTTGTGCCCGTCCCTCAAATGTTGCATACTTTTTCAAAACCCCTAAATACCACCCCATGAAAGCTACTCCTAATACGACTATTAATATTTCTCTCAATTTATTTATCTATAAATATATATTATATATATACTTATAGGTTATTATAAATTATAATTTTAGAATAAAAAGGCAAGGAAATAATTCTATTTTTAAATTTTGGTTCAGCAGTTTTTTGGTTAATCTGATTTGGTGTTATTTTCAAATGCCAATTGGGAGCTGTGCTTGACTCATACATTTGTGGGAATCTATTTGACAACTACCGCATGATCCCGAGAGAATCCCCATTTCGATCTCTGTATCAGGTAACATATTTTTCTCTTCAATCTTTTCTTTTCCGGCGGTATATCTAAGATCATATTTAACATAAAAATCTGATTCCTCTTGGTTATTGATAAACAGTTGAATTCTTTAATACCCATTTTTTATTGTAGTAATACGAAATATAGGTTTGGATCTCCCCTCGGATTGATATGTCGTCCAACATGTTAGTTATTTATCCCAAACCCCATTGTGTCGATATATTTCTTTATAATCGCTAGCTACTATTTGGCTTGACTGGGCCAATATGTTTAAGATTGCAACACAGAACAGTACGGTAAGCATAAGTGTTTTTTATACGCTGAAAGCAATTTTTATCCTTTACTAAGATATTTTATGGTTTTAATGTTAAGAGTAGATGTAATTTTTAGCCACGAGGAGTAGTTCAAAAGTTTTTTAATGTTTTCAACTTTTGAGTACTCTTGTCTCCCTTACATCATTCATTAAGGCGATACAACCTTAATTCTCTCTTTATAAAAAAAGTTATTTAATACAAGGTAAAAAATGATTTATAGTAGAATGAAAACCAAATTTGTTGTTTAAGAACTATTCAGCATTAGTTATTTCTAACAGTCTCTGTCAGGGGGGAACAAGGGATAGAGAATTCACATGTTTTTAGGGATAGAAATTTCTCGTTTAGTATAAAAATAGTCACTCTCGAGAAGTGAATTTATTGGTGTATCATTTCCTCTTTTAATAAATAGTAGCCGTTAAATGTATTAACAGCTACTTATTTATAGATAAATAATGTCTTTTTACCAAGATGCCAATCCGTAGTATTTCCTCCTACATTTCTTGTAGTAGTCAACGAATGAATTAATTGTTTAAATTAAAATTAAAAAATATTATCCACCCATTTATATGAGTACAGATAATTTTCCGGTGGTTGGTATAGGGGCTTCTGCTGGGGGACTTCAAGTATTACAGGATTTTTTTGATCATATCCCCGGGAATAGTGGCCTTGCTTTTGTTGTAATTGTTCATCTCGCGCCCAAAAGGACGAGTGCGATGGAAAGTTTGCTAGCATCTCATTCGTCAATGAAAGTGCAACAGGTGACGGGTACAACCAAAGTGGAACCCAATCATATTTATATTATTCCACCCAATAAACAGCTTCGAATTAAGAAACACCGATTACAACTTTCATCTGTGGATGATGAACCTAAAGCGGTTATTGATATTTTTTTACGGTCTATGGCAGAAGCCTATGGAAAACAAGCCATTGGAATCATCTTATCCGGAACCGGTAGTGACGGTACTCTGGGTCTGAAAGCGGTTAAAGAATACGGTGGAGTAACAATGGTGCAGGACCCAAATGAAGCAGAATATGACGGAATGCCGATGAATGCCATCGAAACAGATCTTGTGGACTTTATTTTACCTGTAAGGGAACTGGCCCGAAAAGTGATGGACCATAAGGATTTTTTGGGAAAAATGACGCTCCCTGGACAAGCCAAAGAGCTTTCGGAAGATGAGGCCGGCGCACTAAAAGAGATTTTTAAATTGTTGATCTCTAAGAAGGGGTATGATTTTAATAATTATAAGCGAACATCAGTTTTACGCCGCCTGCAGCGTCGTATGCAGGTTACGAAACAGGCGACTATTGTGCAGTACCATTCTTATTTGGAGGATAATAAACACGAAATAAATGAGCTTTTTAAAGATCTCCTCATTAGTGTGACGAATTTTTTTCGAGATCCCGAAGCTTTTAAAGAGCTGGAAAAACAGGTTATTCCAAAATTATTCGAAGGAAAAGACCGTAATGATCAGATCCGGGTGTGGGCCATTGGTTGTGCTACGGGCGAGGAGGTTTATTCTTTAGCTATTTTACTGCATGAATATGCCTCAAAGCTTGAATACTTCCCAAAGATCAAAATTTTCGGTACCGATATCAGCGAGGAGGCACTAAAAGTTGCTCGCAAGGCAACCTATCCCGAATCAATTGCCACTGATGTAAGAAAAAAACGTTTGAACCGGTATTTCCATAAAGAAGATACGGGATATCGGGTGCGCCGTGAAATTCGTGAGATGGTTTTAATTTCGAAACACAATATCATAAGTGATCCGCCATTTACCAATTTAGATTTGATATCATGCCGAAATTTATTGATTTATTTCAATAATGATTTGCAAATTAAAGTTTTGCGGGTTCTCCAATATGCGCTAAAGATCGGAGGGTTTTTGTTTTTGGGGAAATCAGAATCGACGGTTGGAGCTATGGAACTGTTTGACCAAGTGGATGTTACCAGGAACATTTATAAAACAAAGGTTCTTGCGAATCATCGTGCCGAATTACCGCGATTTTTATTATGGCAGAACATGGAGCGAAAAGCACATGACTTTCAGGATTTCGGGAGGAATGAGACACCGTTTGAGCAGGTTCATCGATCGCTTTTAGCTGAGCAATATGGACCGGGCAGTGTCATCCTCAACGAACAAAATAAAGTTATGCATTTTTCAAAAGGTGTTGATCGATATCTTAGATACAACGAGGGAGAACCTACTAATGATCTGCTTAAATTGGTCGTACCAGAATTGCAGCGTCCTCTTCGAACTATTATTTTTCGGTTTAATCAAATGGAGACTCCTCATTCTGTATCCCGGGAGGTAAGTATACAGCTTGAAGACGGTGTACATAATCTTAAACTGCAAATTCGGCCTATCGAAATAGAGGGATTTCCGGATGGATACCGGCAGGTAATATTTGAAGAGGTAAAAGGAGCAGTTGAAAGAAAAGAATTACAGTCGGTCAATGAAGAGTTGAGAACAGTAAACCAAGAGTTGGAGGCCAAAATTGAGGAACTCCAACAGGTTAATGATGACTTGAAAAACCTGATGGAGGCTACTAAAATTGGGATCATTTTTGTAGACCGGAATTTGAAGATCCGGCGTTTTACCAGTAGCGCAGCGGGCCTTTTCAATTTTATTCAATCAGACGTGGGACGCCCCTTATCCGATGTGACGCACGAACTTAAGTATGAGAAATTGGTTCAAGATGTAAACGAAATGTTGAAATCTTTGCAACCAGTGGAGAAGCAGGTCATCAGCAAATCTGGAAAATGGTTTCGCATACAGATAAAACCCTATCGTACTACTGAAAATGAGATTGACGGGGCGGTCATTACATTTTTGGATATTACGGAACTTAAAAAGGCTGAAAAAGAGCTGAAAGAAAAAATAGAGATTCAAAAACAGCTTCAACAAGATGTGCTTCGGGTAGAAAAAAAGGATCGTTGGAGCATCGGGCAGTTCTTACACGATGAAATAAGTCAGAATTTACTTAGCATAAAAACATTGTTGGATGCCAAATCTGAGCAGATAAATAAGTTGGATAAAGAGACCCGGGATGAATTAAATAATATAAAGGAGATGATTGTTGAGTCACTTCAAAATATACGGGATCTATCTCATTTCGTATTACCACTGGGAGAAGGGGTCGAAAATGTTTTACATGCACTTGAATTGCTCATAAAGCAAACAGAAAATATATATGATGTGCAATGCGAGTTGAAGGCAGACGACGATGTAAAGAAGATTACGGATAATACGATTGCTACTTCCATTTATTATATCGCACAGGAAGCGATAAGCAATTCAGTAAAGCATGGAAATGCCACTAATATTCAGATAGACCTTTCTACAGATGAAGGATTCCTATATTTGACCATGGAAGACAATGGAACAGGCTTTGCGAAAGACCAGAAAATAGATGGCAAGGGAATAAATATTATGAAATACAGAGCGGAGCTACTCGGCGGATCATTTGAAGTTAATGGGCACCATAAGAATAATGGAGGTACATTCCTCAAATGTACAATTCCTTTGAAAAGGGATTAAAAAATAATTCCGGTTAGATAATTATGCAGCATCTACAGAATCTCGGTCTTGGTCAGCCCCCTGAAAAGGATTATTTCCTCTCTCATCTTTAGTAGATTTATCAAGTGCCCGGTGCATCTGACTAAAATGTTTTCTAAAAATTTCTTTGTCTTCGCGGGATATTATTTCCAGTTCTTCCATTAATCTTGTTTACTATTAGAGGTTCTCGATGATTAGTACGTAGATTGTTTACTAATGTTGAGATTTATTTTGCGACTCAAGTTCGCCTCTCTTGATGAATAGGTTACACGTTCAGAATGTTATTTCTGAGATGTACCTAAATTGGATTTTCATTATAAGGAAAGAGAACTTCAGCCTTTGAACGGGAAATAATTAAAAAGATGTAGGGGTTTCCTCTAAGGTACACGTAATTAATTCAGTAAATTAAATTTTATACCATGCCCATTTGGAAGGGACACACCGATTCTCAAACGTTTAAGTACGGAAAATATAGCCATTCGACGAAGGGAACCCTATAGTGGGTTTTGGATATTCATTTTATTCCACAATCGAATTTGAAAGTATCTTTATAACATGAAATTATAAGGACTGGTCGGCTATTCTTAGATTTCCGTTTCTGTCATAATTTCGGCAAAGATCCTGTGCGATTTTAAACGCTTTTCATGGTCATAAATATAGGATGCAATCATAAGTTCATCCGCCTTTGTTTCATCCAGAAATGTTGAAAGTTCTTGTTTGATCGTTGCCCTGCTACCAATAAAAGAATGGGAAAGCATTTGTTTGACCGCGGCCCGTTGACGTGGGGTCCAAATCTTATCTATGTCGTCAACCGGTGGAGGCATCGGTTTTCGTTCCCCGGTAACCACTCCCGTGAACATTTGTTTTAAAGAGGTGGCTAACCATTCGGCTTCCTCATCGGTATCAGCACCGACAACATTTATACAAGGCATCACGTATGGTTTATCCAGTTGTTGAGAAGGCTGGAAGTTATTACGATAGACTTGTAATGCGGTCATTAATTGTTGAGGAGCAAAGTGACTGGCAAAGGCATACGGTAATCCGAACTCAGCTGCGAGATGTGCACTGTCGGTACTGGATCCTAAAATCCATATAGGTACTTTGGTGCCTTGGCCGGGGATCGCCCGGATTCCATTTATTTCACCTTCTTCTGCGAAATATTTTTGAAGCTTTTTTACATTATCAGGGAATTGCTGGAGATTCCTGATGCGATCGGGTCGTATAGCATGTGCTGTTGTTTGATCAGTACCTGGTGCACGACCTAATCCCAGATCGATACGGCCCGGATAGAGGGTAGCCAGCGTACCAAATTGCTCGGCGATGACCAAGGGCGAATGATTAGGTAGCATGATTCCTCCAGAACCTATACGCAGAGAACTCGTCGCCTCGGCCACGTAACCGAGAAGGATAGAGGTAGCAGAGCTTGCAATATTCTCCATGTTGTGATGTTCGGCCATCCAGAAACGCCTAAAGCCAAGTTTCTCTACATCTTTTGCAAGATTTCTGCTGTTGTGGATGGCATCAGAGAGGGTTTGTCCTTCGGTAACGACGGCAAGATCTAGCACTGAATATTTAATATCGTCAGATTCTTTCGAGCTCATAAAGTTTTTCCATTCTCCGATTTTAATTTGATCAGAAAGTAATCAACAATAATAAAGCCGAATAGGTTTGATATAATTTGAGAGGGCTGTACCGAATTTAATTTTGTCCCCTTGAAGCCTAGCTAAATAGTATAATGGGCGAACGATCAAATATGTAATAGCAGTTATGGATTCGGGCAAATTAAGTCGAATAGTTTTTTAACAGAAGTTTAATACATGATACTTAGTCTGGGTAGACAAGAAAAGATCTGATTTCTATTCATTTTGAAATATCACATCTATTTTTAAAGCTATTGGAGTTTAATTTTTTTCTTCCACAAACTCTTCTACATTTGGCCGCATCCGGTCAAGTTTTCGCCAGGCCGGCAGCAGTAAACAGCTTGAGACTATTCCAGTAATTGTGAGCCCCGATGCCAGCCACCAATTGCCATACATCCAGTAGCCGGTAGCCAACAGGATACTATAAACAGCCACACATCCCAAGAGCATACAAACAATTCCCTGGGGTACGCTCCATGTTTTATTGGGGGCGATGTCAAGCTTGCCTTCTTTTTTAGCTTTTTTCATAATGGGTTTCCACCCCGGGCCGCCGGGTCGAGTTTTTCGGCAAAATTCTACCAGTTTGTCGTAATCTGTAGGACGTGTCATGAAGGTAACGGCCAGCCATCCGATCGTAGTTATCACTACACCAATGACGATTTGGCTCCATCCACTAATAGCCGGAAGCCCCGTATAGGGATGGATCAATTTAAAATAAACGGCGATAACAAAAGAAATAGCCATAGCTGAAATTTCACTGGCTGCGTTCAGGCGCCACCAGAACCAGCGAAGGATAAATAGCAGACCCGTTCCGGCCCCGATCTGAAGGAGTATTTGAAAACTCTCAAGCGCAGACCGAAGCAGCAGGGCTAGGAGACTGGCGATTACCATCAACAGAACCGTTGAAATGCGCCCCACGAGCACCAATTCTTTAGGAGAGCTTTCCGGGCGGATAAATCGTTTATAAAAGTCATTTACCAAATACGAAGACCCCCAGTTAAGCTGTGTGGAAATAGTAGACATGTATGCGGCGACAAGCGAAGCGACGACCAGACCGAGCCAGCCGGTGGGGATGCGGGTTAACATAGCAGGGTAAGCCATATCATTGGCGGCGACTGAAGCGGCTTGAGGGAAAGCAGCCTTCATGGAAGCGACATCCGGAAACACGATGATAGAGCACAAAGCTACGATAATCCAAGGCCAGGGGCGCAGGGCATAATGTGTGACATTAAAGAAGAAAACTGAGGCTACGGAATTATTTTCGTCTTTAGCTGCAAACATACGCTGGGCGATATATCCGCCGCCACCTGGCTCTGCCCCTGGATAATAAACGCTCCACCACTGTACGGCCAGCGGAATGATGAAGATCGTCAGGGCTTGGGTAGGATCAGAAAAGTCAGGCAGAATATTGATTTTCTTCAAGACCGCAGCATGGGATAATAATCCCGATAATCCACCTACACTTGGTTGTTGAAGCGCAATATATGCAGCGATGAAACTGCCGCCAATAGCTAAAAAGAATTGGAAGAAGTCCGTCAGCAAGACCCCTTTCAAGCCTCCCAGCGAACTGTAAATTACGGTGATCACCGCAGCAATGCTGATCGTCTCTACAGGCGTGAGTCCCAATAAAACGCTGCCAATTTTAATGGCAGCCAGTGATACGGAAGCCATGATAACGACATTGAAAAAGAAGCCAAGATAGATAGCCCGGAAGCCGCGCAAGAAAGCGGCCATTTTACCGCTGTAGCGCAATTCATAGAATTCCACATCAGTCAACACTCCAGAGCGTTTCCAGAGCTGAGCATACACAAAAACGGTGAGCATGCCGGTTAGCAGAAAGGCCCACCAGGTCCAGTTGCCCGCCACCCCGTCAGTACGCACGAGATTAGTCACGAGGTTCGGGGTATCCGTTGAAAAGGTCGTTGCCACCATCGAAACCCCCAGCAGCCACCAAGGCATGTTTTTACCGGCGGCAAAAAATTCAGTAGTATTTTTTCCAGCCTGCCTGGCTACATATAAGCCGATAAAAAGAGAAATTACGAGGTAGGCGGCAATGATCAACCAATCAAGAGTTGTTAGCAGCATATTTTTTAGAATATAATGGAGTTAGTCCGAACTTGTGCTATGTTGATAGTAAATACCATTAGGCCCGGGGAGATTTAATCCTAAAAAGGATTGATCTATATATTGCGAGTGCGACTTTTTTTGGTAGATATAAATAACCAATGCTTCTTCCATCGTCTTTTTAATTCTTGGGTGACATCAGGGGCCCCCTGTTAGAGATTGTCAATGACATCAGTCCCATAGATAATGCGATCCTGGTATTTTTCAAAAAAAATTTTCATTTGCTTCGAATTTTTGCCACATGATAATAGAGATGAGAAAACCAATTAAAGAGATTTGAGAAGTTTTGGAATGATTATATAACAACTAGTATGAGCAGAGCTTTTGGGAAATGTCAGGGGAATATTTATCGGGGATTCTCGCTATTGCTTCTGTCTGCAATTGAGCAAGAGTACATCTTGCCTATTAAAAGAATAATACGTTTTTTGGGCATAAATTGTTATTTATATTTTATTTACATAAAATTAAATAAGGCTGTTCTATATGATATAAAGTAAAGGGGCAGATTGTGTTTGAAAATAACCAAAATAAAAAGTGGGGAGACTATGAAGTTACAATATCGGATCATAGGTTTGATTATTATAGCGGGAGGGGTAATGGCTTGCTCTTCGAAAAAGGAAGCAAAATCAATTGATAAAACTTCCGGAGATAAATCGTCAGTGATTGAAGTGGCTGCCCGTGATTTTGCCTTTGAAGCACCTAAAGAAATTCCATCCGGCTGGAATACATTTCGGTTTACGAATAATGGCTTACAAGAGCATTTTTTTTATATCTATAGGTTACCGGCCGACAAAACATTTGATCAGTTCAAACAAGAAGCTATGGCCCCTTTTGGTGCCGTTTGGAAAGAATATGCTTCCGGGATGATCAGCCGTGATTCTGCTATGGCAAAATTTGGTGTTGATCTTCCCGTTTGGTTTATGACGGAGCTGGTACCCAGTGGTGGAGTAGGATTGACAGAGCCGGGTGAGACGTCAGAAACGATGGTCAATCTTGATCCCGGGATACATGTTATAGAATGTTATGTAAAGATGCCCGATGGCAGATGGCACACAGAAATGGGTATGCAGCAACCAATAAAGGTGACAGAGGATAGTTCCAAGGCCAAACCCCCGACGGCGGATGTAGAATTAACCCTTTCCAATTATAAAATTGAACGAAAGGGGAATTATACATCAGGCGACCAAACAGTGGCTATCCATGTAACAGAAAATCCGCAGGGATTTACAATGCATAACCTGGATCTGTTCCGGCTTGATGATTCTACGAATGTACAGCAAATTATAAAATGGATGGATTGGATGGATCTGAATGAATTCCGAGCTCCGGCACCGGGTTATTCGCTGGGAGGGATTGAGCCAATGGCGGCTGGCAGAACTGGTTACGTTACGCTTAACTTAACGCCCGGCAGATACGCTTGGGTCTCAGAAGGATATGGCAGCAATGGAATGGTTGAGACCTTTACAATAGAATAAAGGATGCTAACTTTTTTAAAAGTATAAGGCCAATAGACTTTTGTTCATTGACAGAATGAGAACGTATCAAATTAGATTCATTCGAAAAATAGAAAAAGGCGATCCCGAAAGGATCGCCTTTTCTACTTAATAGACATTGCTTACGAAAGAGGCTCAGTACATTTAGTTACTTGGAGTGTACTGATAAGGACTCAATGGATGGGATTCTGCGCGACGGTTCTTGCGGCATCCTTTTTCAGGAGTTTGATCCATGCAAGGTACCGGAGCTTTACCCAATCCGCGAGATTCAATACGGTCTGATGAAATTCCGTTTTCCGTATAGAAATCAGTAACAGCTTGTGCACGTCGTTTACTCAAGCGCAAGTTATATTGATCGCTACCAACATGGTCGGTGTATGCATCAATACGTACACGGAATTTTGGAGAATTCGTCAATTTCTGAACATTTTCGTTCAGAGTTCGTGCTGCTTCTTCATCAATATTGGACATGTCGAAAGCAAAATGGATCGTTTCGAGGTCGCCTTCTTTGATGTAAGCAGGATCCTGAGCATCATTAGGATCTGTTCCCATATCATTCTCTTGAGAGTCGGTAAATCCATCTCCATCAGAGTCAGCATTATTCGGATCCGTATTGTACTTCATTACTTCATCATAGTCGCTTAATCCGTCATTATCAGAATCAGTGGCATTTGGATCAGTATGATATTGATTGATTTCATCACCATCATTGAGACCATCGCCATCAGTATCTGCTTTATTAGGATCCGTGTTGTATGAATTCACTTCGTCACCATCATTAAGGCCATCACCGTCAGTGTCGGCAGTAAGTGGATCAGTATTATATTTATTAACTTCTTCGGCATCCGTTAACCCGTCGCCATCAGTATCAGCTTTATTAGGATTTGTGCCTAATTGGGCTTCTTGTGCATCCGTTAGGCCGTCGCCATCAGTATCGACTTGTTTTGTAGTTTCTTTACTAGAACTACAACCGTACTGAAGGGTTACCCCGCCGAACAATAAGAGTGATACGAGAAATAAGTTGAGAACTCTTTTCATTGTAATGTTACTCCTGTAAGGTTTATGATTAAAAAAAGAATATGAATGTTATTTTTGACAAGTTCCTTAATGCCCCAATAATATGCAACACAAGAAAATAATAAAATAATGATATACGAGAATTCAAACAAAAAATGAAAAAATCATTAGCATAAAAATAATAATCACTATATATTCCCTAGCCTTATCTGGGGCTATAGCTCAGTTGGCTAGAGCGTCGCGCTGGCAGCGCGAAGGTCCGGGGTTCAAGTCCCCGTAGCTCCACATTTTTTTGCCTTTCAGAGCCTTCTAACGGTCCTTTTTAGGATATGTTCCGAAATTTTTCAGAAAATATTATATAAAAATGAGGAATTAGGTCTCTCCTGGAAATAGTCTCCCAATTTTATATTATCAGAAATTATAAGTTAGAGTGAAAGAACAATATTTATTTAACTCGGCCTATTAGCCATTTATGAGAGGAGAATTAATACGCTGATTCTTTATTGCTTACACTGTTTAGGCAAAAATGATTGCTTTCGGGGGTGATTCGGGACTTTTTTGAAATCCTATTATTCTTAATAAGTGCATTTTATACTGCTTATAAGGTGATCTTTTATTTTTAATGAGAATATATGTTAATCCGTAATTGAAATGATTACTGTTCTAATTAAATAATCACAAGTCTCTGTCTGCCAATTACTTAAAGAGTTTATTTTTGTGTAGCATGTAAAAAGTTCGGATTTCTGGCATACACAACTTCATTTATTACCCATTTTGAGTTGCATTTCTGCATATAACCACATTTTTTACATCGTAAGTCTGCAGTTTGGGAAAAGTGATTTTCCGGGTTAATAGTGAGAAAATTACGTCAGGGAGTTTTAACGTTAGGTGTCATTTGTTCGCTTGTGAGCAAATAATTTTCGGAGGTAAAATGTATTGGATAAATAAGGTAACCAAGTGTGGGGTTTTCATTCTAGCTTTATGGGTAACCGCAAGTCCTGTTTGGGCTCAGCAGGCTCAATTATCGTTGGATATACAAGTCAATGATGCCCTTGCCAATTCACAATCTATAGATGTGCAGTCTTTAGTGTCCAATACTGGAAGCGGGCCAACACTATTTCAAATATTCCTGCAAAATAAAAATCCAACCGAATATGCTAATGATCTATATTTAGAGGTTATTATTCGGTCTGACAAGGTTGGAGAGATTGCTCACGCTACCCAAGTTAATGGTCAGCCTTTTAGTCTGAGTCCCGGTCAAAAAGTATATGCTACAAATAATAGTATTAGTAAGGGGTTACCAGGGGTTGAAGAGGCTATTCAATTTGATGGTGGCCTAACCCAGGCGGGAAAAGATTTCGTGAGCAATTTGCAGGGTAATACGTTACCTGCCGATCGGTATTCTGTGGAGATTAATATCTATCAAGGTGGCCCCCAAGAAATCAAGGTGGCTTCGGCAAAAGCCGAGGTGGGGACCCATATTGTGGAGTCAACAAATGATTTTTATTTGCTTTCTCCCGGTGATGTGGCAGGATCCAATACCATGATCCCCAATAGTTATCCAAACTTTCAATGGCAGGGACAGGCCGGCACTTCCTATCGATTGCTTGTAGTAGAAGCGAAAGAGGATGACAGTCCGCAATCGTTGCTGGAAGGGGCTGCTAGTACACCTCCTCAAAATGGAACATCGGAGCGTGGTTCATTAGTGGACTATGAGATGCTGGATGTAATTGTGAATGGCTCTAATTACCAGTATCCTAACACAGGGGTGCAAGATCTTGAACCGGGGAAAACATACTACTGGCGGGTTATCCAACAATTGAAAACGGGGAATGGGGTAGATAAGAAAAAATCAGAAATATGGGGGTTTGAACTCGCGAATCATCAAAAATCGGTGGTAGCTGCTCAGGATAATGGGAAATTTTCCAATGCGCTTAAGACAGTACTCGGAGATAAATTCCAGAAGTTTTCCCAGAAAGGGTATTCCTTCAAATCATTAAAAATTGACGGTAAGGTGTACCGCGGAGGCCAGGCTTTACAAAAGTTGCTGGATCTTAGTCGGCGCGCTGAGCAGGGAGATGTTTCAATCGTAATAGAAGAATAGTATGGGATTATGAGTATACGCACTAGGTCGATCGTAAAATATGGACTGCCCCTGTTATTGCTGGGAGCCATTTCGTTTGGGGCCTATTTGGAAAAGCCGGCAAAACGACCATTGGCTTTTGTAAGAAAATTTAAACCCACCGTCGGGCTCCAAAAGTTGGGAAAACTCAAGGACATCAAAAAGCGGGGAAAACCTCTTTACAATGGAGATACGCTCCAAACGGGTAAAAATGGATTTGCACTGGTACAGTTTATGGATAAGAGTTTGGCTAAAGTTCGACCGCAATCTCGTCTCATTGTTCGTGGAAAAGTAAAGGGCAAACAGAATACTAGTACCAGGATAGGACTTGAGCTTGGAAAGATATTTTTGAACGTAGCACACCAGGGAGCTAATAAATTTGAAGTTGCTACCCAAACTTCGGTGGCTACAGTAAAAGGGACAAAATTCGGGGCTTCGGCAGATGACTATTTTTGGGTCGAACGTGGTGTGGTAGAGGTTAGATCTAACCGGAGTGGCAAAAAAGTATCACTTACTAAAAACCACTACGGGAGAGTAAAAGATGATGGAAATATCGTTACGGGTAAGTTGAACCCTAAACAGATTAAGAAAAAAGAAGATAAATATTCCAGCCTGACTGAACAGCTGAAACCCAAAGTGTACAAACTTCAGTTTATAGATGGCAATGGACAAAAACGCGTAATTACTATCAAGGTTTTTAAAAATGAAAAATAAACGTTGAGCAGAACGATTAGTTAGAATTGGGGTACTGAGATGCAATCCAAAAAGATGAGCAGTCTGTTATTGGTGCTTAGCTTTCTGACAATGCCATTTAGAAAAGCTAAGGGAGCTAATAATACGTCCAAAATACAAATTCGACATCAACAACCAACGATGGTTGAGCGGGGAACTCCCTTTGAACTATCATTCGATGTACCTGGAATTAATCCCAACAATGTCCAGGAGGCTTATATATTTTATCGATCCAATGACGAGATTGCATATAGCCAAAAAAAAGCGACATTGGTATCCACAGATGTTAAGGCCCAGCTTGAGGTTAATGATAAACAGGCTACCAGCCTCGCGTACTATTTAATGATTGAATTGAATAATGGTGATAAAGTAACCTATCCACGGAAGAATGCAGCGGGAAATCCAGTACGAGTTGAGGTTGTGGAGCATCGGCAGTCCAAACGAGAACGAAGGGTAGAAGCTACCGGAGTGGATTATACGATACTATCACCGACTCCGGGGTCAACAGTAGCCCAGAATGATGTTGTTCTAGCGCTCACATTATTTTATGATCCCACTAAGGTAGACACGGCCCATACTTCATTCCAGATGATTCTGGATAATCATGATGTTACTGAAAAGGCTAATGCAAGCGACTATTTCTATACTTATTCCCCTGATAAATTGGCCCCCGGTAAACACACGGTCGTTTTTAATCTTCAAAAATCAGATACCGTTTTAAAAGTAGCAGGCTGGAAGTTTACAGTACTGAATCCCAAAGGGGTCATGACAGCCGGCTCCGGAAATAATAGTGCGGACTGGATGCCACAGGGTAGTGTACAACTTACGGCTCGGGATCAGGAAGTAGGCGGATTCCCCAATAATGCATTGACGGGAAACCTAAGTCTTTCCGGACGTCACGGTAATATTACATATTCTGCTCATGGGTTTCTCACTTCTCAGGAAGATCCACGGTTGCAAACTCAAAATCGTTTTGGTGCCCGGTTAACTGTGGGCAACTGGTTAGATCTTGCCGCTGGGCATGTCTATCCCAATCTTAGTTTGTTGACGATCGCCGGTCAACGCATGGAAGGGATAAATGCCGGCGTTCACCTTTGGGATGATTTCGTAAATTTGCGATTTATACATGGTCGGCTTCGACGTGGAATAGATAATATTTACAAGGATTTAAAACCGGAGTACCAGAAGTACCAGGGGACGCCGGTAGATACGACGTATGCGCTTAATGTTGATAATGGGGGAACATTTAAACGTAAAATAACCGGAGGTCGATTGGCTATTGGCCGTGATAATAACTTCCAGTTTGGACTTAATTTTTTAAAAGTACAGGATGATACTAATTCTATTGGTATTGTTAGAGGTTACCGGAGTTTAAAAACGGGATATCCCGGACTCATGGACAAGTTGAGCACAACCCAGCGTAAAGATTTGGCTGCTCATCCGGATCAACTTAGTATTTCCGGTAATCCAAAGCCCAAAGGAAATTTTGTGGCAGCATCCGATTTAGATCTTAGTCTGGATGACGACCGAATTAGGTTACGATCAAATTTTGGGGCGAGCTTACTCAACAGAGATATCTCGGGAGGTGTTTTGACGCAACAGAGAGCCGAAGACTTTGGATTGACAATAGATCCAAACACGCAAGATCTGTTAAGTCGTCTTTCATGGCTGATTATTATAAATAAAAACGTAGATGCATTACCGCAGCGGTTTGCTGCTGGAGAATATGGATCATCGGCGCAGGCGTTTGTTCCAAATAGTATCCTGGCTACGCGATCTCAATTGGGTCTTCACTACTTTGACAATAATTTCCGATTCCAGTATCGATGGATAGGTCCCAATTATAATTCTCTGGCTAATACCACGATCCGTAAAGATATTGCCGGTTATACCTTATCTGATCGCTTCAGACTCTTAGAGGATCGCATTTATGTCACGCTGGGATATGAAAATTTACAGGACAACGTTACCAATAGTAAAGATGCTACAACCAGTAACAATACCTATCGGGCAAATATTAGTTGGTATCCGATTGATCCAAAACTACCCCGTTTGAGTTTGGGAGGAATGGAACGCACACGGGACAACAGAGTCGATTTGTATAATCCTTATTTATCGGGTGTTTCTAACAATGCCGCGTTGCAGAATTTTATGATACAGAAGGGAGATACACTAATTGCCCCCAATCCCCGGTTATCGAATACGTACCAGTTGAATACTTCGATCTCACAGCGTTTTACAGCTTTCGGTGTTACAAATGATGCAAGTTTCAGTTATTCCTTTTCTACAACAAAAGATCGAATGTTTAATTTTGGGGATACCAAGAGCAATAGCTTGTCGATGCGAGTTGTTAATCGTTTTTCCGATTCTCCATTACAAACAAACATTGGACTGAATTATAATCATACCAAATCAGGCAGTGGACTAACGAATATCAAAATTTATGGAGCCCATATTGGTGGATCTCTATTTTTACTCAACGACAAATTGAATGTGAATGCCTCATTGGCATTTACCCGAAACCGGTCTGAGACGATCCCTCTTGCCATCAATAAAAATGGTACGGCCGATAATAGTGATGATTATTATCAGGCGAATAATCAGGCGGGCTCTCAATCCAGGAGTAATTCTTATATTGCTAATGTAGGCGTGCGGTATAATTTGACTACTCATCATTCTTTTTTGTTGAACTTCCGGTATTCGAATATCCGCAATACGTTTTCTTCTTTGGAAATACCTGATGATCATCTGTTGCAAGCACGGTATATCTATAACTTTTAAGCTATGGCTGAAAGTGACAAGAAGTGGAAAAAATCACTAATACTGCCCGGACTGGCTTTACTTAGTTTACTTTTAACCGTTTTACTCTCTTTTTCTTCTCCGGTTCAACGGTTGAAGCTGAATGTAGCCGATGAGTTGTTTAGCATACGTGGTCCAATCCCTATCCAGGATACATCGGTGGTTATCGTCCCAATTAGTCAGCAGGCCGATCAGGCCATACCATACAAATATCCCTGGCCGATGAATTTATATGGGAAGTTGGTAGAGAATCTAAACGAAGCCGGAGCCGCAGCTATTGGGTTCGATGTGATTTTTGATAAACGGGATAAATATGATCCCGCCAACGATACGGCCTTTGCCCAAGCTTTAAAAAAATACGGTAATGTCATTTTGGGAGCCAGTGTGGAGAATACCAATCAGAGTCGGGGTATGGGGACCAGCTCACTTGCTTCAACGATGGTAATGCCTAATAATATACTGCGTAAGGCCAATCCCAATCCGGTCGGTATTGTCCGCGCCTGGAAAGATGCAGATGCTTCGATTCGTAAATATATCCTGGATATGGATTACAATAATCATCATTATTTATCGATGGGGTTGGAATTATTAAAGTTACGTAACCAAATAACTAATGCAGAAATCCAAAGTGATAAAAATACCTTTAAGCTTGGCCCTTTTACGATTCCAAAGTACAGCGATCACTTAATGGGAATTAACTATTTTGGGGGACCGGGAACTTTCCCATCGTATGATTTTGATACAGTTATTGATGATTCAACTGTAATTTTGACCTCAGAGGATTCAACTTTCCAAATGAACACATTTTCGGATCCCAATTTCGGTCTTAAATATACTGATACCTTTGAGAATAAAATTGTGCTGATAGGTGCAACTATGCCCGAACTACATGATTTACACTCTACCCCTTTTGCGGATAAAGGGAATATGCCGGGTGTTGAGATGCATGCCAATGCTATACAGACGATACTTTCGGGTAAATATATTCACTATGTTTCCTCTGAGCTTAATTTTGGGATATTGCTTCTTTTGATTTGCGTGATCATATGGCTAACCCGTAAACTTACCGGCTTTTGGGGATTTGGGATCTACTTGCTTTTGGCATGTGGCATACTTGGGGCAACGATTTATGGATTTCTATATTACCGATTCATTTTAGACTTAGTCTCCATGTTGATGGCTTTAACTGTTGGATATATTACAACTCAAAGTTATGGGTATGTAGTTGAACAACGTGAAAAACGAAGAATTAGGGGACTATTTTCCTCTTACGTGTCACCGGCTGTGGTAGAAGAAATGGTTGAGTCAGGTAAAGAGCCGGAGCTGGGGGGCGATGATATCTATATGACAGCCTTCTTTAGTGATATTCAGTCGTTTTCAACTTTTTCTGAAAAACTGCCGGCACCAACACTGGTAAAGCTTTTGAATGAGTACTTATCGGCGATGACCGAAATATTGACCGAGCATGGAGGCACCCTGGACAAGTATATCGGGGATGCTATCGTGGCCTTTTTTGGAGCGCCCGTATCCAGAGAAGATCATGCCTACAAAGCTTGTCTCGTTTCCCAGCTGATGCAGATGAAGCTTGATGAGCTTCGGGACAAATGGAAGAAGGAAGGGGATAAGTGGCCTGAAATTGTACACTATATGCGTAATCGTATTGGTATCAACACAGGACGGATGGTGACTGGGAATATGGGGTCGGAAAATCGTTTTAATTATACGATGATGGGTGATAATGTGAATATCGCAGCCCGGTGCGAAAGTGGAGCCAAACAATACGGGGTTTATACAATGGTTACCGGTGATACCAAGGAAGAAGCTGAAAAACATGGGGATGAATGTGTCTTTCGATACCTCGATCGTATTGTAGTAAAAGGACGAACTGATCCTGTTGATGTCTACGAAATCATGGGTTTGCATGATCATCTCAGTGATGAATATTTTGAATGTAAGCGGAAATATGAATCCGCAATGCAAGCGTACCAGCAACAGGAATGGGGTCGGGCCATTGCTTTGTTCGAGGAATCACTTGAACTGGAAGCCTATATCCCAGAAGAAAATGCTTTCATTAGCACAAATCCTTCGCTGGTTTTCTTGGATCGTTGCAGGGAAATGAAAGAAAATCCACCGCCAGAGGATTGGAACGGGGTTTATGTTATGAAATCAAAATAGAATTTTGTAACTGATTTCATTTGCCATTTACCGGTTTTAAGCTGTATCTTCATCGCTTCGAGGGTAGGCCCTACGCAGCCAGCTCCCTCTGAATTCCGTCAGGACCGGAAGGTAGCAGCGGTAGGAGGTCGTAGCGGCGTGATGTAGGTTGCTTACCCTCTCTTTTTTTA
>Ga0102962_1000479_pt1 | contig 19014 bp, 16 predicted proteins | sample SalPonF2_C_D2_MG_FD_84519 | JGI IMG/M metagenome (GOLD analysis project Ga0102962, IMG submission 84519) | Salt pond soil microbial communities from South San Francisco under conditions of wetland restoration - Salt Pond MetaG SF2_C_D2_MG ...
CCGATCGTGCGTGTGCACTACGGTTGGCACCTGGCCTTTGGCGTATCGGCCGTAGGCCTGGCTCTCGGCATTACCAACTTCTTCTTCATGAAGAAATATCTCTCGCATGTCGGTTCCAAGCCCGACTTCGAGCGCCTGTCGATCATGCGCTTTCTCGCAATCATGGCGGGCTCCTTTGTCGTCGCCGTGGTCATAGCCCTGATCGTGTACGACGTGGCCGTTGCCCGCTACATCGTGTATGCGGCAGCTGCCCTGTTGATCGGAGTATTCGTTTATCTCATAGCAAAGAGCGGACTGGGGGAGCGCAAAGGGCTTATCGCGACTTTCATCCTGACCCTGCAGGGCCTGCTTTTCTTCGTGTTCTACCAGCAGATGTCCACGTCGCTCACACTCTTTGCACTGCGCAACGTACAACTGAGCTTCTTCGGTTATCACATCCCGCCCGAGCAGTTCCAGGTCCTCAATCCATTCTGGATCTGGATTCTCTCGCCGATCCTGGCGCTTATCTACAATCGCCTGGGCAAACACGATAAAGATCTGAATATCGCGACCAAATTCGCCTTCGGGTTCGTGATGCTTGCCGTTGGTTTCTTCCTCTATGGCTTGAGCGGTCACGTCGGTTCCGCCAAGCTCGTATCGCCCTGGTGGCTGGTTGCCGGCTATTTTTTCCAGTCTTTCGGCGAATTGCTGATCAGCGGTTTGGGACTTGCCATGGTGGCGCGCTTTGTTGCCCCGCGCCTGCGGGGATTCATCATGGGCGGATGGTTGTTGACGACAGGTATTTCACAGTTTTTCGGCAGCATGGTGGCCAATGTCGCGGACGTGCCGGACAAGATCGGCAAGGTGCTGAAATTGGTGCCGTCCCATGAACAGGCCCTTTTTGCGCAATTACCGTCATCGCTGGCGCATACGTTATCCAATTTTGATCTCGGCGCCTTCCGCTATTGGCTTGCGGGCAAGCCGGTCAACTCCGCGGCCCTGGCCAAGGCCCCGAAAATAGTTCAGCATCAATTCTCCAACTTTTCGCAATCCGTGCAGCACACGCTGCAGCAGATTACGCCGGCGTCCGATCTTCCGCAGGCGACCCAGCAAGCCATGGCCCAGCTCAATCGGGGTTTTTACCATGTGACGCTTGCGCTTTACACCAACCTGTTTCTCGTGCTTGGTCTCGTGGCAGTCGCCGCTGCCCTTATCTCCTTTGTGTTGGTGCCGTATCTGAAGCGGCTGGCCACTGCACACGGAGAGGGTTTGAAACCGGAGACCGCGGTGCTTCCCGAGCACGAGGCAGGCGATCTGCCCGGCGAACATTAAGACATCGCCGGGCCGCAAGGTTCGAAGGGCGCGCGATTCCGGAGCGCCCTTCGGCCCGGCATGCTGATGGGGCCGGGCCACCCTTCGGGATTGGCCTATTCGGTATCCGCGCCTCCCAGCCAGCGGATCTGATAGAGATCCAGGCGCCGGTCGCGGAAATTCTGCACCGAGCCCTCGTTGCGCAGCCGCCGCAGGCGATTGAGGTCGAGGTCGGCAATCAGGGTCATTTCCGTATTGGGCGTGCTTTCGGCGACGATGCCGTCGTGCGGGAAGGCGAAGTCGCAGGGCGAGAACACGGCCGACTGCGAATACTGGATATCGGCATTCTCCACCTTGGGCAGGTTGCCGACATTGCCCGTAATCGCCACGTAGCACTCGTTTTCCACCGCGCGGGCCTGGGCGCAGGCGCGTACGCGCAGATACCCGTTCTTGGTGTCGGTCCACAGCGGCACGAACAGGATGCGCATGCCCTGTTCCGCAAGCAGGCGGGGGAGTTCGGGGAACTCGCAGTCGTAGCAGACCAGGATGCCGATCTTGCCGATGTCGGTATCCAGCACCTTGAGGTCATTGCCGCCCCTGACGCCCCAGTATGAACGTTCGTCGGGCGTGACGTGCAGCTTGTATTGTTCATCGCGGGTTCCATCCCGGCGGAACAGGAGGGATACGTTATAAAGCCCCTCGTTTTTGTAGACCGGAAGGCTGCCCGAAATGATGTTGATGTTGTAGCCCACGGCGAGCTGTTGCATCCGGTCGCAGATCTCGTCAGTGAACTGCGCCAGTTCCCGCATCGCTTCGGCGGGATTGCTCTGGTCGAACTGTCCCATCAGCGGCGCGTTGAAGAATTCCGGGAAAAGCGCGAAGTCGGACTGGTAACCGGCGAGGGCGTCGACAAAGAACTCGACCTGTTGCATCAGTTCATCGACCGTGCTCATGGGCCGCATCTGCCACTGCACGGTACCCAGGCGCACGATCGACTTGCGTCCGCCGATCAGCGCGGGGCTTTTCTGGGTATAGAAGATGTTGTTCCACTGCACGATGGTGGCGTAGCCGCGTGAGGCCTTGTCCTCGGGCAGGTAGCCGCGGATGACCCGGCGGACATGGAAATCGTTGGCCAACTGGAAGCTCAGGATGGGATCACGCAGCTCGCGGCGGCGGACCAGTTCCAGGTATTCTTCCGGCGTCATCTTGTCCGCGTAGTCGTGGTATCCCGGGATGCGGGCGCCGGCGATGATCGCGCGCAATCCCAGCTTGCGGCACAATTCCTTGCGGGCATCGTAAAGTCGCCGGCCCAGGCGCATGTTGCGGTAATCGGGGTCGACGAAAACCTCCGCCCCGTAAAGCACGTCGCCGTCGGGGTCGTGGGTGGTGAAATAGCCATTGGCGGTGATCTCGTCATAGGTGTGCTGGTCGCCGTATTGCTCGTAGTCCACGATCAGCGTCATCGCCGCGGCCACCACGCGGCCATTGTCCTCGATGCAGATCTGGCCTTCCGGGAAGCGCGCGAGCTGCGACAGAAACTGCTCGCGGGTCCAGCTTCCGCCCAGGGGACCGGCATATACATGGTCCATGACCGTTTTCATGTCGGGGTAGTCCTCGGCGCGCAGATTACGCAGTTTGAGACGGTGTTCTTCGCTTGTTTGCGCGGTATCTGTCATGATGTCTGCCTGTTTCGGACGCCTCCAGTCTAGCGGATAGCATGTGGCTGACCGCTACGCCGGGGTGGTCGAAAATACCCGAAAAAATGACGATCAGCAGTCACCGGGTTGTCATACTGGCGTCATAAACTATTTCCCGGACATGGCACCAAAATCGGTATCAGGGGTATGAAAGGCAAGCACATCTTGGTTGTCGAGGACGAAGAACCCATTCGCCGCATGACGCGGTTCAGCCTGGAGCGGGCCGGTTTCGAGGTCAGCGAAGCCGAAGATGCCCGGGCGGCACGATTGCAGATCGCGGACCGGCCGCCGGATCTGGTCCTCCTCGACTGGATGCTGCCCGGACTCAGCGGCCTGGATTTTGCCCGTGAGTTGCGGGGGGATCCGGCTACGCGCGAACTGCCCATCATCATGGTCACGGCGCGCGCCGAAGAGGAAAGCCGGGTTCGTGGCCTAGATCTCGGTTGCGACGATTACGTCACCAAGCCGTTTTCCCCGTCCGAACTGGTAGCGCGCATCCGTGCCGTGCTGAGGCGCATGCTGCCGGGTGGCGAAGAGGAACTGATCAAGCTGGGCGAGCTCGTGGTCAATCGTGCCAGCCAGCGTGTCACGATCGATGGTAAAGCGCTGGATCTCGGGCCGACCGAATACCGGCTGCTGGAATTCTTCGCCGGTCACTCGGACCGGGTCTACAGCCGCGAGCAATTGCTGGACCGGGTGTGGGGCCGGGGCGTCTACGTGGATGAACGCACTGTGGATGTGTATGTGCTGCGCTTGCGCAAGTCCCTGGCGCCGGCCGGTTACGACAAGTGCCTCCAGACCGTTCGTGGCAGCGGTTATCGTTTTTCGGTCGACCAATGACCGGCGCCTGGCGCAAGGAAGCGGCCCTGGCCCTGAGCTGGCTGGCGGTTGCCGTCATTGCGGGTTTTCTTCTCGGGCGCATTTTCGAGGCGCTGTTTCTGGCGGTCATGGTCTATTTTGCCTGGCATCTGGCCAATGCCGTCCTGCTCTACAGGCGTCTGCACGGCGCCAATTTCGCCCAGGCCTCGCGCGCTTGGGGATTGTGGGGCGATATTCAGCGCGAGTTGACCCGCCTGGAGCAGACCCGGCGCGATTTCGTCAGCAATGCCTCGCATGAGCTGCGCACCCCCCTGACTGTCCTGCGGGGTTACCTGGACCTGATTCACGAAGACGCGCTGGCCGGAAAGAGCCTCAAGAGCTGGCAGGAACCGCTGGGTGACATGCGCCTGCAGACCGTGCGCATGGAGGACATCGTCAATGACATGTTGACGCTGGCCCGGCTGGAATCGGAAAGCACCCGTGCGGAATGGGAACAGGTCGATGTGCCGGCGCTGCTCGAACGGATTGCCCGCCAGGCCGATTCCCTTTCGGGAGGCCGCCATCACATCCGGCTGGATGTTACGCCGAGACTGTATCTGCGAGGCCAACCCAATGAATTGCAGAGCATTTTCTCTAACTTGATCATTAATGCGGTCCGCCACACGCCCCCGGGCAGCAAGATCACGGTTACCTGGACGCATAGCGGGGAGGGCGCGCGATTTGCAGTCAGCGACAACGGGCCGGGCATTCCGGCCAGCGACATACCGCGGTTGACCGAGCGCTTCTATCGGGTCGATGTCGGGCGCTCGCGGGCCAGCGGCGGGACGGGGCTCGGCCTGGCCATCGTCAAGCACGCCCTCGATCGGCATCAGAGCCGGCTCGAGATAGAGAGCGCAATGGGCGCGGGCACGACGTTCAGTTGCCTGTTCCCGCCCCGGCGGACCCTGCTACAGGAACGTCCGAATGCCTGAAACCGTATCGCCGGCGCTGTTTCCATGGGTTCATGAAAGGGTCATCCACGCGTCATAAAGCTGTCACATAGGATCTTTAAGCTGCGCGCTCAACGGCTTGGGAATCGTTTGGCCGTTGCATCACTTAGAACTTTTGGAGGTTATGAAAGTGAAGAAGATTGTGGCAGTAGCTTCCGCTTCGGCCGGCCTGTTGCTCGCAGCCGGTGGGGCCCATGCGGCTGACCCGGGTAGCATCAGCTATCTGAGCAAGCACACGACGCTCGGCGTCAAGATCTATGCGGATATGAGCTCCATCACCAACAGCAGCGACGGTACCGACGTGAACCCGACGGGCTACGGCTTCGACGTCAAACGCGGTTACCTGACCCTGGACACGGCGTTCAACGACAACTGGTCGTTGCGTTTCCGCACGGATTTCAACTACAAGTCCGTTATCAGCGAGACCAACGTCTACATCAAGAACTTGTATGCCCAGCGCAAACTCGGCAACGGCATGAAGCTGCGCATCGGTGTGGCCGACATGCCGTGGATCCCGCACATGGAAGGCCTCTACCGCTTCCGTTACGTTGAAAACACCATGGTCGATGAATACCATTTCGCGAATTCAGCGGATTGGGGCTTGCACCTCCTGGGCAAGGAAAACAAGATCAACTGGCAGGTGTCGCTGGTCAACGGCGGTGGTTACAAGAACCCGAGCCGCAGCAAGGGCATGGACCTGGAAGGCCGCCTGGACTACAACGCGGTCGGTGGACTGCACCTCGTGTTCGGTGGTTACACCGGCAAGCGAGGCAAGGACACGCAGAAGGCGCCCGCCAACAATACGGCCAGTCGCTACGATCTGGCGGCGGTGTATGAGGCCAAGGGCTGGAACGCCGGCATAAGCTACTTCAGCGCCAAGAACTGGAATACGGTCACCGATCCGTATACCAGCAAGGCCGATGGCTATACCGTTTTCGGCAGCTACAGCTTCACGCCTGTCTGGACCGTGTTCGCGCGTTATGACAACATCAAGCCTTGCAAGGACTTGACTATCGCAAACAGCCCGAATTGCTACGCTGCTACCAAGAACACCTACTACAACGTGGGCTTGCAGTACCTTTTCAGCAAGCAGGTCCGCATCGCCTTCGTGTATAAGTACGACAAGGCGGATAATGGCTTCGTCAGCACCGCCAACGGCACCATCGGTGGTGCCAACAGCGGCAAATATCAGGAATTCGGCATCTGGATGCAGGCCGCTTTCTGATCAGAATCAAGGAACCCCAGAGCCACGGATGGCCTTACTTGACACTTGAAACTACAGACTGAGTGTTGGAGGAATTTATGAAGAAGTTAATTGTTGCATTGGCTCTCGGCGCCACCGCGCTGTTGGCCTCCACGGCCCACGCCGGCGGCGTCAAGTCGATCACCGGTGCCGGATCCAGCTTTGCCTATCCGCTGTACTCCGCTTGGGCGGACCAGTACTCCAAGCAGACCGGCGTCGAACTGAATTACCAGTCGATCGGCTCCGGCGGCGGCATCCGCCAGATCGAGGCGGGCACCGTCGATTTCGGCGCCAGCGATGCCCCGCTGACCATCAAGCAGCTCAATAAGCATGGCCTGGTGCAGTTCCCGGCCGCCATGGGCGGCGTCATCCCGACGATCAACGTCCCCGGCGTCAAGCCCGGCCAGATGGTGCTTTCGGGCCCTGTCCTCGCGGACATTTTCCTGGGCAAGATCACCAAGTGGAATGACCCGGCCATCAAGAAGCTGAACCCGGGCCTGAAACTGCCTGATCTGCGCATCACCGTGGTGCACCGTTCGGACGGTTCCGGCACGACCTTCATCTTCACGGACTACCTCTCCAAGGTCAGCCCGGAATGGAAGTCGAAGCTGGGCACCGGCAAGGCGGTGGATTGGCCCTCCAGCGGCAACGTCGGCGGCAAGGGCAACGAGGGCGTCGCCGCCTACGTGGACCGTATCAAGGGCTCGATCGGCTACAACGAGTATGCCTATGTGCTCAAGAACAAGATGAATTACGCCGACATGTTGAACAAGGCCGGCCATCGTGTGGCACCGACGGCCAAGAACTTCGCAGCCGCTGCCGCCAACGCCGACTGGAAGCATGCACCGGGTTACTACCTGATGCTGACCGACCAGCCCGGCGCCAACAGCTGGCCGATCACGGGTGCGACCTTCGTCCTGGTCCATGCCAAGCCGAAGCATCCCGCCGAGGTCCGTGCCGTGCTGAAGTTCTTCGACTGGGGCTATACCAAGGGCCAGGGCATTGCCGGCAGCCTGGATTACATCCCCATGCCGATGAGCGTCGTGAAAATGATCAAGAAGACCTGGCATGACCAGGTCAAGGTCAGCGGTCTGCCCAAGTAAACTTGCCCAGGCCAAACAGGCATGTGGCACAATAATAACCGTCATGGCTGCGGCGGGGCTTGGGCCCCGCCGCTCTTTTCCCTCAAGCGATCCGGATGAGCGAAGACACTCCAGCCAGTTCCGTGACAGATTCGGGCGCCTTGGTGACGGCGGCCCGCTTGCGCCGGGGACGCCGTAACGATGCGATTTTTCGTTGGGGAACCCAGGCCTTCGCCTGGTTCGTCCTCCTGGTGCTCGGCGCCATCATCGTCGTGCTGTTTCATGGCGGCTGGCCCGCTTTCAAGCATTTTGGCGTCCATTTCTTCTTTTCCGCGGCGTGGAACCCGGTCAAGAACGATTACGGTGCTGCCTCCTCCATTCTCGGCACGGTGGTGACTTCGGCAATCGCCATCGTACTGGCCGTGCCCATCAGTTTCGGCATCGCCCTTTTCATTACCGAAATAGCCCCCCGCTGGCTGCGTCGCCCAATCGGTATTGCCGTCGAACTACTGGCCGGCATCCCCTCCATCATTTACGGTATCTGGGGCTTGTTCATTTTCGCACCCTGGTTTTCCAACGACATACAGCCTTTCCTCAGCAATACGCTGGGACGCTTGCCGTGGGTCGGCCAGATATTCCAGGGACCGCCGATCGGCCTCGGGTGGCTGGTCGCCGGCTTCATTCTTACGATCATGATCATCCCCTTCATCGCGGCCGTCATGCGCGACGTGTTCGAAGTGGTGCCCGTGACATTGAAGGAATCCGCCTATGCCATGGGCTCCACCCGCTGGGAGGTGGCCCGCAAGGTCGTTTTGCCCTACACGCGGATCGGGGTGATCGGCGGCATCATGCTCGGTCTCGGTCGGGCACTGGGCGAGACCATGGCCGTCACCTTCGTCGTGGGCAACGCCCACGATCTGCATTTGTCGCTGTTCATGCCGGGCAACACGATTGCTTCGAGCATCGCCAATGAATTCACCGAGGCCGATACGTTGCTGCATCGATCCTCGTTGATCGCCCTGGGCCTGATCCTGTTCGCAATCACCTTCGTGGTGCTCGCGCTTGCGAAGTGGATGCTGGCCCGCATGGAACGGGCGCAGGGAGAGTCGGCGTGAGCGGGCGCTACACCCGCCGCCGGATCGCCAATGGCGCGGCGCTCGCCTTGTCGGTCGCGCTGACCGGCTTCGCGCTGTTTTTCCTGGGCTGGATCCTGTTCATACTCGTGGAGAAAGGGTTTCGCTACGTGAACCTGGCCCTGTTCACGCAGAGCACGCCGGGGGCCGGGATCGACGGCGGCGGCCTGGCCAACGCCATGGTCGGCAGCTTGCTCATCACCGGGCTCGGCATCGTGGTGGGGGCGCCTATTGGCGTGCTCGCCGCGACCTGGCTGGCCGAGTTCGGCGCACGGCGCCGCCTCACGTCCATCGTACGCTTTATCAACGATGTGCTGCTGTCGGCTCCCTCAATCGTCATCGGCGTGTTCGTCTACGGGATCGTGGTGGCCCCCATGGGGCATTTTTCCGCCTGGGCGGGGGCGACGGGACTGGCGATCATAGCGCTGCCGGTGGTGGTGCGAACCACGGACAACATGCTCCAACTGGTTCCCGACCAGCTGCGCGAGGCAGCGGTGGCGCTAGGGGCTCCCCGCTGGCGGGTCACGGTTTCGATCGTGTACCGGGCCTCGATTTCCGGCATCATCACCGGAATACTGCTGGCTATTGCCCGTATCATCGGTGAAGCGGCGCCACTCTTGTTTACGTCGCTGGGCAACCAGTTTTTCAGTCTCAATCCCGGCCATCCGATTGCGGCATTGCCCCAGGTCTTGTTCAATTTCGCCATGGGTCCTTATAGCAACTGGCATCATCTGGCCTGGGCCGGTGCCCTGATCAGCACGTTGTTCGTATTGGCCCTGATGGTCGCCGCGCGCCTCTTCTCGGGCCGCAAGCGTTAAGGAGGAAAGTCCGACGATGGTTCACAATCCCGAGGAGCTGACTTCTCCCCTGGTGGTTACGCATGCCGAAGAAAACCGTCAGCGGCCCATGCCGCAGGAAACGGTCAAACCCGGCAAGCGCCCGCCCAAGGGTCTGCAGCAGGTTCCCAAACCCAAGCTGGTGGCGCGCAACCTCGATTTCTATTACGGCAAGTTCCACGCACTCCAGCAGATCGATCTGCAGGTCCAGGAGAACGGGATCACGGCGCTGATCGGACCTTCGGGCTGCGGGAAATCGACATTACTGCGCTGCTTCAATCGAATCTACAACCTCTATCCCGACCAGAGGGCTACCGGCGAGGTCCTGTTCGACGGGCGCAATATCCTGGGCCCGCGCGAGGATCTCAACCTGCTGCGGGCGCGCATCGGCATGGTGTTCCAGAAACCGACGCCCTTCCCGATGTCGATCTACGACAACATCGCTTTCGGGGTAAAGCTCTACGAGCGTCTGGGCCGCAGCGAGATGGACCAGCGCGTCGAGTGGGCACTGCGCAAGGCCGCGCTGTGGGAGGAGACCAAGGACAAGCTGCGCCAGACCGGCACCCAGCTTTCGGGCGGCCAGCAGCAGCGCCTGTGTATCGCCCGCGCCATCGCGGTCAAGCCGGAAGTCATCCTGCTGGACGAGCCCTGTTCGGCGCTCGACCCGATCTCGACCCTCAAGGTGGAGGAGTTGATCACCGAACTCAAGCAGGACTACACGATCGTGATCGTGACCCACAACATGCAGCAGGCGGCGCGCGTATCCGACTACACGGCGTTCATGTACCTGGGCCGGTTGATCGAGTTCAACGATACCGACACGATATTCACCAATCCTGCCGTGCGCGAGACCGAGGACTACATCACCGGCCGCTTCGGTTGACGGCCGTGCCGTCCGGGGGCAAGCGCTGTTTCGGCGAGGGCGATCCGCTCTACGAGCACTACCACGATACCGAGTGGGGTTATCCCGTCACCGACGAGCATGGGATATACGAGAGGCTGTGCCTCGAGGCCTTCCAGGCCGGTCTTTCCTGGCGCACCGTGCTGCATAAGCGCGAGGCGTTCCGCGATGCGTTCGCCGGTTTCGACCCGGGACGGGTGGCGCATTACACGCGGCGTGACGTGGCGCGGCTGATGGACGATGCCGGGATCATTCGCAACCGGGCGAAGATCGAAGCCGCGATCGGCAATGCCAGGGCCCTTCTGGAGTTGCACGAGGGGGACGGCACGTTGGCGGCGCTGGTCTGGTCATTCGCCCCGCCCCGTAACCGCGTGCCGCGTTCCCATGCCCAGGTGCCGGCGACCACGCCGCAATCGGAGGCCCTGTCGAAGACCTTGCGCAAGCTCGGGTTCCGGTTCGTCGGGCCGACTACCGCCTACGCCATGATGCAGGCCATCGGGGTGGTCAACGATCACCTGGCCGAATGCCCGGTCCGGGCCGCTGTCGAGCAGGAGCGCATTGCCGCGCTCGCGGACATGGATCAGTCCCGGTAGCCGACCCGCATATACAGGGGCCAGCGGACTTCGCGCGTATCCCTATCGCCCCAGAGACGGCTCATCGTGGACTCGATGGCGGAAACGGGGTCGGTGCCACGGGCCTTGCGGTAACGTTGCACGGCCGACCAGGTCCGCAGATACGCCAGCACCTGGTCCAGTGTCCACTGGCACCTCATGACGAACTCGGGTGGTGCAATTTCCGCAAACGGGAAATCGAGCGTCGCGTAGCGAGCGTCGATCAAGCGCCGTTCGGGGGGCCAGTACGGGCCGACGGTCGAGCGGTAGAAATCTTCGATGACCTCGTCCAGCGCCGCATCGATCTCGAACAGGCCGTAGGCCCACACGGCGATCAGGCCGCCGGCGCGCAGGACGTTCCGGGCCGCGTCGTAAAAAGCCGGGCGGTCGAACCAGTGAGCGGCCTGTGCAACGGTAACCAGGTCGATGCTGTTCGGCTCCAGGCCGGGGGATTCGGCGGGGGCGACACGGTACTCGATCCCGGGCAGGGGAGCGGCGTTCGCGATCTGTTCCGCGCTGGCATCGGTAGCGATGACCTGGCCGAAATGCCCCGCGAGCGCCACTGCGGCCTGGCCGTTGCCCGTAGCGCAATCCCACGCCCGGTTGCATGCAGGAGCGTTATCGGCCAGCCAGGCAAACACCTCGTCCGGATAACCCGGCCTTGCCGCGGCATAGGCGGAGGCGTGTCCCGAAAAATGATCCTTGAAACCCGCGTTCACTATCGGATAGTGGCGTTGTTACGGCGATGGTTTCTTCAGGAGGCTGATGCGGCCTTGCTCGATTTTCCAACGCAACCGGTTTTGATTCGTCGAGACATAGATGGGCAGCTTGTAGCGCAGGTTGGCATAGACCTGTGGCGCGGTGGGTGTGGGGCTTTCCAGTTCGGTGACACCCGCGCCTATGGCCTGTGGCCTGCGTTCTACTTCCAGACAGGCATGCGTGTAGGCGTGCGTATCCAGGATGCGTGTTCCCCGTGCGTTGATCCGCACCCGGTAATAGCCACCCAGCACGATCTTGTCAGTTGAGGCCAGAGGCAGTAAATAGACGTAAATCTCATTGACCCCGGCAGCGGTAACCGGCAATACCACTGGATGGTATTGTTTGCTGCAGGGCTTCATCTTTGCCTGGAATGCGAGTTCACGTGCCTGCCACAGGGCCGACTCTTCGCTATCCAGTTTCCTGGGTGTGTGCAGGACCTTGATACGGGCGCCGCCCTTGTGGACCTTGCTGGCTATGGCCGCTACGTAAGGTGTCGTATTGTGCTTGGTGATGAAAAGTACTTTCTCCACCCCGTTTTCGCGAACCACCAGCCAACCATTCAGATGGGGCCGATGCCTGCCGACTTTGGCGAGATAAGCGTTGGTCGCTTCGACGGCCTTTTTCTGGTGAGCGTCGAGCAGATGGCCCATGGCCTGGGCAATCAGTACATCGCCTCGATAGCGCTCCGGAATCGAGTTCTTGATCTGGTGTCGTTGGCTTGCGGGCAGCAGTGATGCCAAGGTCTGTCCGTCGATGAGCAGTTGCTTCCCGGAGGTCGCAGTCTGGCTGGCGCAGCCTGCAGCGAGTAAAAGGGCAAGCCCCAGAGCCGCGGTGGCAGTGAAAGTGAAAACGGCTTTCATGAAAAAACTCTCGAGAAGTGGTGCAAACTTACCTGCAAGGCTCGAACCTGTCAAAAAGTCTCCTGTTTCTTGTCGACCAGCTCGCCCAGTTCGAAATGCAGGGTCGTGGTTTCCGCCAGCACGCGGTTTACCAGAGCGTCGTAGTCGGCTATGCGTTCGACTTCGAGCGCACGTAGCCGTTCCGCCCTGGCCCGCGTCTTGGGCCCGCGCGATACCAGGGCGCAACAATCCTTGTAGGGTTCGATGGAAGTCTCGTACGTCCCGATTTTTCTGGCCCAGGAGATGATTTCCTGCTTGTTGAACCCGATCAGCGGCCTGAACACCGGAAGTTCGACCGCGTCGTCCAGCGCGGCGATGTTTTCCATGGTCTGCGAGGCCACCTGGCTCAGGCTGTCACCCGTTACCAGGGACTCGATGTGCTGGTGCCGTGCCAGCCGTTGTGCGGTGCGCAGCATGAAACGCCGGAACAGGATCAACTCGTAGCCGGTGCGCGGCCCGCTCATCGCCAGGTCGAAGGGGACATAGGGGGCGATCGACAGCCGCAAGCTGGTGGTATAGCCGGACAGCCGCCGTGCCAGGCGTCCCACCGGCGTGTGCTCGCCCTGGTCGCGATCCAGGTAATTGGCGCTGAAGTGCAGGCAATGCACGCGGCATCCCCGGCGCGCCATGAGAAAGGCAGCCACCGGGGAGTCGATTCCGCCCGATAGCAGGCAGAGTGTGCGCCCGGCGGAACCCACCGGCATGCCCCCGAGGCCGGGGAGGCGGCTGGCGGAGAGCTGGACCCCATCGGCCTCGAGGTCGAGGCGGAAGCGGCAGTCCGGCCTGTCCAGATTCACGCCCTCCCAAGCCGTGTCCTGGAGAATTTTTGCGCCCAGAGATCTCTCCAGGGCCCGGGTCGAGATGTGGTGGGGCGCATCGCCATGCCGTATCACCCTGACCGCGAATCGTCCCCCGGCTACATGCTCTTGCGCGGCCAGCTCGAAGAGCGCCGCTGCGACCGGCCCGGTTTCCAGGGCGGTAACGCTATTGCCGGCCTCGTCCCAGGGGAACAAACGCGCCGGGAAGTAGGTGGCAATACCGGGCACTTTACCCAACGCTTCCAGCACCTGCGGGAGTGAATCGGGGCGGTCCTGGATACGGATGGCCATCCGCCCAGCACGGCGTTCGACAGGCCAGGAGAGGCCCAGTCGCTTGAGCCGGGCCTGTACCTCGCGGGCCAGGCGCGTCTCGAAGCTGGCCCGGTTCCGGCCCTTGAGAGTCAGTTCGGCGTAGTGGACGGCAATGCGGTCGGGCTCGAACAAGGTGGAAGTCAGCCAAGTACAGGGAACCGATTATGCCGCATGGGTCAAGTGCCCTGCTTCTGTGCAGGTATGATGCCGGAAACAAGCAAGGACATCAGTCGATGCGCATATTCGAGGGACGTCTCGGGCTTGGACGTGAAGCATGGGCCTGGGCCAGCTACGATTTTGCCAACTCGGTTTTTGCCACGACCGTTATCGCCGGGTTTTTCCCGGTATTCCTGGACAAGTTCTGGCGCGGCGGCATGAGCCACGGCCAGGCTTTCGCATTACTGGCGTGGGTCAATGGCGCCGTTGCCCTGGCAATTGCCTTGGCGGCTCCGGTCCTGGGATCGATTGCCGATCGCGGCGCGCATCGCAAGCGTTTCCTGGGGGTATTTCTCGCCCTCGGCGTGACGGCTTCCGGATTGCTCGTCGTGCCCGGGCACGGTGCCAACGTCTGGGCGATGGTCCTGTTCGGGCTGGGTAGCCTCGGTTACGTGGGCGGTAACGTCTTTTACGATGCGTTGCTGCCGCATGTGGCCCGCCGTGACCGGCTCGACCGCGCTTCCGCCCTCGGCTATGCCCTGGGGTATCTGGGTGGAGGCTTGCTGCTTTTGATCAACGTGATCATGGTGCATGAGCCGCACTGGTTCGGGCTCGCCGATGAGAGTGCGGCGGTGCGGGCTGCTTTCGTTACCGTGGCCGTCTGGTGGGGTGGTTTCGCCCTGCTCCTGCTTCGCGGAGTTCACGAGCCACGCAAGGGCGTCGCCATGCGTACGGCCGTGGTGGAGGGCTTGGCTCACCTCCGCCGGACGGTCGTGCGCCTGCGCTCGTTTCCGGTGCTGCTCGGGTTTCTCGTTGCGTACTGGTTCTATATCGACGGAGTCAACAGCGTTTTCAAGCTCGCTGTCGGCTTCGGCCTGGCCGTGGGCCTGCCCTCCAGCGCGCTGTTGCTGGCCTTGCTGGTGACGCAGTTCGTGGCGTTTCCGGCCGCGCTGGGATTCGGCTGGCTGGGCGAGCGGATTGGTCCTCGTGCCGGCATCAGCCTGGGTTTGGTGGTGTATCTGGCCGTCGTCATATACGCCGATTTCATTACCCACCCGTGGCAGTTCTTTCTGCTGGCGATACTGGTAGGCCTGGTCCAGGGAGGTACCCAGAGTCTTTCCCGTTCGCTTTATGCCCGTCTGGTCCCCCGCGAAGAGAGCGCCGCCTTTTTCGGGTTCTATGGCTTGATGGGCAAGTTCTCGGCGGTTATCGGGCCCTTGATCGTGGCCATCGTGCAAACCGCGACGGGCAATCCTCATCTCGCCGTGTCGGCTATCGGGATCCTCTTCCTGATCGGCCTCGTCGTCTTGTGGCTGTTGCCGCTGGGCCGGGACCGGCTTGCCGCCATTGCCGTACCCGACGCTTGAGGGCTTCGGTCGCGGTCGCATCTTCCCCGTACCGGGCCGCGCAGTAAAGCCGGGCAATCTCGTCCGCGGCCCTCGCGCGTTCGGGCCAGGCGCGGGCGACACGTCGGGAGAAATCCACGGGTCCTTCCCACGGCCTGCGCTCAAGCCCGGAACGTGCGAGTCTGCGGCACCACCGCGAGTAAATCCGTTTTACGGGCTCCTTCTCGCGCGTGCGCCACTGCGTGAAGCCGAACAGCGCTACCAGCATGCCGGCCATCGCCGCGAGCGCAACCATCAGCAGCGCCGCTGCCAGTGGCCCTGCGCCGGCAAGCCCCAGCTTGTCGAACAGCCGGTTCTGCAGAGAATGGCCATAGCCGATGACGTACTCGGTCCAGGTGGTGTTCACGGCGTCCCAGAAGTTGCGGATGTGCCAGAAAAAGCCAGTGTCCAGATGCCGGAAATGACTGACGGGGCTGCTGGCTACCGCGCTGGCCGCAGAAGCCTCGATGCGCCCCGGGGGAATCACGCTGGTCGGATCCACGCGAACCCAGCCGCGATGGGCCAGCCAGACCTCGTCCCAGGCGTGGGCGTTGGATTGCCGCAGCACCAGCCAGCCGTCATAAGGATTGATCGCCCCGCCCGCGTAGCCGGTGACCACCCGTGTTGGTATTCCTGCAGCGCGCATGAGAACCGCAAAGGCGCTGGCGTAATGCTCGCAGAACCCGCGCCGGGTCCGGAACAGGAAGGTGTCGATCTGGTTGCGGCCCGACAGCCGGCCCGGCCTCAGCGTGTAATAAAAAGGTTTGTCGCGAAACCATGCCAGTGCCTTGCGTACGACCCCGGCCGGTGTCTTCGAGGCCCCGCGCCATTTCCGTGCCAGGGCGCGTGTGCGTGGATCGGCACCCGACGGCAGTTCCAGGTTGGCGGCACGGGTGGCCGGTGGGAGCCGCACTTGCGCCGCGTAATGCGGAAACGACACGCCGTTGTATTCGATGTCGTTCCAGAGGCGATGAGGGGCCAGCAGTTCATAGTCGGGGGTCAGGCGGGATGCGGTCGATATCCGGACGGGCAAGGCGAGGGCGAAAAGATAGCGGGTGCCGTTGGCGCGTTCCAGGACGCGGTAGTGCACGGCCGTGCCGCTCGGTTTGAACTGCCCCGCCAGGTGTGGATGGATGTCACGATTCGTCAGCCACGTCGTGCCGTTGAAATGCGTAAAAACCGGTCCTCGAAAGTAACGTGCAGCCGGTTTCGGCACCGCGGCCTGGAACTTCACGCGAAAAGCGATGGCGTTCGACTGCGACAGGGCAGCAATGCTGCCCGGCGAAAGGATGTCAGAAAGTCCGCTGACGCTGGCGAGCTTGGGGGCGCCGAATCGGAACAGGGGTCCCGGCAGGCGTGGAAACATCACAAAGAGGATCAGCGCCACCGGGAGGGCGGCTACCAGAACCCGGCCGGTAATCCTGGCGCGAGCCGGCCAACCCAGTGTTTCGTGGACGCCCTGCAGGGCCAGTACCGAAAGCCATGCAACGAATACGGCATAAATGCCCAATACCAGGGACTGGTCGAGCAGGAAGGCGGCGCCCAGCAGCAACCAGCAGGACAGCGCGACAATGCGGAAATCACGCACGCTGCGGCTTTCCAGGGATTTAAGGGCTGCGGTTATGACCAGGAACGCGCCCCCTGCAGTGGCTCCGCCGAAGCTGCGGAAGCTGATGACGACAGCCACCAGGGCCAGGAAAATCAGAATGGTCTTGACGATGATCCCGGGCAGGGGGCGGCGGGTGCGCAACAGCAATGTGCGCCAGCCCATGATGACCAGGGCGCCGCCCGCGACCCACGGGGGTAGGCTGAAGAAAAACGGCATGGCCGCGGCGGCGAGGGCGATCAGCGCGCGATGCGCTTGCGCGGGAGATGCGTTTTCGCTGCCCGGCGCCCGGTCTTTCAGCGCTTTGTCGTGACCCGGGCGCATTCAGCCGTTCCCGTCGTAGGGGCCGGGGAAAAGGGCGAGGGCACGCAGGCAGGCCGTCAGATGCCGGGGCCCTTTGCCTGCGGCTATCCGGTGGCCGGGCAGCCGCAGGCCCCAGGGTTGCTGGCTGTGCTCGGCGGCCAGGCACCAGCTGGTGAGGATCGACAGTCGCTTTTCCGTATCCGTACCGGGCACCTCGCTGAAGTCCAGCCAATGGATGCTTGTTCCGCCACCCGCGAAGTGCTTGCGCTCGAGTTCGCCGCTGCGCGCATAGGCGAGCCAGGCGATTTGCCCCGGGCGGTCACCGGGTCGGTAGCGTGCCAGTCCGGCGAAGTCATCGGGCTGGGCATGCTTCGTACCCGATCCGCCATGCCCCGCGAAGCCGGGTGGCGGCGGAGCATCGGCCGCGGGTCGCGGGTAAACGATGTAGTCCACCGGTTGCAGCCGGGACCAGGCGCGAAAAGTGCCGAAGGGCTCCGTACAGGCCAGGCCGAGCCGCTGCAATTGATGGCGGCCGCGGCCACTAGCGGGCAGGTCCACTGTCAGGCTGTCCGTGTCGCCGGACTGGAGCGTGAGTGATCTGCTGCCGTGTTCGCCGCCGAAGCACTGCAACCCGGGGCGGGCCCGGCGTCGCAGGTTGCTGACGCGAATGCGGAGGCAAGGTGCCTCGCCCGCGAAAACCGGATCCACGGCTATGTCGCTGATAACCAGGCCGCGCAGATGCTGGTGGGTAATCACCATGGCGGTTTGCAACAGGGAGCCCAGGAAAAAAGCCAGCAGGAAAACAGGACTGCTCTGGTAATTCAGCGCAACCAGCAACAGGGCCAGGGCCACACCGGCACCGGTGATTCCGAATCGGCTGGGCAGGATGAATATTTGCCTGTTGGCCACGGCCACGGGCCAGTTGTTGCCGACCGAACGCCTCGAAGTCGTCCGGTCCATCCAATGCCGCAGGAAGTGGAAAACGCGCATGGACGGGAATCAGGGGATCGCCACGGCCTCGATCAGTTCACGGGCGATTTCCTCGCCCGAACGCTCGTCCCTGCGAGCCTCGAGGCGGTGGTTGACGGCGGCGGGCAATACCGCCTGTACATCCTCGGGCAATGCCGCGTTGCGTCCCTCCAGCAATGCATGCGCCCGGGCCAGGCGGACCAGCGACAGGCCCGCCCGCGGCGAGAGGCCATGGTGATAACGCTCACAATCACGGGTCCAGCCAACCAGCGCCTGGACGTAATCGAGCAGGGCCGGGGCCATCGTGATTTTCCCGACCCGTGCCTGCAGCGCGATCACGTCTTCCGCCGTCAGGGTGGGTTCCAGACGCTCGAGGAGATGACGCCGGTCCTCGGCTGCGTAGAGTGCGCGCTCGGCAGCCGGCTGGGGATAGCCGAGGCTCAAGCGCATGGCGAAGCGGTCGAGCTGTGATTCCGGCAGCGGGTAAGTGCCGATCTGTTCCTGGGGGTTCTGCGTAGCGATGACGAAGAACGGGCGGGGCAGCGGATGCGAGATACCGTCGACGCTGGCCTGGCGTTCCTGCATGGCCTCCAGCAGGGCGCTTTGCGCGCGCGGCGTAGCCCGGTTGACTTCGTCCGCCAGCACCACCTGCGCGAACAAGGGGCCCGGGCGGAAACTGAAGCGTTCGTGTTCACGCTCGAAGACCGTGACGCCGATGATGTCGGCGGGCAGCAGGTCGCTGGTGAACTGGATGCGCTGGAATCCCAGCCCGAGTACCTGCGCGAGCGCGCGGGCCAGGGTGGTCTTGCCCACGCCCGGTATGTCCTCGATCAGCAGATGCCCCTCGGCGAGTAGGCAGACCAGCGCCAGGCGGATCTTTTCCGGTTTGCCCAGCACGATGCGCTCGAGCGCGGTGAGCGCCGTGGTCAGCGGTGCTGGCGAAGAATTTTTCTGAAGCGAGAAGTGCATGGAATCTCCGTATAAGCCGTTGCCGGACGGATGCGTCTATCAGATACCCGCATAGTATCGTGCGAGATACGTCTCGAAAGGTTCTGCGGATTCAGCCTCCAGCGCCGCCTGCTTGTGCAGCGATTCACGGACGCTGCGCCGGTATTGTTCTTCGACCTTTGCCGGGAGCGGAAGAGAGCATAAGGTGGCGGTGTGTTCGCGGGCGCGCTCCAGTGCCCAGGCCAGGTACCCTCTCTC
>Ga0102962_1000480_pt1 | contig 19013 bp, 13 predicted proteins | sample SalPonF2_C_D2_MG_FD_84519 | JGI IMG/M metagenome (GOLD analysis project Ga0102962, IMG submission 84519) | Salt pond soil microbial communities from South San Francisco under conditions of wetland restoration - Salt Pond MetaG SF2_C_D2_MG ...
ACCTGCTTGCCGCCTCCAACCGCGACACGGCGGGTGGTCAACGCCTCTTCCATTACAGCACGTCGACGTTCCGATATTCCGGACAGTTCAAGGGTTACTTCAACTTTGCTAATAACCAGTGGAACTGGGATGCTGGTTATGTTTATGAAAACCAGCGGACGAATCGTCTCGCCGAGAACCTGTACAACGACGCGCGTCTTGCCCAAGCTCTGGGCAATGTCAACAACTGCCCATCGGCAAGTTGCGTACCGTATGATTTCTTTGGTGGCAGCCAGAATGTAACCAAGGCGCAGCGGGACTATGTGCATTACACGGCCAATACCACGCGTGAGACACAGATGCGTGATTACACGGCCAACCTTGCCGGTAATTTCTGGAACAGTTGGTACGCCGGGCCGTGGGGCCTTGCCTTGGGCTACGAATACAACGACACGGCCGGGCGTTTTGTGCCCGATCCGCTGGTTAGCCAAGGCATCAGCTCGACCAATGGCTCATTGCCCAGTAATGGCCGCCTCAACGATAACGCCCAGTATGCCGAGCTTCGCATTCCTTTTGGTGCGAACGTCCCCGGCCTGGAGAAGCTGGATCTGGACTTGGCGACCCGCTGGGCACAGTTCAAGACCCACGGTTCGGGCGCCGTTTCAACAGGTGGACCGGCGGTTCCCACGCAGGGCGGCAACCATTACGCGGTGAACGTCAGCCATGCGGGCATTAAATGGCAGCCGGTTCAATCCTTGCTGATTCGTGCGGCCTGGACACAGGGCTTCCGCGTACCTAGTGTGAGCGAACTTTTCAGCGGTGGCCAGCAGAGCTATTCGCCGGTGGTCGATCCTTGCGCCACATCCAGTCCTGCGCCGGGATGTCCGGCGGGTGCTACGCAGCCGAACGGGCAGATTCTCACCACCTTTGGCGGTAATGCGAACCTCAAGCCCGAAAATTCCATCTCACGAAGTGTCGGTTTCGTCTACAGCCCGACCTGGGCACCGGGACTGAACTTCTCCATGGACTACTACAAGGTATTCCTGACGAATGCCATTGCGTCAATCGGGCCGGGACAAATCTTGCAAGACTGCTATAGCCAAAATCCGCAGTACTGCAACGACATTACCCGCGTCGGTGGCGTGATCACCAATATCAATGCATCAACTCAGAACCTGGGCAGCTTGCATACCAACGGTATAGATTTTGGTATAAATTACAGGTTCCCCGCCACTTCGATCGGCCAATTTTCGGCCTCATTGAACGGGAACTTCATCAAGTTCTATACCAGCTGCAGCCCGAGCGGTAATTGCAGCAACTCTGCTGGGTCGGGTTTTAATTACTCGAACTCGGGACTCCCGAAGCACAAGTACCAATTGCAGGTTAACTGGGATTATGGTCCGTGGGCCGCAACTTGGCGGACAAAGGTGATCGGACCGATGTACGAGCAGTGCATGTCCTACGCAATATTTGGAGTTGCTGCCAATTCTGCGACTGCGAACCTCTTCTATAAGCAGTTGAAGAATTTTGGCTATGCAGGCAATCTCCCGCATTGCTCGAATCCGAATAAAGGTACTTATGGTCAGAACCATATCGGTACGGTCGTGTATCACGACGTGCAGGCCAGCTATACCGTGGAATCCTGGAACACAACCTTTACCCTGGGTGTCAATAATCTCTTTAACAAGCAGCCGCCTCTTTCCCAGGTCCAGGTAGGTAGCCCGGCCTATTACACATATAACTATCGTGTGCCCGGCAGATTCTTCTACGGAAGGATTTCAGTGAAGTTCTAAACGCTTCTTCATAAGGTTGTATAACCGAAAGGCCTGCGGGATTTCCCGCAGGCCTTTTTTTCGTGAGGGGGCGGATGCTTGGAAATCATTCGACTATCCACGGATAGTGACGGCTGACTCGAAGAGCCGGGTTATGGTTCGTCGATTTTGCGCTAGACTGTCCGCTCAGCACGGTGCGGGTCTATCCAAGCGAACGGTGCCGGGTAGAAGCCTGGCCGAGGATTGCGATGGATCGGCTGCTAGTGGGCATGTATCCAGGAAAGCGAGTGCACCCCAGGCAAACAGTGACTTGAATTAGAGGAATTCGATGTATGGATGAACACCAGGAACTCCTGCATAGGGCTCAAACGGCCTTCGGTGAAGGACGAGTTGCCGAGGTTCAGAGGCTGCTGGCTGCTTTGCCGGAAACAGGGGCGCCATGGGATGCCTATTTCTTGGCTGGCGTTGCAGCCAGGCTGATGGGAGACTATCAGGCCGCCTTGAAGTTCCTCGCGCAGACAGTGCGATGTGTACCGCACCCCGAACTGGCCGCCAACCCCTGGGCCGAAACTGCGCGCGTCTATGGAGCACTGGACGATGTTGATCGCTCGCGAGCGGCCCTTGATCGAGCCTTGCAGATCAACCCCAATCTCGCGGGAGCATGGGTTGATCGGGCAGCCCTCGAGCTGGGACAGAAAAACTACCCCCTGGTAGAAGAATGCCTGGCGCGCGCTACGGTATTGGAAAACGAAAGTGCCAGATTCCATGAGGTTCGGGCACTGCTGGATATTCGACATGGCCGCTATCGGGAGGCACGCGAACATTATCGCAAGGCTCGGGAAATTGATCCTGTGTCTCCGGAGGCGTTGCGAGGAAGTGCCTCTTTATATGCCATGCAAGGGGAATTGGAAGAGGCCCGGTCGGATCTCGAAGAACTGTTTGAAATTAACCCGCAATTCCCGGCATGCAGGCAGTATGCGCAACTCTGCCATTTCAAAGTTGGTGACCAGCGTCTTGACGAATGGTTAAAGCGCCTGGATTCCGATGAAGATGAAGCTCTCACGGTAGAGCAGGAAGTGGATCTGCTATTCGCTTGCGCCAAGGCCTTGGATGATCTGGGTGAATATTCGCGTGCCTTCGCTTGTCTCGAACGCGGAAATGCATTGCGGCGCAGCACAATGGACTACAGTGTCGATGCGGTACTTGAAGGGCATGATTCTGCATGGGATCGGCTTGCCGGTGAAATTCTGGCAGCCGCCCGTCAATGCGGAGAAAACAGTGATTTAATGACGCGTCGCATGGTATTCATTGTGGGGATGCCACGCAGTGGCTCGACGCTTCTAGAGCAGATGTTGGCTGGCCACTCGCGGATGCAAACAATTGGCGAGACAGGTCTTATGGCTCGGCTGATGGATATGTTGATGCAGTTGGATCCCGAAAAAGAGGGCGGGGACACATCGGCAGCCCTCGTTCGTTGGTTCTCCGATCTGCGCGAACGTTATATAAAAGAAGTGACAAGGCTTGCAAGCTCTGGTTTCCAGGATTGCATTATTGACAAGTCGCTCGAAAACTTCTGGTATGCGGGAATCATCAAGGCTTTGTTCCCGGAATCGTTGGTCGTACACGCGAAACGTGATCCAATGGACACTTGCTTCGGTTGCTATAGACAATTATTTGCTGGAACGATTCAATATAGCTATACGCAGGATGAACTGGCTCGTTACTATCGCGGATACAGAAAGCGCATGGCCGAATGGGCAGATGTGTTCCCGGAGTGCATGACAGACATTTATTACGAACACCTTATTGCGCAACCGGAGCATGAATTGACCAAGCTGTTTAATCAGCTGGGGCTGGACTTCGAACAATCTTGCCTTGACTTCGCTGCATCAAATCGGTTCGTCTCGACCTTGAGTCAAATCCAGGTGCGGGAACCGCTAAACCGTAGCGGTGTGGGGCGGTGGAAGCATTATGCGCAGGAACTGGAACCCTTGCGTGTCGCGATAGACGATTTGTCGATGCGTTATGGCGAAGAGGCCGAGCAGCAGGAACAAGAAAGAAACTCCTGATGGAGGAGAGGGTAGCGTTGACGGTCTGACATGCTGTGTCGTGCCTTGCCGGAATCGTTGGCATTATGGCGTAGTTTCATGCGCACCGTCGCGGCTGGTGAATTTGGCCTGAAAACACGACTTCCTTCCTGCTTTTCTATTTTCCCGGTTGTTGCCTGGGCGCGAAGGAGTCGGTAATGTGGCGCTCGCGCAGCCACAATGATGCGAGCCATTTGGTACCTGCGGAGACCGGGGCTCCGATATGGACGGATTTTTGCTCTGGCTTGCCGTTGTTGTCGGTATTTTGAAATACGAGAAGGCGTCCCATGCGGGCCTGAACGGCAAGATCCAGGAGTGGGAAAACCGTCATACCGCCTGACTTGGGGCTATTCAAATAGACCAGGGCCGTTACGCTTCTGTCGCCGCTTGCGCCCAACGCATCGTTTGATAGCGCCTCGCCTCCCAGGGCATCACGGTGTGCCTTGTACTGTTGTCCGGGGCAGTAGCGCAGAACGGCAAGGGGCTCGGCATTTGACAAACTGAGTCCGGCGTAGGCAGCAACGCGTTCTGTTAAACGGGCCACAAAAACATCGGTGGGGGGGAGTCCGAAATTCATGCCTGTGCTGGTGCGAATGGGGTTGGGACGCGCTTGTCTGGTGACCGGATCCACAATAAGGGATGGCTTGAGCTTTGGCCGTGCGTTTAATCGCAGCCAGGCGGACTCGAGTGGTGAAAAAACATTGTCGCAGTATTTTATCGATGGCGTTGTGCTGAGTCGCTTCCAGTCTAGTGCCTTATTCGTAGATGCCCAGGAGATCAGTGGTTCTGCATGGCGTCCAACTTCGGCTTCGGCGTCTTGCCAGCCTGTGCGCCGAAGCGTCTTGGCGAGTTTCTCTCCCCGGGCAGCGGCTTTCTCCATCCATGCCCTGCCGTTTTGCCGGGCCTCTTCATTTCCATGCTCAAACCATGCGAGTGCCAAAGCCGTTTGAGCGGGAGGGTGACCAGCAATGGCTGCATGATTCAGGTCATCACAGGCTGCCTTTCTTTCTCCGACGATGTACCGCAGCACAGAACGGAAAAACGGAGCTTCAAGTACGTCGTTACCTTCAGCTTTTTCTATCCATGCCAAAACGTCGCGATCACGTATGGCTTCTGGACCCATGGTCGAGGCCAGCCACTTGGCGAGAGTCAGCTGCGCCAAACCGTGGCCTGCCTCGGCTGCTTGTCTCATCCGCGTCTCTCCGCGTACTCGGAAGCCGCGTTCCAGATCCTGTATTGCGCTTTCGAAGAGTGCCTTGGCGTTCATAGCGGAGTGTATTTAGGAGGCTTTGATGCCGGGTTCCCCGCTCGGTTCGCCCGCTTCGCGGATCCAAGCATTGAAAGCAATCGTGATGCGTTCGTCAGTTCCCCAGAAGGGAGCGACTTCATGGTAGAGGTAGGATGGAAAGAGCAGTAGCTGTCCAGGCTTCAGGTGCCAGGACAGGGTTCCTGTGGCATAGGGATCCCTGAGTTGAGAGTTGCCTGGGTCAAGGTACATGGCAATATTCGGGCGCGGATCCATCATACGCAACACGCCGCTCTCCGGATAGCCTTCGGGTTTTTCTCCGGGTGTAAGGCAATACACTCCCGACCAGCTTGCCATGGGATGGTTATGCGGGCCAGTGTAGCCGCCATATCGAGTTACGTGGTACCAGCTATGGCAGAAAATGCGCAACTGCCGTACGCGGCTCTCGTCATAATTGTTCAACCGCATCATCATTTCGCCCACCTTGTTCAGGCAAAAGTAGGCGAGGCGTTTGACGTCGGCATCGTTTCGGTCGAAAAAGAAAAAGTCGCTCTCGTAGACAGCGTGTTTGGCTACCGCCGTTGGTATGCTTTTGCGATCGCCTTCATGGGCCTCCCAGTGAAGTATCTTCGGTTTCAGGCGAGCATTGAGCGACTCGGCATCTGGTAGCTGAGTCTGTGAGATGGGTACGGAGAAATAACTGTCAATGTTCATGCCATTGTGCTCAGATAGCGGTGTGCATTGAAGACTGCCAAGGACCGCTTATACCCCGCTTTGGGGGTTTCGAAAACGGATATTGAAATTTTCGATTCCGCCCTGGGCTGCACTCAAGAATTCGCGTTCGGCCTGCGTGACTCCAGCATGCCATATTTCAAATTCAAGTGCTAGACAGGTTTCCTGGCTGCGGTTCCATCTTTCGTGTTCAAAACTTTCATCAAAGATCAGGCATTCCCCCTGGTGCAGCTGCCGGGTTACGTCGCCCACTTTAATGGCGCAACCCCTGGGCGCTAGAAGGGGGAGCAGCACTTTCAATTTGAAATTGGACACTCCATATCTGGCAGAAGTCCGGCTATGTTGATTGAGTTTTGACAGGTACACATCCGGGGCCAAGCCGTTCAATTGAGCGAGTGGAAGCGCTTCAACGGCAGTCATTGTTTGAGGGCAATGAAAGGTTGCCTCCCGTTGTTTGAAGCTGCGTCGATACAAATAAAGGCCGCTGAAGGCCAAGTTGTCCGTAAGCGGCTGCCAACGAGGCATGCCGGCCCCGGCATCGCTGCTTTTGTAATTCATCGACAAGTCGACTTCCCCGGGCAGTTTCCTCGCTTCGTCCAATATGTCCCCGGCTGATTTTTCGATCTCGTCCAGAAACGCGAACTCGGAGCGTTCAAAAAAGGGTTTTGCTGCGAGCCCCGGGAAAAGAAATCCGGTCGGCTTTTGCAGAGGATCGTCGCTCCTGACCTCTTTCCCGGTTGTGACAACAGAGATTGCTTCTTCGGCCCGACGCAATACTTTGCGGTCATATTGCTGCCGAACCGGTGAGAGTGCATCTTCTATGAAACGAATACGTGTGCGATGCAGGATATGGGCTGCGTTCTTCAGGGTTAGAGCGATTTTGGGGGGGGCTTTGGCAGCGGCATTTTCGAGATTGCCGAGAATGATTTCGGCGGAGCAGTAGCAGGTGATGCTTTCCTCATGACGGCCTAATGCGTGAAAAACGTCTCCCCGCTGTACCCAGGCAATACCCAGGCTGGGATTTATCTTCAATGTTTCCTCAAACGCGCGTAAAGCACCTTCTAGATAACCGCGAGATCTCAGTATTATTCCTAAATTTTGATGCCAAGTGGCGTTGCCAAAGTCGATTCTTATCGCGTGTTCTATGAGCCGTTGCGCTTGCTCCAATTCGCCATTTGATATATGCCGAGTTGCAAGATAATGAAGTGCTTTCAAGTTGTTTGGCGCCAGGCGCAGTATCTCCCTGTAGATTTTTTCTGCGTCTTCGTGTAGACCCTGGCTTGCCAGATGCTGGGCATTTGCATCAAACAATTCGATTTGCCCTTTCAGGTCAAGTGCTTGCGGGTCGTCTGAATTCTGTTCGCTCTGGTTCATCGGCTAGTGATATCAAGCGTCATGGAAAAGGTCGAGTTCCGGTGGGATGGTCCCTATCTCCGGCAGCTTTTCCCGGTAGGCAAGCCCGGCGCTTATCTCTGACCCGAAAAGGCTTCTAGCCAACTGCTTTTCTTCACTGCGTTTGGCAGGACTATACGCTTCCGCGGTCTTGGAATGTGTGCGCCATATGGGGCCATCGATTATATTTTGAACCTGCTTCTGATCCAGAGGGAGATCCAGTTGACGGGCAGCGGACGAAAGGCTTTCTACGGGAGAGGAAAGCAACCTGTCGGTGCTGAGTGTACGTAAGCGCTTCGCGTGCCCGCCATGCAACCATCCATCAATCTGGCGCATCTCCAGGTACCAGACCAGTGCGGCTTGCTCGGCCAGCCGTGAAGGCGCGTCATGCCCTTGTTTCTGCCATTCGAGCCCTACAGGATCGGCAAGAAACCGACGGAGAATGTCAGGTATCTGGACACGGGATTGGCGAGGGCGTTTAAGTGCCGAAATGATGAAGTCTTCCAGTTCCCCGTAGAGGATGATTCCTCGCGAATCCCGGTCCAGGTCGAGCATTTTGCCCACGCAATTCAAGACCATGTTGGTTGGCTTGATGAAGGCGGTTTCGTTGCCGAATGGCTTATTAAGCAGACTGAGCGCAAGCGGCAGCAAATCGGCCATTTCCCGGTTGATGCCGTTGCCCTGGTCGCGCATGGCATTGGCTATTTGAACCAGTATCGTCGGTTCACGGATCGCGAATGTCTCGCCCGGAACATCCAGGCTGCGAGCCAGAAGCGATGAGCAGCAAAATGCCGTATGAAAGATAAAGCGATTAGCCGGCGTTCTGTTGCTGCTGGAGTGCGTCGCCTCGAGTTCCGGCAGTCTTATCGAATGCAGTTCCGCCGACTGGTTCGCCATGCGCGGATCGAGAAAGCACGACTGGTAATACATTTCACGTGTCAAATGCACGAAATACGCCTTCTTCAAATTGGTATCCGCGCAATACAGCAGCCAGCTGGGATCGTGGTACAACTCTTCCGCCGGAATGTCATCGATGCCAACTTCGGGCAATGCCATGCTTTCGGGTTGTAGCGTCATAGCGTCATAGAGGTCGGAAACGTGGAACTGAATGGTGCCGGGAGTGGGACTCGAACCCACACGATGTCGCCATCACCGGATTTTGAGTCCGGCGCGTCTACCAATTCCGCCATCCCGGCTTGAGCCCTTGCCCCACGCGCCCTGTGGTGGGCCGGGGAGCACAGTGTACTCGAAACGGGGCGGAGATGGGAGTCCAATGGTTCCCGGCGGCAAAATACTGATAAAATGCCCAGTTAACTTTCTCGTCTGCGGGAGTGGAGAACGATGCGGATCGCCAAGGAAGCCCTGACCTTCGACGACGTGCTGTTGGTGCCGGGCCATTCCCAATGTCTGCCGCGCGATGTGGACCTGACGAGCCGTCTGACTCGTGACATCAATCTCAATATCCCGCTGGTCTCGGCGGCAATGGATACGGTCACCGAAGCCGGTCTGGCTATCGCCATGGCGCAAGTGGGTGGTGTTGGCATCATACACAAGAACATGAGCGCCGAGAACCAGGCCCTGGAAGTGCGCAGGGTGAAGAAGTTCGAGGCTGGGGTGGTGGTAGACCCGATCACGGTCGGGCCCAAGACGACGATACGTGAAGTGCTGGAGCTGCGGCGCCAGTACGGCATTTCCGGGCTTCCCGTAACCGAGGGCAAGGCCCTGGTGGGCATCGTCACCAGCCGCGACCTGCGGTTCCAGGAAAACCTCGACCAGCCGGTCAGTGCGGTCATGACAGCGCGCGATCAGCTCGTCACTGTAGGCGAGGGGGCTTCCAAGGAAGAAGTGATCGAGAAGCTCCAGCGCCATCGCATCGAGAAGGTGCTGATCGTCAATGACGACTTCGAACTGCGTGGCATGATCACGGTGCGTGACATCGACAAGGCCAAGGACTACCCCCGGGCCTGCAAGGACGAAGCAGGGCGCCTTCGCGTGGGTGCCGCCGTCGGCGTCGGCGACGAAGCCATGGAACGTGTGGAGGCCCTGCTGGAGGCGGGTGTCGATGCCGTTGTCATCGATACCGCCCATGGCCATTCCAGCGGAGTGATCGATATGGTGCGCCAGACCCGGGCGCGTTTTGCCGATTTACCGATTATCGCGGGCAATATCGTGACCGCCGATGCCGCCGCGGCCCTTGCGGAAGCCGGCGTCGACGGCGTGAAGGTGGGGATCGGTCCCGGTTCGATCTGCACCACGCGTGTTGTGGCTGGTGTCGGCATGCCGCAGATTACGGCCATCTCAGATGTCGCGGCCGGCCTGAAGGGTACGGGCATCCCGCTGATTGCGGATGGCGGCGTGCGATTCTCGGGCGATCTGGCCAAGGCGGTCGCGGCCGGTGCCCATTCGGTCATGATCGGCAGTCTGTTTGCCGGTACCGAAGAGGCGCCCGGCGAGGTCGAGCTCTACCAGGGGCGCTCGTACAAGTCTTATCGCGGCATGGGTTCCCTGGGCGCGATGGGGCAGCGCCACGGCTCCAGCGACCGCTACTTCCAGGAAGGGGCGGATCTCGACAAGCTGGTGCCCGAGGGCATCGAGGGCCGCGTGCCTTACAAGGGCTCGGTGACCGCGATCATCCACCAGTTGATCGGCGGTTTGCGAGCCAGCATGGGGTATACCGGCGCCGCAAGCATCGAGGCCATGCACGACCAGGCTCAATTCATTCGCGTCACCCTGGCCGGGGTCCGCGAGGGGCACGTTCACGATGTCACCATCACCAAGGAGGCCCCCAATTACCGCGTCGAATGAGTCCGGCCGCGAGGCTTCCAGCCAATCCGCCAAGGATCCCACAGCCGATCGCATACTGATCCTCGATTTCGGCTCGCAGTACACGCAGCTGATAGCGCGCCGCGTGCGTGAAGCCGGTGTGTATGCAGAGATCTGGTCGCCGACAACGCCTATAGAGCAGATTCGTGCGTTCTACCCCTGCGGCGTCATTCTGTCCGGTGGTCCCGCCTCGGTGACCGGAACGGCTCCGCCCGCTGCGCCCCACGAGGTGTTTGAACTGGGCGTGCCGGTACTCGGCATCTGCTATGGCATGCAGACCATGGCGGCCCAGCTGGGCGGCGAGGTGGAACGGACTGAAGAGCGCGAGTTCGGCTATGCGCGCGTGCGCACGGCCCAATCCTGCCGCCTCCTGGATGGATTGAATGATGGCGCTCCAGAGCAGTCCCCCGAGCTGGACGTCTGGATGTCGCACGGTGACCGGGTATTGTCCGTGCCGCAGGGCTTTGCAATCACCGCAGCCAGCGATTCAGCGCCCGCCGCGGCCATGGCCGACGAGAAGCGCCGTTTCTATGGCCTTCAATTTCACCCCGAAGTCACCCATACCCGCCAGGGCATGGCGATCATCACCCGGTTTGTCCGCGATATCTGCGGTGCCGCCGGCGCCTGGACCCCGGGCAATATCATCGCCGAGCATATTGCAGCTATCCGCGAGAAGATCGGTACGGAACGCGTGGTCATGGCCATTTCCGGCGGCGTCGATTCCTCGGTGGCCGCGGCGCTCATCCACGAGGCCATCGGCGACCAACTGACAGCCGTATTCGTCGATCATGGCCTGCTGAGGCTGAACGAATCCGACGAGGTCATGAAATCCCTGGCCAGCCATCTGGGCGTCACTGTACGCCGCGTGGATGCCTCGGAGCGTTTCCTGGGCTTGTTGACCGGCGTCGAGGATCCCGAGGAGAAGCGCAAGATCATCGGCCGCACATTCATCGAGGTCTTCGACGAGGAAGCGCACAAGCTGGAAGGCGTTGCCTGGCTGGGTCAGGGAACCATCTATCCCGACGTGATCGAGTCGGCGGCATCCAAGACCGGTGGCGCCGCACTGATCAAATCCCACCACAACGTGGGTGGGCTCCCCGAACGTATGAATCTCAAGCTGCTCGAGCCGCTGCGCGACCTGTTCAAGGACGAGGTACGCCGGATTGGGCTGGAATTGGGCCTCCCGGCCGAGCTGGTAGGCCGTCATCCGTTCCCGGGCCCCGGTCTGGCCGTACGGATTATCGGGGACATAACGCGCGAACGCGCCGATCTCCTGCGGCAGGCGGACGCCATCTTTATTGCCGCGCTGCGCGAAGCCGACTTGTACGACAGCGTCAGCCAGGCTTTCGCCGTGTTCCTTCCGGTCCGCTCGGTGGGAGTGACCGGCGACGAGCGGCGCTATGAATACGTCGTGGCCCTGCGTGCGGTGGAAACAACCGATTTCATGACGGCCCACTGGGCCCGTTTGCCCTACGAATTCCTCGACGAGGTAGCCCGGCGGATCATCAACCGCGTCTCCGGCATTTCCCGCGTCGTCTACGACATCTCAGGGAAACCTCCTGCCACCATCGAGTGGGAATGACCCCGGACGCCGAAACCGATGTCCGCTGGATGCGCCGTGCGCTGCGTCTGGCCAGGCGTGCCGCCCGGTCGGGCGAGGTCCCTGTAGGGGCTATCGTCGTGCGCGAAGGCAAGGTGCTTGGAGCCGCTGCAAATTCTCCCATTGGCCGCCATGACCCCAGTGCCCACGCCGAAGTGCTGGCGTTGCGCCGGGCTGCCAAGCGCCGCGACAACTACCGCCTGCCCGGCACGACGCTGTATGTCACTCTGGAGCCCTGCATCATGTGCGTCGGAGCGATAATCCAGGCGCGGGTGGAACGGGTCGTATTCGGTGCATCCGATCCCCGTGCCGGGGCCGTTCAAACCGTTTTCCAGGTGCTCGATCATCCGGCGCTGAATCATCGTGCCGCCTGGACTGGGGGGGTCGAAGCCGGGGATTGCGCCGCGTTGCTGCAGGAATTTTTCCGCGCCCGGCGTTGACGGTGACTCAGTGGTACCGGCGGATTTTATCCAGGGTTTCGGGAAGCGGTCTTATTGGGAGACCGGTTGGCTGTCAGCGGCCTGCAGGGGATCGACGACCTTGGCCGGCAGGCTGTTCTGGGCGGTGCGCCACATCAAAACGTGGTAATAGTTTTTAATGTGTGCGACATACTGCACCGCCTGCATGCCGTTGGCATAGCCGAATTCGGTATGACGATAGTAGCGCCTCCGGTTGAGCAGCGGTAGGACTTTGCTGACCGCTGCCCAGCTGTTGGGGTTACCCCCTTTCTTGGCGACGATGCGTCGAGCGTCCATTACGTGCCCATAGCCGACGTTATAGGCGGCCAGGGCCATCCATAGCCTATCCGGATCCTGGATGCTGTTGGGTAACTTGCGCAGCAGCATCGCCAGGTAGCGGGCCCCTCCAATGATGCTCAGGTGAGGATTTTCGCGGTCGTGTATGCCAAGCCGCGTTGCCGTCGGGGAGGTGAGCATCATGATTCCGCGCACACCCGTGGGAGAGATCGCGCCCGGGTCCCAGTGCGACTCCTGGTAGCCCACCGCTGCCAGCAGCTGCCAGGAGAGTCCCGTCACCGCCGCGGCCCGGTTGAAGCTGCTGACGTAATCCGGTAAGCGACTGCCTACGTCATTGAGGAAAAGCTGCGTATTCGTCTGGTCATAGGCATCCAGATCGCCGTAGTAGCGGTGCAGCACCGTGGCGACCTGGTGGGAAGCTTCGGAGTGCGCGAAATAGGCCGTTACCGCCTGGTAGAGCGTGGAGTCGGACTTGCGTGTCATGGCCCAGGCAATAGGCTCCGGATTGCCGATTTTGAAGGCCACCCGTAATTGCGGGTAAAAACGCCGGCTGATGCGAAACTCGTTCTCGTTAACGATCGTATAGTTGATATGGCCTTGGGCGAGGGCCACAAGCAGGTCATCCGGACCGCTGCCCTGCGACACTTTCCAGTGCAGATCGCCATTTGTGGCCGCGAGCCGTTGCATGAGCGGTGCATATTCAGGAGCGACCTTCAACGCGAAATCTTCATGGGTCAGATCTTCGACGCTGGTCGGCGCGGCTTCTCCCGTCCTGTAAACCACCAGGCGGGACACCATCTGGTAGGGAGGAGCGAAGCGCAGATGCGGATACTGGGTGGATTTGACGGCTACACCTGGCGCCGCGATATCGGCGCGCCCCTGCTTGACGGCTTCGAGCGCGTCATAACCGTTGGCGACTTCAAGGATCTTGAGTTTCACGCCGAGGGAGCGGGCCAAGCCCGTTGCCAGGTCGTAATCGGGCCCGGTGGCGCCGTAGGGGCCGAGGTAATAGGTTGTGGGACTGTTCGGGGTGGCTACCACCAACGTGCCGGTTCGTTCGATACGGCTCAGATTGGAAGGCGAATACGCGCACGTCGCCAGGATCGCCATGGCCGAGCCGACCACGGCAATCTTGAGCACATTGCCGGTCAGGTGCCATGAGAGGCGTCGTCCGGCTAGACGTTGTATAGTCGCTTTCATGTGGAGTTTGACACCGAGGGTACGGCGAATATTCAACATTTTAGTCGATTTTTGGCCTAAATGCACGATTCTTTGGTATGCTGCGCTGCTCGCAGGCCGTATGTGTCCCGATTTCCGGGGATCGGTCTGGGATGCGGAGAGGTGCCGGAGTGGTCGAACGGGCTCGACTCGAAATCGAGAGACCCCTTGCGGGGTCCGGGGGTTCGAATCCCTCCCTCTCCGCCATAAACACCGGGATATGACGAAGGCGCAGGCGTTCCCGTCGTTACGATTCGAACCCCCGGACAATGGACGATAGGTTCGACAAATCGGCGCGAGCCGTGAATTGATGCCGGTTTCGAGATAACGGTTATGAGTTGATCTGTTGCGCTTTATCCAGGGCTGCCAGCCTTTCTCTGATTTGGTGGTTAGGCCGCGATGGAGCGGTGGGCGGCAAGATTACGGTCTCTTCCGAGGGAATGTCGTTGACCGGGAGATCCCTGAGGCTCATACGGCGTATGCGTGGCTTTTCGATCGGCAGGGTCGCACAGCGGTAAACGATCACCTCATGGTCGAGTGGGTAATCCCGGCTCAGAACGTCCACCAGCACTTGCCGGTATTCGGGGCCGGTGGAGAAGCGTTTCGTCGAGCGGTCGCCGACCAGTCCCACCTGCCACAACACCAGGTAAGCGTTGGTATTGATGGGGGTCTCGAACAACAGCAACTGGTTGGCTTCGTAGTGCTGGCAGCCATGGCGGCCGGGGTCAATGCCGGTATCGGCGTACAGGCAGTCCTCCGCGGAGATGCCGGGCTCCATGTGGGCAGGATAGCCTTCCGCGCGCGCGACCTTGATTACCTCATGCGGCGACCAGGCGAATATGCCGGGATGGCCATAGAATACGCCGCATACTTTCTTGCCCGCCCGTACCTCGGTCATCATCACCTCGACCCACTCGCGGTAGGTCTGGGTGCGCGGTTTGTCGCCCTTGCCGTAGTAGGGCTGAAGGCTGCGGACGTCCGGGTGCATACTTTCCAGCCACATTTCGACTATACCGTCGGAAAGGGCGGCGAAGACCACGTCGGCCTGTTCGATGTGACTTCGCGCCAGCGGGCTGAGATGCGAACCCAGAGTCATGCCGAGGCCGACGCAAGCAATGCTGCCGAGTTGTTCAGAGGGCGTTTCTATGGCGGGTGAGTAGTTCACTATTCTCTCAGTGGTTATGCTGTCGAAGAAACATCCTGATCCGGGGCTATGAACCTTGCTTCTTTGCCGGTCCCCACGATGAGGCGGTTGCGTCCGTTCCGTTTGGCTACATAGAGTGCGGCATCGGCATCAATAAGAAGTTGTACCAGTTCGTAGCCCGATATGCTGGTGCAAGCCAAGCCAAAGCTGGCGGATACCGTGACGGTATCCCTCGCGTTCAACTTGATTGGCGTAGAGGCCAGGGCGCGGCGGATGCGCTCGCCGATCTCGGCGCCTTGTGAGCTTGAGCAAGCCGGCATCAGGATGCCGAATTCTTCGCCGCCCAGGCGGCCGAACACATCAGAAGCACGCAATTCCTTGCGGCTGATCTGAACGGCGTGTTTCAGCACTTCATCGCCGGCAATGTGGCCGTAAAGGTCGTTGATACGCTTGAAATGATCCAAGTCGATGATAACCAGACAGGCATGGATTTCGGCTTTGGATAACCGCTGCAGCACGCGTTTGGCTTCATCGATGAAATGCTGACGGTTGAAGGTTTCGGTCAGATCATCGTGGCGTGCCATGCGCCGAAAACGCAACTGCGAATGTTTAAGCCGGTATAGCCACAAGCCAATGAGAATAATCGCGGCGGCAAGCAGCGCAATGAGCAAGCGGCTGGTTTCCGCCGCTTTTTTAGCGAGTGCTTGCTGCAGTTGGAGAATGCGATTCCGTTTGGTCAGTTTCTCCAGTTTCAGTTTTTTTGCCAAGACCTCTTGCTTGACCACTTGGTAAGCCAGGGCGCGTGCTTTGGCGTTATTCATTGCAGCGTCGTGCAGCGCGACATATTTTTCGTAATAAGACAAGGCGGCAGCGTTATTGCCGGCTGCCTTGTCGACCCGGTAGAGCACTTTGTATGCGGCTTGTTGAGTCCAATTGGATTTTCTGCCTTTGTCGACCTTAAGGGTGGTAAGAGCAGCTTTCTTTGCATTGTCGCTATCGCCTTTCCTCAGGTAGGCTTGTGCAAGAGTGGCATAGAGCGATGCGATGTGGGGCTGGAACTCGTTTCGGAGGATGCTGGGAGCTATTCGGTGTAGCAATGCGATTGCCTGCTCCGGATGATCGCCATATCTAAGCAAATCAGCTTTGTCCAGACGAAGCGTATTGGCGTATTCCATTTGTTTATTGGCAAGGCATAGGTTGATCGCCTTGCTAAGTTCGGGACTGGTCGGCTTCAATTTGCCCGCGTCGGCCAGTGCATTGACCTCGTACTGGTATGACGGGCACTGGCTTTCGCCCGGTATGCGTGTTGCTTTGAGCTGCTGCGCGTAATCCAGAGCCTTGCCGTATTGTCCTGCAACGCCGAGCATCTGAACGATATTGCGCAAGGCGTCTGCACGGGCTCTTGCGTTCGTAATCCCGGGCAGTTCCTTAATCAGTTCGTTTGCCAGTTTGAAGGCTTTTACATAGTGATAGCCGCGGCTGAGATGATTGATCAGAAGTGCCTTCGCCCGAATCGTCAGAGGTTTATTGCCGGAATGCAGGACGATCTTGTGCAAGAGGGCATTTGCCTTGTCCAGCTTGTCTTCAAAGCCATATTGCCAGGCTTCGAGGTAGCGAAGATGCCATCTCTGAGTGGGTGAGATTTGATTCTTTTGCTTTTGAAGCAGCGTCAGAATCCGGAGGAATTGCTTATGATCAGAGATCTTGGTGGCTTCGGCGCGCACAAGTAATGCTGCTGGATTGGCGGCATTAACGGATGCGTCAGCGGCTCCTCCCGCGACGAGGCACAGCAGCACCGTAGCCAACACGGCGCTTCTGTGTAACTGGCTGATTGCAAGGCGTCCCATGGGGATGCCTACGACGCTTTGGGCTCGGGGCTAAGCGCGCCTGTCTTGGCCATCCTTGCTCGTACCTATGTCGTCGTTATCGCCATCATGTTGGCCCGGTTCATTTTCCTCTTCCTCGGGAGCCGTCTGGTTGATGTTATGAGGTGTTTCGAGGGCTCGGTAACCAAGTTCCTGGTTGAGATGGGCGCCGTCCCCGGAGGCGGCTGCCTGTTGAAGGCCTTCACTGGCGTGCAGCCCGGCCAAAGTCTGTGCCAGGTGTTCAGGGGATGCATGACGTAGTGAGGCATTTTTGCCAATGGTTTCCAGCAGCTCAATCGTGTCTGACATGAGGTTCTCCCTTAGGACTTCTTCGTGTATTAAAACACTTGTTTGACCAGTATGGATGCAACCGTATCGGTCAGGGCATTGCATGACTGCTTGGCGCCAGCCTTTCATGCCCGAACAGGGGAGTGCGGGCTGGAGTATCGGCGCCGCGCTCCTTCCATGGTCGCAAGTTGAAACAATATATATCTATACACGGTGCGCAGCAAATAGCTGCAACGGAACTTCCAAGCCTCGGGCTTCAAGTGGAAATGGCTATACTGGATTTTTCAGGGGTATGTGGGGGAGAAGGCATGAGCAGGGAATCGATCAGTGAGGCGTCTTTGCAAGCGCACTTGGAAAGCGAACTCCACAAGTTTCAGGAATGCAACCGGTATCGGGTGACGGCCATAGTCAAGCTCCAGAGCCCCGATGCCGAGGGCTGCAATTGGTCGCCGACCATTACCACGGAATCCGGTTCCAGGAATGTGCGTGATCCCTGTATGGAAATTGCGGAGCGGATTGTTGCCGAGGCGCGCAAAAGGTTCAATCTGGCCTAGCCTTTGCCGGTTTTGGGCTCGGTAGCATCGTATATAAGCCGGCGCAGAGCCTGTCCCCGGATGGCTTGGCATTATGCGCCCGAGGCGCTATGATCGGTGCGGTTGAATTTGCCGCATTCCGGTTATACCGGCCTCTGACCCGGACAAGACTTCGTCGCAATCATGTCGACGGGGCCTGCCAACAAGAAGGGAGGGCAGGGTGCATATGGCATGGCACCGAGTGCGCCTTACACACAAGGAGCATACGATGAAATGCATTCCCGGTTCTCTTGGTTCACGTAAATGCCTGGTTTCGATCGGCGTGGCGGCGCTAGCGGCCGCCTGCCTGTTGCCCTCCGTGGCCAGCGCGGGCACAGTGCCCGTCAAGACGTTGGCGAGCAAGCTGCACTGGCGCAATGTTGGCCCCTACATCGGTGGCCGCGTGGTGGCCGTCGATGGCGTAGCCAGCAAGCCCGACCTGTTCTACATGGGTGCCGTGGACGGCGGTGTCTGGAAGAGCTCCAATTACGGCAACACCTGGACGAATATAAGCGACGGCTGGCCAAGCTCCAGCAACAGTATTGGTGCGATTGCCGTGGCGCCGTCCAATCCCAAGGTGATTTACGCCGGTACCGGCGAAAGCGATATCCGCGGTGACATGATCACCGGCGACGGCGTCTTCAAGACTACCGACGGAGGCAAGCACTGGCACTATGCCGGGTTGAAGGACACCCATACCACCATGAGCCTGGTGGTGGACCCGAAAAACCCCGACATCGTCTATGCTGCTTCGATGGGACACGTGTTCGTGCCCGGCCCGCACCGGGGCGTATTCAAGAGTACGGACGGCGGCAAGACCTGGCACAAGATCCTGTTCGTCAATGACAAGACCGGCGTGGTCGACCTGGTCATGGATCCGAAAAACCCCGATGTGCTTTACGCGGCGGCCTGGCAGGCCTATCGGAAGCCCTGGAAGCTGATGAGCGGCGGTCCGGGCAGCGGCATCTACAAGACCACGGACGGAGGCAAGCATTGGACGAATATCACGAACCATGACGGCTTGCCCAAGGGGGTGATCGGCAAGATTGGCCTGGCGGTGGCGGCCAGCAACCCGCAGGTCGTCTATGCCACGATCCAGGCCAAGCAAGGCGGTGTGTTCAAGTCGACTGACGGCGGCAAGAGCTTCAAGCGTGTCAACGACAAGTGGAAGCTGCGCCAGCGTGCTTTCTATTACACGGCCATTTTCGTCGACCCGACCGATCCCGACACTGTTTACATGCCGCAAGTCGATGCCTTGTTTGTCTCGCATGACGGCGGCAAGAAGTTCAAGGAATTGCATACGCGCCATGGCGACAACCACATCGTCTGGATCAATCCCAAGAATCCGAAAATCCTGCTGGAAGGCAATGACGGCGGCGCGACCGTCTCGGTGGACGGCGGCAAGACCTGGAGCACCGAGCACAACCAGCCGACCGGCCAGTTCTACAGCGTCAACTTGGATAATCAGTTCCCGTTTCACATCTACGGGGCGCAGCAGGACGAAGGCGCCTTCGAGGGGCCCAGCGCCACGGCGAACGGG
>Ga0102962_1000481_pt1 | contig 18962 bp, 15 predicted proteins | sample SalPonF2_C_D2_MG_FD_84519 | JGI IMG/M metagenome (GOLD analysis project Ga0102962, IMG submission 84519) | Salt pond soil microbial communities from South San Francisco under conditions of wetland restoration - Salt Pond MetaG SF2_C_D2_MG ...
ATTTTCAAAAGGTATCATGTCCTATATAGACCAGTTAATAAATGTTGTTAATTAACTTATACAATTAATCAATATTTTTTAATGGTAATGCTTCAAATATATCTAATTATTCTACACAAGCCTTACATATGTTGTAATAGATTACATACTTATTATTAAAATATTACACACATTCCATATTAAATCATATGTAATGTATATACATTTTTGTATTATTAGGTCACTTTTATAATTATAGAAGACCATGCCAAAGCGCTCTTTTGACCAATATCTGCATATTCATGACTTCGGAATCCTCGAATATGGTTAATATGCTGCGGTTTTGAAGTCGTTCAGGCTATGATATTGAACAAAATCACTGGTTGTGCTAAGTCTTCTTATATGAGATAATTTTTAATTTCAAATTTATATGATTTCGTATAAGAATGCGTCTTCTACATAAATTATAGTTCATTGTGGGTAAAATGAAATAAAAGACAGATTATTGATCACTAATTATACACGGCTATTAAATGGGAAAAAAAGTAATTCATTCTATAACGAGTGGAATCGTGTTGCTATTTCTAATCATAGGATTATTTGGCTGTGAAATGCCACATAGTCCTGATTTTGGCATAACACAATCGCTCGACATTCCTCTTTTTCAGAAAAAGGTTGATTTTCTTGGAGGGCCCGATGCTCTCGTTGATACTACAAAAAATAACTTAAATAATTTTTTGTCTGTGGATAGTACGGGCTTAGTGAAATTGAGTACGCGTACAGATTTTACCAGTTCGGTAAGTGTTAGTACTTCCGGTTCCGGATTACCGAAAACGGTTGGAAGCAGTACATCCGGTTATTCGGTCGTTATAAACCTAAATTATGACGACACCACAAACGGTATCAATATACTGGATCTTTATGATAATGCGGAAGCAAAAATAGTCAAGATCAGTAACTTGAAGTATTTTTCTAAACGTATGGGTAACTTCTCACTTAATAATGCCCAAATGAATCTCTATTACCGAACCAATATTACCGGCGGTAATAAGGTATATGCCGGGATTGTTGGTAATGATCCAAATGGCAACAGCGTGTTTTTTATGCCCAAAACCGGGTCAAAGTACACTGTCACCGGAAGTCCTGTAAACGGATTGGATGCTCACGGTCAGGCTCTTCCGGACAACCAATTGATGACTTTTGGAATAACAGCTGATTCAACCAGGACGGATACATTATTCGGTAGCCTCAAGTTTAATTCAAATAATTCGAATATAGGAGATTTCATAAGTAATCTTCCTACCGAGGTTCGATTTATTGGTAAAGCGATACTGGTATTTAGCGGTATTCCTACGACACCGCCTAACAATTTCTTTTTCGATACGGCCATCGGCCTGGATATACCCTTAGATATCGCCACCCCATCTCAACCGGCTACATATGTTGATACGGTGTCTGCAGACTTGTCGAGCTTGCCATCCGGTCAGGGTGATACCCGGTTATCAAGCGCCTCAATAATGATGCATTATACAAATGGGTTGCCCCTTGCCGCTAACCTGCAATTAACTTTTCTTGATCAGAACATGAATCCGGTTACGACTGTCCCGGATACAGCAGCGGGTGCTGCACCAATTGTTTTAAAAGCAGCTGATGTAGACCCTCAAACACATTTTGTAAGTATTCCAAATAAAAATGTCTTACAAATTAGTTTTTCGAGAAATCAATTGGATACACTGCATACAGCACGATATGTGCGATTATATGCTAAGTTGAATACAACGAATAATGGTTCTGTAAGAATTCAAGCTTCAGATTTCTTACAAATGAAATTGAGCGGAAATTTCAAAATTCAGTCGAAAGTGGGGGGTAAGACTAATGGAAATTGAAATGACTTCTATCAAAAAGATATTACTATTTGTGGTTGCATTTTGGGGTATTTGCGGCCTAAGTAATTATTCCTATGCCCAATCTACCTATCTCTCGGCTCGTAATTTAGGTTTAGGAGGTGGGGGAGCAGCATATATGAGTGGGTACCATGCATCATTCATTAATCCGGCTAATCTGGGATTGTTTAATGGTAAAAATCAATTCATGATAGGCTTGCCGGGCGAATTGACCATAGCCTCCGGTGGCCCTTTGATGAATATTGCCGTCTATAATAAATACTTTACACATGGATATCAGCTAAATAACAGTCAGGTAGATGCTGCTGTTAATGAGTGGTTTGGGAAATCAGGTGCCGATTCAAGAACGCTCGGGTTCAATGTGAATGTCTTGCCGCTGGCCTTTGTACATAAAACCAGGATCGGGACTTTTGGCGCGGCATTGAGATTCCGGACTTTGGGTGATGTCTCTGTCAGCAGGGGATTGGCCGAATTTATGCTGAGAGGACTAGATCAGTCTTACTTTTCTCAGGCAAGACCGGTCAATTTCAGTAATGAAGTATACTCTACGGCGGAAGTGAGTTTATCCTATGCAACAAGTTTTGCATTAGGTACTAATCAAAGAATCTATTTGGGTATTTCTCCAAAGATCATCAAAGGGCTCACATACTTTAAATCGGATTTCCAATCCAATCTGAAAATGTCTGGTGATTCATTGATACAACATCAATTCCATTATGATATATACACTGTTGGTGATATGACAAATGGATTCCAAAAATTTTATAATCAAAGGCAGAACCCGAATAAAGATCCCTCGTTCAGCGATATTAATATGAGTTCCATGGGTAAAGGAGGTATTAAAGGATCAGGCATGGGGCTGGATATGGGTGTGAGTTATGTCCTCTCATTTGACGGTTCCATCAATGGTCAGGCCAATAATTATAATAATGAATTACCCCGCCATGCACTGACACTTTCGGCATCGGTCACAGATCTTGGCAGTGTGAATTTTAAGAAAAATGCTCAACGATTTAGTGCTGATAATACATTCAATTGGAATGGTTTAAAACCCAACTATCAACAAATCGATGCCAAACACGACAGCAGCTTCAGTAACTATTTGAATTATGTGGCGCAGGATAGCATTGCTCGCAATATTTACGGAGCATTTAGTCCTGATAATATCGGCAGTATTCATGCCAGTTTACCTACGATGATTCATCTTGGAGCCTATTTAAAATATGGACAATTGGGTGTTATGCTTGATTATGCCGAGGGAATGAACAAAATTGGAATGAATTCAACCAACTCATCAATATCAACCGGTGTTGAATACAAACTATTTAATTTTATACCTCTGCGGTTAGGTTATCGAACGGGCGGTAAATCGAGTAATAGTTTTAGTTTAGGAACCGGAATTGAATTTAGAAACTTTCAACTCGAAGCCGGTATAATGACTGTTAAAGATTCTCATTCGAGAGGATATAATGTGACAACAGCCATTAGTTCTCTGTTGTTATTCTTTTAGTATACTTAAGTTCTTAATTTAAAAGGCCTCTGGAGTTGTTCCAGGGGCTTTTTTATTAGCCTGGATTTATACAGGACTGAATTATCAGCGAACCTATTTCTCGTAACACACAATTGTCAATAGTCAACTGTCATTTTCAGAATGTTGTCCCAATAAGGGAATGGTGTCTCCTAATATATCCTCTATGTATACAGTCTGTATGACGACAATAACCATCACTGTAAAAGGGGTTGCCATGACCAGGCCAATACCTCCGGCAACTATACCTAAAATAATTTGAGTCGCGATAGTTAATACTGGCGGGAGTGAGACGGCACGTAATTGTATCAGTGGTGTTATCAAATAGCTTTCGATCAATTGTATTCCGGTATATAGTAACGCAACGTATAATGCCATGGCGGGACTTATCGACAGGGCAATTAATATTGCCGGGGTAGCTGACAAAATGGGACCCAGATAAGGTATAAAAGTCATAAGTGCTGCTAATGTTGCCAATGAAAAAGCAAGTGGAACATCTAAAAGCCAAAGGCCTATCAAGGTAAAAATACCTATGGAAATCATAGATAAAATTCGACCAATTATATACCAGCGTAACGCATGTTCAACGGAAATGATAATTTCTTTCATACGCTTTCTGTATGAAATAGGAACAAGCCTGATGAAACCGTCGACATACTGTTTGGGCTCGTAAGCGGTATATAGGCCTACAAAGAGTACGATTAACAAGTTGATAAGTAAACTGAGCGTACTCGAAAAAATACCGGTTATTCTGGCGAGGATATTGAGTTTTTGTGTTTCCTCAAACGATTTAGCAGCCTCTGAAATAATCTTTTTCCCGATATCAAATTTTCGAATCTCATCCAATAGGTGGTTCAGTGAGTTTAGTGTGCTGTCACTCAATACGTTTATTTGACGTGCCACATGGGGGCCGAAATACCAAAACCCAAATATTAAACTGCTAAAACCGAGCAAAATCGTGACAGTAAGCCATAGTTTATTGGAAAAAGGCAAATACCCGGAAATATATTGGCTAATACCTCTTAATGTGATAGCCAACAGGATACCTGCAAATATCAATAAAATTACATCGAGAGAATACCATGTAATAATAGTTATTGCCGCTGTAAGTAAAAGAATACCAATAACTATTAGGGTTCTGAGGGAAAAATCCTTCAGAGAATTATTTTTTTGTTCCATTCACTAATCCTTTAACGGGCATTTAGTTATTCTAATCTTACAAACGAGATGTAATATCAAACGGTTCCATTGAGATTAAGAAATAATATGGCTTGTAAGTGAAAGGCTAAGTGTAGCATAAAAATGTTGCCTGACAATATTTTAAAAAAGATAGATACACTATAAAAATATTATTAAATAGAATAATAAACTTATTTATATTTATTATATAGGTTATTATTATAAATATATATACTGTATATAGTATAAAATACTTTTGTTTAATCTTTTTAATTATGCCTGAGATGAAATTAGATGTTATCGACAAAAAGATATTAGACATTCTACAGGAGAATGGGCGTTTATCAAACAATGAGCTGGCCAGGAGAATAGGATTGACTGCTACGCCTACATTGGAGCGTGTACGCAGGCTGGAGCGCGATGGTATTATTAAAGGATACAGGACTATTGTTGATGAAGAGAAAATAGGAAAAGGTCTTACCGTTTTTGTCTCCATTTCTTTGGCGATGCATAAACTTCAGGCTGTTGAAGAGTTTTGTGATGAAGTGGACAAAATGCCGGAAGTACTTGCTTGCTATCATACAACCGGTGAGGCTGATTTCCTTTTGAAAGTTGTTGTAAGCGATACGGCGGATTATGAATATGTGATGTGGCAGAAACTGACCAGGTTGCCCGGAGTGCAGCATATACATTCCATGGTTGTTCTATCAACCAGAAAAGACGAAACTAAGATACCAATTGATATGGGAGACGAATCATGAAAGATGAGATGCTGAAAGAGAAAAAGTTAGATTTAAACAGCCAGCTGGCTCATGTTGGTCATCCGGCCAGGAAGGATCCGTACGGATCGCACTTAATGCCTATCTATCAATCATCCACATTTGTTTTTGATAATGTCGAAGCCGGAAGCAAATTGTTTGCAGGTGAAGAGGGTGGGGCAAGTCATACCTACACAAGGATTGCTAATCCGAATATTGATTCGCTTGAAGAGGCATTAGCAATGTTGGAAAGCCAGGATTTTGACGATCCATCTGAGAGCAGAGCATTGATTTTCGGAAGCGGAATGGCTGCTATCACAGCGGGTATTCTCGGATTGGCTCACGGTCGCCATATGATTGCACAGAAAACATTATATGGATGCACAAGTGAGTTTCTCTCAGAACAAGCCTCGGAATTGGGCATTGAAGTAACTTACGTTGATGGGAAAAATACAGAAGAAGTGATCTCCGTTTTGAAAAAAAGACCGGATACATCCCTTGTTTACCTGGAGAGTATGGCCAACCCAACACTTGAAATTGTTGATATCCCAATAATTGTTCGGGCGGCTCATGAAATAGGTGCAAAAGTGATGGTGGATAATACGTTTGCAACCCCGTATCATTTGCGCCCGTTAACATATGGCGCAGATGTTGTGGCTCATTCAACAACTAAATATCTGAGCGGACATGGTACGACCATAGGAGGAGTGCTTGTATCCCGCGATCCCGTTATTCTAAATGAATCGGTTATGCTTTGGAGAAAAAATATTGGTGGTATAGCCGGACCCTTTGATGCATGGCTGACATTATTGGGACTCAAGACTTTTGCTCTAAGGATGAAACGTCATTCCGAAAATGCACAAATAATTGCTGAACATCTGGAACGTCATCCGGCTGTAGAAAAAGTCTTTTATCCGGGTTTGGAGTCATTTCCTCAACATTCACTAGCCCAATCATTATTGAAGAATGGTTATGGAGGTGTTATTGCATTCGAAATGAAGGGCGGATATGATGCCGGTGTTCACCTCATGAATAACGTCGAATTATGTAGCCTTGCTGTAAGTCTTGGACATGTGGATACATTAATAGAGCATCCCGCTTCCATGACTCATAAAGCCGTAAGGCCGGAAATAAGAGAACAAGCCGGTATAACTGATGGATTGGTCAGGCTTGCGGTTGGTATTGAAGAACCTGTGGATATAATCAACGATTTGGAACAGGCAATGATATTATAGTTGTAAGTTTTGATCAACAGGTGTAGGTCATATGAACTTGTTTAACTTTGAAATAAATAGAGGTTATTATAAATGTTAAAAGTTGATCACCTGGATCATTTGGTATTGACGGTAGCTGATATCGAGGAAACCTGTGAATTTTATGAACGGGTTATGGGGATGGAGATCGTCATATTTGGAACTGGTCGAAGGGCCATGCATTTTGGTGATCAAAAAATAAATATTCATGAGGCAGGCAGAGAATATGAACCAAAGGCCAATTCACCCACCCCCGGTTCGGCTGATCTGTGTTTTATCGTCAATATACCGATTAAAGAAGTATTAGAACATCTGCAGAAAGCAAAAGTTCCGGTTATAGAAGGTCCCGTTGAACGCACAGGCGCTGCAGGACCCGTTATATCTGTTTACTTTCGTGATCCTGATCAGAACTTGATAGAAGTCTCTAACTACAAATAATAATCCGGATATCAGGTTACTATTTCAAAGTAAAGTTGTAGTTTATATACATTAATCGGAAGATTTTGAAAGAATTTTATTAATCTTTTGCTCTAACTCACTTTCTCTCATTGTTCCGGGATGCATAACACCGTTTATGATTAGAGTAGGAGTCACGTTAACTTTCAGGGTATCTCCCAGAAGGATATCATCATTAACTATTTTTAGTGTCTTTTCATCTTTGACACACCCGTGAAATTTTTGGATATCCTTCACGCCGGCTTCTTTAGCCAGGCTATCCCATGGCTGTGAAGGGAATATATCCTGGTTGGCAAATAACAAGTCGTGATATTCATCATATTTACCCTGACGGGCGGCACATTCGGCAGCAAGAGCAGCAGGAAGAGCCTGTTTATGATGATGCAGTGGATAATTATAACGGGTGATAGCCACTTTTTTCGGATATTTTTGACGAATCATTTTGAAAACAGGTTCCATCTCGAAACAATAAGGACATTGAAAATCAGAAAATTCCACAATTTGTACCGGAGCCTTTGCCGGTCCTATACGGTGTCCACCTTTTAATAAACGCCGCCAGTTGGGAATTGTATCCGGTTTGGTCTGTTGAATATTTGTCTGTACAGTTTTAGTAAAATTCTTATTGGAATAAGAATTGATACCTAAAATAAAAAGTAAAAATACAGCGATAACGCTCAGTCGGTACTTTGATGAAATCTTATTTTTGTTCATGCGTTTGGGTCATTGATGATTATATAGTTACATCATTTTTCTTAAAGAGCATAAAATAAAAAGCATAATAAAACAATAGGGTAATTCAATTATATGTGAATTGAATAAAAATTATGCAAATTTTCAGATAAACTAATTTTGTTTGTTATCAATGATCGGTCATTTAGTTATTTTAACTGACGGTGAAAGCTTTCAGGCGGACCAAGGTAACTATGCTTAACGCCACCGGCATCAATTACTATTTTTTGCACATCAACAGCCGGGTCTATTCTCCAAAATTTCAAAATATGTTCTCCCGGCTTGTTAATATGCAGTGTGGTTTCTTGAATATTGACATTATTACTGACCCACTTCGGCCATAGGTGTGATTTTAGGGGTCCATTCATATTCACAATGACAGGTTTATCAGTATCGAAAGAAAGAGCGTATCGCAGGCCTTTATCATGCTCAAAATTTAAGGTAGGACTAAGATATACTTTGACATTAACCGGCCCTTTTGAATTTAGATATACTTTATATTCAAGGTGAGGGCTATTTCGTTCCGGTTTTTGTTCATTGGCCGTTACCGGAAATGTCGTCATTGCCGAGGCTGTTCGGCCTAAATTCGGGATCGTAACCCAATGAATTTCTTTGGAATTTACCGCTTTGGAGTAATGCTGTGCATCTATGGAGATATAACCATCACTCTCAATAAATCCATTTATTTTATCTCGTTTAGGGAATGGAGGGTTATCAATTTTGAGATATACAACCACCTGCTTATTCTTTGGTCCCGTTATGGTCAAAGGTTCCAAAAGTTCTCCCCCTGGCGCATTTTTCCAGTCGATTTGTATCCATATCCTTTTTTGCAGGTTAACCTGTCCGTCTCTACCCGGGGATATTTTTATCCATGCCTTATCCGTTTTGATAGAGTAGTTGAACGGTGTTTTTCCCCGATTAAATATTTCTATATAATGTCTTTGTTGATTGTATTTATCAAATTCAGATAATATGGCATGAGTTGTGTCTTTGGGCCACCATTGATTGGATCCCTGAATAGCGACACCCATATCTGCAGCTTCAGGGAGCTCAATATGCTTAACCTTCGGCATAATATTGGTTTTCGGTTGAGCCCATGAAGTATACCCTATATGAGGTTGATGCATGATATGGTCCCACTTACCGTTTAACATCACTTTGTCATAATAATGAGATAACTCCGCATCCTTTTTAAACAATTTATGAGCCTTTTGTGCCAGGTTATTTGTTATCGCCCGACCTTCTTTGGCGAACAACCTGTTTTGTTCTACCGTTTTATAAAGATCATTTAGATTGGCACAAGCCTGCACAGGATATAACACGAGCTGGTAAAAAGACGGCTTATAACTATCGGACAACTTATTATAGATTGCCATCGCCTTTTTCTTCAAGCAATTATAATCAGCAACGACTTTTCCCGATTCACGATAGTGGTCGAGACTATATGTTTTTGGAGATAGAAGTTCCGGTTTACGTCTGGCATTGTACCTGGTGTACGTCATTAGAATTTGGGCGATTTCATTCGCGAATTTAGTCCCGAATTGTTGTTGAGCCCAAAGTTTATAGTATTCCGGTAACCGGTTAGCCGGCCATTTTTGTGGATTCCAGGCATAATCCATAAAAAATTGTATCGGGAATTCTTTAGGCTTCAGACTGCCCACATTAACCACCCAAATTCGTTTTACACCGTATTTATATGCCAGATGCAATTGTTCCCAGGTTCTCTCTATCTGTACCGTATTCATCCACTTATAAGAACGAGGGCCGCCAACATAGTCATAATGATAATACAGGCCATAACCTCCTGGTCTTGGTTGGCCATGCAGTTTGGGAAGCATCCGGATGTTACCCCAATTATCGTCACTGAACATAAGAGTAATATCATTTGGGACCCTCATACCTTCCAGGTAATATTTTTCCACTTCTTTATAAAGCGTCCATACCTGCGGAATAGAACTGACGGGTTTACCGGTCACATTATGAATGATATTTCTTTGATCATGAACTATTTTTTCGAGCAGGCCGATATTCGTGGAATCGCTCATAGGCATATCTCCATTGCCGCGCATACCTACGGTGACGATGCTCTCATAATTATCCATTCGTTTAATACCGTCGCTCCAGAACTTTCGTAATTCTTTCCCATTTGCCTGATAATTCCATGGACCATGTCCGTATTCCTTCCATTCAGATACAGCACGCATCATCGGTTCAGCATGGGAAGTACCCATAACAATGCCATACTCGTCTGCCAATTTTTCATCGAGTGAATCATCAGCAAAAAACGAATGACCCCACATGGCCGGCCATAACAGATTCCCTTTTAATCGAAGGATGAGGTTAAATACTTTTTTATAAAATTTGTGATTGAATCCACCGAATTTTTCCTGTGCCCAACCAGACAAAGATGGAGCCTCGTCATTAATAAATATACCCCTGTATTTAACAGCTGGTGGACCAAAAGAATGGCGGCCGGGAAGTACAAATAGTTTTGAATGATGTTTGGCTGGAACATCCGCCCACCAATTCCATGGTGATATACCAATCTTTTCTGATATATCATAGATACCAAAAATAGTACCTCTCTTATCACTTCCGGCAATAACCAAAGCACTTTTAACTCCCGGAAATGGATTTTTAACAACTTGAATTACAAAAGACTCCCATTTGCCTTTAATACCGGTAACATTAAGCGCCTTTTCTCCTATCAGTTTGTCGATAACCGGACTTTTCCCAATAGTGCCAACCAAGACAATATGTTTTGATTTCGGAATAGTACCTTCAGAAAGGATTGGTTTGGTATTTGTCACGTGTAGAATATCGGTTTGCAGATCCGTTAATGCACGAATAGCGCCACTGTAATCTTCTGAGCTAATATATAATGCTGCCGATTGTCCGGAAACGCATAACGGGAAATATCCTTTACCACTTTTTGTGGATATGTACGATTTATTTCCAATTGCCAGGGAAAATGTGGGATTTATCCAAAAGCATATTAAAGATAGTATTATAAGAATGATATGTCTTTGAAAGATACCTGATGATATATAATCGTGAATAAATGTGGGGCAAAAAACGATATTATTTTTCATCATATTACTAAATTACGAGACCAGAATTAAAAATATTTGTGTAAAAAAAGCAAAAATTATCCTATTACGAGCAAAACCAGTTTTGTTATTTTATCATATTGAACAGTTAAAAGCAATTCTATATGAGTTTATTAAAGGCTTGTGACGAATTAAAACAATTATGGTTCATAGTCAAAATGAATTAACGGTATTTGTTTTGCATGTTTTATAGGGCAAATATTTGATATAATTAAGGCAAAAATTATATTAATGGAGACAAAATATTTAATCTTTTATCCAAGTGACGTTATGAAACATTCTTTTCCAAAACATTCTCTGACTATTTGGCTATCGATAACAGGTCTTTGCCTTGTACTATTTTTTGTATTTACAGCGGAACAGCAATTGCCGTCTCTAAAAAAAGTATTTATAAAAGATTTTTATGTTGGTGTAGCTGTGAACCAGGGGCAAATGGCCGGTTATTTGCCTTCCGATGTTGCTTTAGTGAAGAAACAATTTGATTCGGTCAGTCCGGAGAATGTTTTGAAGTGGAGCAGGGTTCAGCCCAAACCTCACACATTCAACTTTGGCCCGGCTGACAAATATGTCAAATTTGGGATGAAAAATGATATGTTTATTATCGGACATAATCTTGTGTGGCATAAGCAGGTACCGGATTGGGTATTCAAAAATGATGACGGTAAGCCGGTTAGCCGGGAAGTTTTATTAAAACGCATGAAATATCATATCGATAAAGTAGTGGGGCGTTACAAAGGCAAGATTAATGGCTGGGATGTTGTCAATGAGGCATTAACGGAACAGGGGAAACTACGAGACACTAAATGGCTAAAAATAATTGGTTCGGATTATATAGAGAAAGCCTTTGAATATGCCCATAAAGCTGATCCAGATGCACAATTATACTACAATGATTTCAATTTATGGAAACCGGCAAAAAGGGAAGGAGTGATTCGCCTGGTCAAGGAATTACAAAAGAAAGGTATACGAATTGATGGCATCGGCATGCAGGGGCATTGGTATTTGCACAAACCTTCGGATGATCAGATTGAAGCCAGCATCCAGGCCTTTTCGAAGCTTGGTGTAAAAGTGATGATCTCGGAACTGGATATAAGTGTGTTACCGATCCCGAAAGATCACGACAACCCGCCGCCCTCCATTCGACACAGTCGTGATCCGGCTTTAAATCCTTATGCCAATGGTTTACCTGATTCCGTCAAAAATGCACTGGCCACCAGATATGCATCCTTGTTCCGGCTATTTGAAAAACATAAAGATGCCATAACCCGGGTTACATTTTGGGGATTAAATGACAAGGAAACCTGGCGTAACAACTGGCCGGTGATAGGCCGCAAAGACTATCCCTTATTATTCAACAGATATAATCAACCGAAAGAAGCATTTTATTCGGTTGTGGAAACTAGTGGCAAATGAATAACATGAGGACTCAAAATTCACTTGATTAATTATTACACATTATATTTAATCAGGTGAATCGATTTCATCACCAGCCCCCACTGGCGCCGCCGCCGCCGCCGGCGAAGCCACCACCTCCGGAGAAGCCGCCAAAACCGCCTCCTCCACCAAATCCGCCGGAGCCACCGCCCCAGCCTCCTCCACCGCCGAAACCACCGGGGAAGAAGATGACACCGGATGAACCATACGTGCGTCGCCGGCGTCCGCCTTTGCCACCGCCGTTTTGACGCGGTCCATCACGACGTATGATGATGATATAAATGATCACGGCAATAATGAATAAGATCGGGAAAGCGGAATGGCCACCTTTATCTTTTTTCTTGGCCATCTCAGGTTTGTATTCCCCGGCCACTTGCATCATGATGGCATTTACAGCCTGATTCAATCCCTGGTAATATTCACCTTTCTTGAAGTAAGGTTTCATCACATTATTGACTATATGTCCGGCGATGATATCGGGCAGGGCGCCCTCCAGGCCGTATCCTACTTCGATACGCATTTTTTTCTCTTTGGGAGCTACAAAAATGAGCACGCCGTTGCGTTTATTGTGCTGACCAATACCCCATTTATCCAATACTTTCAATGAAAACTGGTCGATGGCATAACCCTGAAGACTTGGGACCGTCATGATAGCCACTTCATTTGAGGTCGTATCCCGATAGGTGCTTAACTTGCGGTCAAGTTGCTGAATTTGTCCCTGGTTGAGGATATGGGCGTAGTCATTCACAAATCCTTCCGGCTTGGCCGGGAATTTCTGGGCGTAGGCCGTAGACGTTAGAAACGTAATTCCGGTTAGTAAAACAAAAATAAAGAGAGATTTAGTCTTCGGAGTCATTGTAACTGATATCATTTTTTAATTCATTCGTATCGTCTTCCTGGTGGGGGAAACGATCTTTCAATTTATGACCAATTCGGGTTATGGCTTCTGACAGACCCGCCTCATATTTCCCGGCTTTAAAGTAATTTTGCATGATTTCCAGCACATCATCCCAGAAATGCTGGCCAACATGATCGTGAATAGATTTATCGCCATAAACAGCCAGTTTTTTATCTTCCGTTGCCACATAAACAAGAACGCCGTTCCGGTGAACGGTATTATGCATCTCAAGTTTATGGAACACTTCAATGGCCCGCTCGAACGCGTCGCCCTTGCATTTATGTTCTATATGAATGCGAATTTCACCGGAAGTCTCTTTCTCAGCCTTGGTTATGGCATCGATGATGTTTTTTTCTTCTTCTTCGGTAAACAGATGTTTAGCGTTAGCCATAAATTATTCTACTATTAAATATCAGAATTTAACCTTGGGAGCATTTTCACTTCCTTTTTCAGCTTTGAAATAAGCCATACTGTTGAAGCCTAAGACACCTGCTAATAAACTCGAAGGAAATCGGCGTATGGATGTGTTATAGCTTCGTGCCGCATCATTATATCGTTGCCGCGCAACGGTGATTCGGTTTTCAGTTCCTTCCAGTTGAACTTGTAGATCCCGGAAATTCTGATTTGCTTTCAAGTCAGGGTATCGTTCCACCGTAACTAATAATCGTGATAAAGCACCGCTGAGTTGACTTTGAGCCTGTTGAAAATTCTGCAATACCTGGGGATTCGATAACTTACTGGGATCCACCTGTATGGAAGTTGCTTTACTTCGTGCTTCCGTAACGGCAGTTAACGTGCTTTTTTCGAAGTTGGCGGCTCCTTTGACTGTTGCAACCAGGTTAGGGATCAAATCACTCCGACGTTGATATTGCGTCTCAACCTGTGACCATGCTTCCTTGACGTTCTCCTGCTTATTTACCAGGCTGTTATTGACGTTTACGCCGTATAACAGCAAAATAATTATAATACCTACCGGAATAAGTTTCTTTATCATATCTAGATAGCGTTAAGTTATTTTTAAAAATTTCTTGTAGCATCAATTTACAATATAATAAATCCATTGAATAACAAAGATTAACGATTTGTTGCAGTTAATATTGGATATCGTTTATGAATAAATCTTTCGAATAAATGTTAGGATGATAGACGGTAGAGGAGTAAAGTACTTCAAGTACTTAGAGTTTGAAAGTACTTAAAGTTATATTCACATTTCATTCAACATTTATCATTAATGGCTACCGTCTATCGTCATTTAATTATAAATGGTTATCTTATCCCAAATTCTTATTCATTCTTTTTACGAGAAATCATCACTAAAAAGTTTCAAAAAATTGACGATTAATAATTACAGTACACCCGAATTTATCTATTTCGATCTGGATAACACGTTACTCGATCACAGTGCGGCCGAAAGAAAAGCATTGGAAGATGTGAAGAGCCACTTTGATATCCTCGATGATGTTGGTCTGGAAGAATGGCAGCAAAAATATCATGAGAATAATAGCCGGTTGTGGGACCGTTATGGCCGGCATGAAATAGATCGTAAATATCTTCAGCGTCACCGTTTTGAAGATACACTGGAAAGCCTGGGATTGGATGGGAGTGTCTACGATGAAATGGGTACTTATTATATGGAGCGTTATCCCTTTCACTGGCAGTGGATGGAAGGGGCCAGACATGCCTATTATTCCATAGTAACAGATTATGAAGTGGGAATTTTGACGAATGGGTTCGCCGAAACGCAGAAGAAAAAATTTGAGAAATTTAATTTTGGAGAATCAGCCACTCACCTGGTGATATCCGAGGATACCGGTTATATGAAACCACAACCACAGGTTTTTGAATATGCTACTCGTCTGGCCGGTACGAATCCCGAATCGATCTTATATATCGGAGATTCGTACACTTCCGATATACAGGGAGCAACAGCCATTGGATGGAAAACAGCATGGTATACTAATGATAATAATCCGGATAGAATGTCGGAAGCAGATATCGTTTTTGACGATTTTAACGATCTGATTTCAATACTTTTGTAAAGCTAAAAATCTTTTCGATAGTCTGATCGTTATTTTTCAATGTATGAAGGTTATTTTTTATTTTAGCCGCAAATTTACGCGGGTTTTAGATTTATTAGATCAAAATTTAGAGCCTTCTGTTTTAAATGCGGCATTATTAGAGTAGGTTTGATCTGTCTAATTCAAACAATTTCTTTATTTTTCTCTCCTTAAGCATTAAGAGATACTTATATTTTAGAACAAAACAATTAAACGGCACTTTTAATTAAAATAAAATGTCCCAAACAACAACGCAGGAACCGAAAGTAACAGTCGAACTGGCATTAGAACATGGCCTGACAGAAGAAGAATATCAGAAGATAATAGAATTCCTGGGACGGGAACCTAATTATACGGAGCTGGGTGTATATTCAGTGATGTGGAGTGAACATTGCTCTTACAAAAATTCCATCGCCGTTCTGAAGACACTCCCAAACAAGGGGCCTCAGTTATTGGTTGGTGCAGGAGAAGAGAATGCCGGTTTAGTCGATATTGGTAATGGTCTGGCTTGCGCATTTAAAATTGAGAGTCATAATCACCCCTCAGCAGTTGAGCCTTACCAGGGAGCGGCAACCGGAGTAGGAGGAATCCAGAGAGATATTTTTACCATGGGCGCCAGGCCTATTGCCTCATTGGATTCACTCCGTTTTGGTAATCTTGATAATGACAGGGTTCGTTACTTGCTGGATGGTATTGTTCGTGGTATCGGGGATTACGGTAATTCATTCGGAGTCCCGACGGTTGCCGGTGAAATTTACTTTGATGACAGTTATGAAGGCAATCCGCTGGTTAATGCCATGAGTGTCGGTATTGTTAAAGTGGGAGAAACGGCATCGGCCATTGCTAAAGGGAAAGGTAATCCCGTTTTGATTGTTGGTGCCAGTACGGGACGAGATGGCATACATGGGGCTACATTTGCCTCCGAAGAAATCAGTGAGAAAAGCGAATCTAAACGACCGAGTGTTCAGGTAGGCGATCCTTTTACCGAAAAATTATTGCTCGAAGCAACACTTGAGGCTATAAAAACAGGTGCTATCGTCGGAATTCAGGATATGGGCGCTGCCGGTATTAGCTGTTCTTCTTCCGAGATGAGTGCCAAAGGTGAATGCGGTATGAATATCGATCTGGATAAAGTGCCGATGCGGGAAGATGGTATGACGGCTTATGAATTGTTGCTTTCCGAGAGTCAGGAGCGGATGCTGGTCGTGGCCGATAAAGGCCGTGAGCAGGAGATCATCGATGTTTATTCCAAATGGGATCTCAATGCTGTTATTATCGGCGAAGTAATCGAGGAAGACCGTGTTATTTTTCATAGAGACGGTGAAGTGAAAGCCGATATACCGGCTGATTCGCTGGTTCTTGGTGGAGGAGCGCCTGTTTACTATCGTGAAACCAAACGGCCGGACTATCTTGATGAAGTCAATTCATTTGATTTCAGTACACTGGAAGAACCGAAGGATTATGGGCAAATGGTCAGGGAGCTACTGAGTTCTCCTAACATTGCTTCGAAAAAATGGGTGTACGAACAGTATGATACGACAGTCCGGACTAATACCGTCGTCGGTCCCGGGCCTTCCGATGCGGCTGTAGTGCGTATCAAAGGTACAAATACAGCATTATCTGTAAAAACGGATTGTAATGGACGATATGTGTATTTGAATCCGAGAAAAGGCGGACAAATTGCCGTGGTTGAAGCAGCACGTAATGTAGTCTGCTCGGGTGCTAAACCCGTAGCTATCACTAACTGTCTGAATTTCGGTAATCCATACAAACCGGAAGTTTATTGGGTATTTAAAGAGGCTGTCGGCGGAATGGGTGATGCCTGTAAATTGCTCAATACACCGGTTACGGGTGGAAATGTCAGCTTTTACAATGAGAATCCCAAAGCGGCCGTTTTCCCGACTCCGACAATCGGTATGCTGGGCTATATTGAAGATTTAGAAAAGCATACCACAACACTCACTTTTAAGGATGAAGGTGATGTGATTGCCTGCATCGGTGCTCCCCGTAAAGGGCTGGATGGTTCTGAATATGTAAGCTGGATACATAAGAAAACGGTGGGTGATGCGCCGGAACTGGATATGGATTTTGAAGCCAATTTACAGAAGACATTGCTGGAATCGATTAAGTCTGGCAATATAAAAGCGGCACATGACATCTCGGATGGCGGATTGGTTATTGCATTAGCCGAAATGGCCATTCACAGTGGAAAAGGGGCTGAAATTGATTTGAGAGGCCTGGATGGTTCTGATACGGAAAAATTATTCAGTGAAGCACAATCTGGCGTTGTTGTAAGTTGTTCAAGTTCGCAATGGCCGGCTTTAAAATCACATATGGATAAAGCAGGGATTCCTGTTGTTAAATTGGGAGAAGTTGGCGGCTCATCTTTAAAAGTCAATAACCTGTTTGACATAGATGTTAATGAAATGAAAGATATTTATGAATCGGTCATTCCAAATGCAATGAATAAATAATGTTTTATACAATTTTTGGGAATTATCTGTGGTTGATAAACTTTTTGTGAGAATCAACAGTTAATAGGCGGGAATTGAATTTTTAAAGAGAAAATTATTTTTATGAATGATAAGGTTATTCTGATTGTTGGCGCCGGAGGTATAGGATTAGCTTGTGCCCGGCTTTTTGCGCAAGCCGGAGCCAAAGTTGTTATTGCGGCGCATAGCGATAGAGAAGCGGCCGCGCAGATAGCAAAAGAGATAAATGATATAGGCGGGGAAGCGTATGTCACTGAAGTTGAAGTTACGGAGCTGCCTTCTGTGGCCGGAATGGTTAATGATGTCGTCAATCAACTTGGTTCTATTGACGTACTTATCAATGCTTTCGGCGTTGGAGTTATCAAACCTTTATTGGATATCCATCCTGATGAGGCGAAAGATGTAATTGATACCAATATGTATGGTACTTTTTTGATTACACAAACCGTACTTCGCTATATGGAAACATCGAAAGAAGGTAATGTAGTGATGTTTCCGGGAATACTTGGTAAATATGCCATGAAAAACAGTTCCGTCTATTCAGCTACAAAATTTGCATTGACAGGATTCACTAAAGCATTAGTCGAGGAGACACGCAGGACCAATATCAAATTCAGCCTGTTTTATTTGGGAAGTGTGGATACCCCATTCTGGGATGATGATCGAATTGACATGAAGGTGCGAAGAGATAAAATGTTATCCCCGGATGAAGTAGCCAAATCCGTTTATTACGCTTTGACGCAACCACAGAGTTCGGTTTTAAATGAAATTGTGATCCAACCCCAGGCTTCACAAATGATTTAATGCAAGTGGAATCAGGATGGCCGGGATTATAGGGACTGAAAAGATTATTAGTTGGATTTTTCTTTAAATCCGCAATATCAGTATCATCAACTTTCTATTAGATCAGTATTCCCTGTTGTTACGTTAATAGTCCCAAACTGCGAGATCCTGAATTAAATTCAGGATGACGTTATTTCGTTAACAGGACTTGGAAGGTTAAGTAGCCATTCGCAAGAATTTGAAAGTAATAAAAGATGACGTCATTCCGGGCTCCGACCCGGAAACTCCCGGTTGCAAGCTGGGAATGTTCTTTTAAATATAGGGTCTTATTAAGCTGGAAATCATAAAGCATGTTAGGGATGGAAACTGTGGCAATGCTATAGTTGGATCCTGAATTAAATA
>Ga0102962_1000483_pt1 | contig 18931 bp, 15 predicted proteins | sample SalPonF2_C_D2_MG_FD_84519 | JGI IMG/M metagenome (GOLD analysis project Ga0102962, IMG submission 84519) | Salt pond soil microbial communities from South San Francisco under conditions of wetland restoration - Salt Pond MetaG SF2_C_D2_MG ...
ACGGATGTCCTCGAGCATGGGCCCCAGGACCGTGCCGCCGTGGGGATCGGCGAGCCACTCCCGCAACGTCGAGTCGCGGTCGAGGATGCAGGGCAGGGCCGTGCCGCGCCGCAGCGTCAGCGAACCGCGCAACCGGATGTCCGCCGAAGAGCCGCCGACCAGCACCTCGAAGTCGCCGGCCTCGGCGACCCAGCGACCGTACGCCGGGTCGAAGTAGGCGAACGCCCGGCGATCGAGCGCCAACCGGACGGTGCGGGACGCTCCCGGCTCCAGCCGGACCTTGACGAAGCCCTTGAGCTCCTTGACGGGGCGCCGGAGCCGGGACGCGCGGTCGTGCACGTAGAGCTGCGCGACCTCGCTGCCGGGGCGCGTGCCCGTGTTGCGCACGTCGAAGCTCACCTCGACCGTCTGCTCCTCGTCGAACTCCGACGGCGTGATGCGAAGCCCGTCGTAGGCGAAGGTGGTGTAGCTGAGGCCGTGACCGAACGGGAAGCGCACCGGCGCCTTGCGGGCCTCGTAGTACCGGTAGCCGACGAACAGGCCCTCGCCGTAGGAGGCGCGCCCGCGCTCGCCCGGATAGCTCAGGAACGCGGGTGTATCCTCCAGCTTCATGGGGAAGGTCTCGGCCAGCCTCCCGCCGGGGTCGACGGCGCCGAGCAGCACGTCGGCGAGGGCCGAGCCGCCCGCCTGACCCATGGTCCAGGCCTGGATGATGGCGTCGACCTCGTCGATCCAGGGCGTCACGTCGACGGCGCCGCCGTTGTTGAGCACCACCACCGTCGGCCGGCCCGTGGCGGCGACGGCGCGGATCAGCGCCACCTGCGCCTGGGGAAGCCCCAGCTCGCTGCGGTCGTAACCTTCGGACTCCAGCGTCCCGGGCAGGGCCGTGAAGACCAGGGCCACGTCGGCGGCGCTCGCGACGGAGGCCGCTTCGGCGAGCTGGTCGGGATGCTCCTCGAGGTCCTCGCTCCAGCCCTCGGCGTAGCGGAGATCGCCCGCGCCCGCGGCCACCAACGCGTCCCACGGCGTGTCGATTCGCGTGGGCCGAACGAGCGCGCTGCCGCCGCCCTGGAGTTTGGGCGCGCGCGCGGAGCGCCCGATGACGGCGACGCGCAGCCCGGCGGTGAGCGGCAGGACGCCCCGGTTGGCCAGCAGCACCGTTCCTTCGGCGGCAGCGCGCCGGGCGAGGGCGTGGTGGGCCTCCTCGTCGAAGGACCTGCCCGGAGCGGTGGCCGCGGCGCGGTCGGCGAGACGCAGGACGCGCAGCACCGCCTCGTCGAGTGTCGAGGCCTCCATACGCCCCTCCTGCACGGCCTCGACGATCGCGCGCACGTGGCTCGCCTTGGGGCCGGGCATCTCGAGGTGGAGGCCGGCCCGCAGGGCGGCCACGGGGTCGCGCACGGCATCCCAGTCGGAGACGACCACGCCCTCGAACCCCCACTCCTCGACCAGGAGCTCGCGAAGCAACCGCGGATGCTGCGAGCACAGCTCGCCGTCGACCCGGTTGTAGGCGGCCATGACAGTCCAGGGGCGCGCGCGGGTGACGGCGGCTTCGAACGCGGGGAGGTAGATCTCGCGCAGCGCGCGTTCGTCCACCTCCACGTCGATGGCGTTGCGCTGGAACTCCTGGTTGTTGAGGGCGAAGTGCTTGAGCGAGGCGCCGACGCCGCGGCTTTGGAGGCCCTCGATCCAGGCGACCGCCATCGCGGCGGCCAGGTAGGGGTCCTCGGAGAAGTACTCGAAGTTGCGGCCGCAAAGCGGCGTTCGCTTGATGTTCACGCCGGGACCGAGGAGCACCTGCACCCCAAGGGCCGCCGCTTCCTCGCCGAGCGCCTCGCCGACGGCGTGGACCAGGTCGGTATCCCAGCTCGACGCCAGCGACACGGCCGTCGGGAAACAGGTTGCCGGCGCACTCTGCTGGTCGGCCCCGGTGGGATCGACGACCCTTCGGACGCCGTGCGGGCCGTCCGCGACCCGGACCGCCTCCACGCCGAGGTGGGGCAGGGCCGCGGTGGTCCAGGAGGTGGCGCCGACGCACAGCGTGGCCTTCTCCTCGAGGTTGAGGCGGGACAGGAGTCGGGTCGGTTCGTTCACGGTGGGCATCCTTTCGGGACCTCCGGGACGGCCCCCACCCGCCCCGGAGGCGTCACAGCAACGCGCGCAGCTGCTCGGCGCTGCGCCGCGCCGTGCGGATCGGGTCGGAGGGTTCGTCGTGCTCGACGACGAACCATTCGGCGCCCGCTCTCCGGCACGCCGGCAGCAGGGCCGGCCAGTCGAGCACGCCGTCGCCGACGTCCATCCAGCCGCCATCGACCTCGCGCCCGTCCGCGGGTGCGAGGTCCTTGACGTGGACGCGCGGACAGCGGCCGGCGTAGGGGGCGAGGAGCGCGACCGGGTCGAGGCCGGCACGGCGCACCCAGCCGAGGTCGGGCTCGAGACCGAGGTCCTCGGGCGCGGCGGCGTCGAGCATCCATGCGAGGCCGGTACGACCGTCGACCGGCTCGAGTTCGAAGTCGTGGTTGTGGTAGAGCAGGCGCACACCCTCGTCGCGGCAGCGCTGCCCCAGCCCGGCCAGGCGGCGGCCGAGCGCCTGCCAGCCCGCCGCCGAGCCGCCGCGCAGCTCCGGCGGGAGCCACGGCACGACGACCACGTCGTTGCCGAGCGCCCGGTTGAAGCGGCAGACGCCCGTCGCATCCTCCTCGAGCGCGTGGAGAGGTACGTGGCTCGAGCACACCTTCACGCCCGCCGCGGCCGCGGCAGCGCCGGCGGCCTCGGCGTCGAGGCCATGGCTTCCGACGGTCTCCACGCCGGCGTAGCCGGCTTCGGCGGCCCGGCGGACGAGCGTCTCGAACGGCAGTCCCAGGCGGCGGAGGGTGTAGAGCTGAAGCGCGATAGGGGGGAGGGGCGGCGGTGTCATGGTGGCCTCGTTCCGGTCGGTCACATGCGCGGCTCAGGCGTCGAGCGCGTCGTCAGGGAGACCCAGGGGGAGGGGAGAGGGTCGCTCGCAGCGACTCTCGAGCTCGATGCGCCGTCCCTGCCCGGCGCTCTCCAGCGCGGCCTGCATGGTGTCGAGCACGTGGTAGGCCAGCTCGCCCGTGGCGCGGTGAGGGCGACCGGAACGCAGCGCGTGGGCCAGGTCGGCCGCGCCGAGGCCGCGGCCGGCCCGGGCGAAGCCGTGCGACAGCGGCACCTCGGTGAAGGCGTCGGCCCCGGCACGCCGGAGGCGCACCGAGCCCCCGAAGAAGTTGGGGTCCGGCAGCGACAGGGTGCCCTCGGTGCCGTAGATCTCCAGCCGCGGCAACTCCGAGCCCCACACGTCGAAGCTCGCCACCAGACTGGCGACCGGGCCCGCGGCGAACTCCAGCAGGGCCGCCACATGCGTGGGGGTGGCCACGGGGAAGGTCTCGCCGCGACGCGGGCCCGTCAGGAAGGGCCGCGTCGCGGAGCCGGCGGTGCCCGCTCCCGCGACCCGCGCGACGGGCCCGAGGAGCGTGACCAGCGCCGTCACGTAGTACACCCCGACGTCGAACAGCGGCCCGGCCCCCGGTTGGTAGAAGAAGCCGGGGTTGGGGTGCCAGTGCTCCATGCCGTGGTTGACCACGAACGCGGCAGCGGCGAGGGGGCGGCCGATCCAGCCGTCGTCGATGAGCTTCCGTCCCGTCTGCAAGGCGGCGCCGAGGAAGGTGTCGGGGGCGCCTCCGAGGCGCACCCCGCGTTCCGAGGCGGCCGCCAGCAGCCGAGCGCCGTCGGCGCGGGTGGTCGCGAGGGGCTTCTCGCTGTACACCGCCTTGCCCGCGCGCAGCGCCGCCAGCGACACACCGGCGTGGGCGCTCGGCACGGTCAGGTTGACCACCAGGTCGACGGCGGGGTCCTCGACGAGGGCCCCGGGCTCGAGGACGCGGGGCACCTCGAACTCGGCCGCTCGGCCGCGAGCCAGGTCGCTGTCGAGGTCGGCCACCGCCTCCACCTGCAGCAGCCGGAAGCGGCGGCACGTCTCGAGGTACTGGCCGCTGATGTTGCCGCATCCCACGATGCCGACCCGCACCGGGAGCGACGCGCCGTCGGCGACGGGGTCGCGGGGGCCGGCCACCGGCGATGGTGCGTCCACACGCGGGCTCGAGGGGTCGGCGTCCCGTCCCGAAGCGCTCAAGTCGATCCCTCCCCGCCGGCGGGGCGCCACGCCTCGCCGTGCAGGCTGAAGGTGTCGGCGAAGAGCTGGCGCGTGTAGGCGTGCTCGGGATCGTGGGCGACACGCTCGACGTTGCCGCGCTCGACCAGCTTCCCCGCTTGCATGATGAAGAGCGTATCGCTGACGTAGGTAGCCAGGCTGATGTCGTGGGTGATGAAGAGGATGGTGAGCTGCCGGTCGCGATTGAGGTCGAGCAGCACGTTGAGGATGTTGGCGCGCGAGGAGGCGTCGATCATGGTGGTGGGTTCGTCGGCGATCAGCAGCTCGGGCTGGACCATCACCGCCCGCGCGATCATGACGCGCTGGCGTTGCCCCCCGGAGAGCTCGTGGGGGAGCTGGTCGAGCACGCTGCCGGGGTCGAGCCCCACGCTCTCCAGCGCCGACGCCATGCGCTTCTCGCGCGTCTGCGGCGAGAGGTGCTGATCCTCGAGACGCAGCGCGCTGCGCAGCACGTGGCGCACCGGGAAGAACTGGTTGAACGATCCGAACGGGTCCTGGAACACGGCCTGCACGTGCGTCCAGTAGGCCTTGCGGCGCGCGAAGCCGCGCAGCCGGGTGACGTCCTCGCCGTGGAAGTACAGGCCTCCGGAGGTGGGCTCGAGCAGCCGGAGCACGAGCCGGGCGAGGGTGGACTTGCCGCTGCCCGACTCACCCACGACGGAGGCGATCTCGCCGCGCCGGAGCTCGAGCGTGACGTCGTCCACCGCGTGGACGGCACGCGCGCCCTGGCCGAAGAGACGGGTGAGCTCTACGCAACGCAGCAGCGGAGCGCCGCCGTTGGCGCTCATGATTCGACCGCCCGAGCGCCCGACTCGGCCCGGGGCGCCCCGAGTCGTTCGGCCAGCCACCAGCAGGCCACGGTGTGGTCCGGCCCGGGGCGGAGCTCCGGAGGGAAGGCCTCCGCGCAGGCGTCGCTGGCGTGCGGACAGCGCGGGTGGAAGCGGCAGCCGTCCGGCGGGCGCGAGAGGTCGGGGGGCGACCCCTCCAGGCCCTCGATGCGCTGCCGCTTGGTGGCGGACTCGAGCACCAGCGTGGCGTCCATGAGAGCGCGCGTGTAGGGGTGCGCGGGCTCGAAGATCACCCGCTCGGTGGGGCCCGTCTCCGACACCTGGCCGGCGTACATGATCATGGTGCGGTGGGCGACGTTGCGCAGGATCGGCAACTCGTGCGTCACCAGGATGATCCCTCCGATGATGCCGTCGACGAGGAGCTGTGCCATCAGGGCCAGCAGGGCCCGCTGGGCGCTGACGTCGAGCGCCGAAGTGGGCTCGTCGGCGATCAGCACGCGCGGGTTGAGGAGGGTGGAGATGACCGCCACCACGCGCTGCTTCATGCCTCCGGAGAGCTGGTGGGGGTAGGCATCGAGCACCCGCTCGGGCAGGTGGAGCTGGGCCAGCCGCTCGCGTGCGCGCTGCACCGCTGCCCGCCTCGTCACGGAGGGATCGTGGGAGCGCACCACGTCGAACACGAAGTCGCGCACGCGCTGGGTGGGGTTGAGCGAGTTCATGGCGCCCTGGGGCATCATCGAGACGACGGTTCCACGGTGCGACGCTTCCGCGGTCGCCGTCAGGGGCACCTCGTGGCCGTCGATGTGCAGGCTGCCGCCGCGCGGGCACAACGGCCAGCGCGCCACCGACGCCAGGACCTGGGCGAGGGTCGATTTGCCGCACCCGGATTCGCCTGCCACGCCGAGGATCTCGCCCTCCCCGAGCGAAAGCGAGACGCCGTCGACGGCGCGGATCCAGCCGTTGAGGCCGTAGCGGTAGTAGGCCTGAAGGTTCTCGGCGACCAGGAGCTCAGGCACAGTTCCCAGCCCCTCCCTGCAGACGCGGGTTGTAGATCTCGTCGAGGCTGGAGTTGAGCAGCAGGAGGCCGAAGGAGACGACCGACAGGAAGAAGGTGGGCGGGATGAAGGTCCACCACACGCCTTGCCGGACCGCCTCCCAGAGGAGCGACCATTGCAGCAGGATCCCCAGCGAGATGGTGTTGGTCGGACCCAGGCCCAGCAGGCTCAGGGCCGCCTCGGTCAGCACCGCGGTGGCGAGCTGTAGCGTGAAGGCCATGCCCAGGTAGGACAGGATGTAGGGGATCACGTCCCGAACGATGATGCCGAAGCCGCTCGAGCCCGACAGCCGTGCGATATCGATGTGCTCGCGGGTTCGAAGGCTGCTGGTCTGCGCCGCGACGGCACGAGCCGTCCACGGCCAGGACGTGACGCCGATGATCAGGCCCATGGTGACGGCGGAGCGCGAGCCCAGCGCGATCGACAGCAGGATCAGCACGACGATCGCCGGGATCGTGATGAGCACGTTGGTCACGCCCATCAGGGCCTCCTCGACCACGCCCGCATAGAAGCCCGCCACCGTGCCCACGAGCACGCCGATGAGCACGGCGACCAGTCCGGCGATGGCGCCGATCTCCAGCGAGTTTCGCGTGCCGTACATCAGGAGCGTGAGCTCGTCACGGCCGAAATTGTCCGTGCCCAGCGGGGGGTGTGCGGCCGGGGAGCTGTTGACGCCTCCGACCACCGCATTGGGGTCGTGCCCGGTCAGGAGCGGGCCCAGGATGGCGAAGCCGAGCACCACGACGACGAGCACCAGGCTCGTGTTGAAGCGGCTGGACCGCAGCGCCGTTCGGAGGAAGCGCGCGCGCATCAGCATCCTCAACGCTCCCCGCTCCGCGCCGCCCGGATCCGCGGGTCGATGACCCCGTACGCCAGGTCGACCAGGAAGTTGGCCAGCAGCACCGCCACGATGATGATGAGCGTCACGCCCTGGATCAGCGGATAGTCGTTGGCGTTGATGGCGTTGAACAGGAGCGTGCCGATCCCGGGGTAGGAGAACACGATCTCGGTGATGAGCGCTCCGCCCACCAGCGTCCCGAGCGCCAGCGCCAGGCCCGTGATCTGCGGGAGCATGGCGTTGCGGAACACGTAGCCGAGCACGCGGCGGTCGCTCACGCCGAGCGAGGTGGCGTAGTTCACGTAGTCGCTACCCAGCTCGTAGATCGCCATGGAGCGCATGCCCACCGCCTGGCCTCCGATGGCGATGACCAGCAGCGACAGGAAGGGGAGGAGATAGTGGGTCAGGGCGTCGACCATGAACCCCCAGGACAGGTTCGGGATCGTCCCGAACGAATAGCCGCCCGCCGACGGGAAGATCGGCACGGCGACGGCGAAAACATAGAGCAGCACGATGGCGAGCGCATAGTAGGGGATGCTCGAGACGGCCAGCGCGGTGACGAACAAGTTGCGGTCGAACGCGCCGCGCTTGTACGCCGCCAGCGCGCCGAGGACGTTGCCCAGGATCCATCCCAGCAGGATCGCGGGGAGCTGCAGGGCGAGGGTCCACGGGACCGCCTGGGAGATGAGCGTCGTGACGCGTGCGGGGAAGAGCGAGAACGACTGCCCGAGATCGCCGTGGAGGATGTTGACCAGATAGGCGAAGAACTGCCCCGACAGCGGCTTGTCGAGGTCGAACTGGGTGATGAAGGCCTGGTAGGTCTTGCTGGCGCTGGCGCCGCCGCCACCCCCCTGCAGGAAGCGCGAGACGATGAGGTCGACGGGGTTGCCGGGAACCAGGCGTGGCAGGAAGAAGTTGAGGCTGACCGCGGCCGCGAGAGCGATCAGGTACCAGCCCAGCTTGGTGAGGATGTACCTCCGGAAGGTTGGCGACATGGGGCCCTCTCGAGGTGTGCCGGAGGAGGGAGCGAGGACCGCTCCCTCCTCCGCGAAGGACGTCTACTTGAGCTTCACGTCGCGCAGCACGTCGATGTACCACTGCGGTGACGTGCCCTGGGGGTTGTCGGCGGTGGGGAAGTTGGTCCATACCGAGGTATTGAACTCGTAGAACAGGAGCGGCCGGTACATCAGCGGGATGCCCGGGACGTCCTGCATGAAGATCTTGTCGAGCTCGGCGTAGGCGGCCTTCTTCTCGGCGACGGTGGTGGCGGCGCCGGCCTTGTCGAGCAGGCTCGGGACGGCGGGATTGGCGTAGCGGTTGTAGTCCCAGAACGCGTTCTGGCCGACCGCCGGCACGCTGCGGTTGTCCATCATGTCGCGGAAGCGCGCCCATGGCGCGTCCGGACCGACGCCCGAGATGTAGAACAGCGCCAGGTCGAAGTTGCCGGTCTGCACGTCGTTGATGTCGACGGGGGCCTGTGGGAAGTTGGTCGTCACGTCGATGCCGACCGCCTTGGCGCTCTGCGACACCACCTGCAGGGCGGCCATCCAGTCGGTCCAGCCGTACGGCGTCTGGGCCACGAAACTCAGCTTGGTGCCGTCGGGGAGGACGTAGATCCCATCCGACCCCTTGGTGGCGTGGAGCTGGTTCTCCAGGATGTCCTTGGCCTTGGCGGGGTCGTAGGTCCAGCCGTACTGGTCGACCGTCGCCGCGTCGAAGTACTGCGATTCGACGCCCGAGGGGATGATCAGGCTCGAGCGGGCCGGCTCGGAGTAGCGCGACATCGCGGTCTGCGCGATCAGCGGGTAGTTGATGGAGTAGGCGAGCGCGCGGCGCACCAGGACGTTGTCGAGCCCCTTGCGCTGGACGTTGACCAGCATCATCGGGATGGAGCCCGGGATGTAGTAGGGCTCCTTGCTCAACCAGGTTCCGACGTTCTTCATGCTCCAGACGTTCGGCACGAACTGCTGTGACCAGTCCAGCTGACCCTGCTGCAGCGCCAGGTTCCCGGCGTCGTTGCTCTTGAAGATGGGGTGCACCACGTACTTCGGCGCCGGCATCCCGTAGAGGCTCTTGCCCCAGTAGTTGTCGAAGCGCTGGAGCACGATCTGCTCGGCGTTGTAGCTCATCACGGTATACGAGCCCGAGCCGACGGGATCGAAGTTCTCGTACTGCAACAGGGCGGACTGGCCCTGGTCGGCCACGGCCTGCCAGATGTGCTGCGGCAGGATGTAGACGGTGTCGACGTAGCGCTCCACGACGCCCGGGTTCGGGCGCGCGGGATCGAGATTGAACACCACCGTCTGCGCGTCGGGGGTGTCGATGGACGACAGGTAATCCCAGAGCGCGGTGGTGCTGACCGAGAAGTCCTTGCCGAGCTCGAACGTGAACTTGACGTCCGCCGACGTCAACGGCTGGCCGTCCTGCCACGTCGTGCCGGGCTGCATATGCACCGTGAGCTGGGTGGGCGTCGTCCAGGCCATGTCCTTGCCGAGCGCGGGCGCGTACGAGCCGTCGACGATGTTGGACGTGAACAGCGTCTCGAAGATGTAGCCGGCGCCGTTGATGCCCATCTGCCCGTTGCCGCCCGTGGGCCAGGCCGGACTGGACGACAGCGGGTTGAAGTTCGTGGGCGGGCCCCACTGGTGGCCGCCGATGTAGAGCGTCTCGTTGCGCGGCAGCGACTGGGCGACGGCGATGGAGCCGGTCACGACCAGTGCGAGCGCCGCGAAAGCCGCGAAGATCCGCATGATGGGATGGCGTTTCGCCATGGTGGCGTTCTCCTCCTTGGTCTAGGTAGGCTTGCGGAGCGGGTCGGTCGGAACTTCCGTGTTCAGGGCACCTCCCTTCGTTGGACCGAGGCACGCTGAACGAGGGCGAGCGCCGGAAGGTCGGGCCGACCTGCTCCTTGCTCGCCACGGATGTCGCGGAGAAGACGGTCGGCCGCGAGGCGGCCGAGCTCCTCCAGGGGTTGCCGGATGGTGGTCAGGGGCGGCGTCGTGAACGACGACATGCGCTGGTCGTCGAATCCGATCACGGAGAGATCCTCCGGGCAGTGGAGCCCCCGTTCCCAGAGAGCGCTGAGGCCGCCGAGGGCCATCTGGTCGTTGGCCACGAAGACCGCGCTCACCTGGTTCTGGTCGAGCAGCGTCCCCATGGCATCGCGGCCGCCGCTCTCCTGGAAGTCGCCCACCACGATCCACCCGGGTTCGACCGGTAGGCCGGCTTCGGCCATCGCCTGGACGTAGCCTTCGCGCCGTTCGCGGGCGTGGAGGTTGCTGGAAGGACCTGCGACGTGACCGATACGGCGGTGCCCCATGGCGATGAGGTGCCGGGTGGCCATGGCGCCGCCGAGGCGCTGATCCCAGGCGAGGCAGCGTTCTTCGATCTCCGGGACCACGCGGCCCAGCACGAGCGTGGGGGTCCCGTGAGCCAGGACCTCCGTCAGGTCGGCGTCGCCCACGGCCTCGAGGAAGACCACGAGGCCGTCGACGTGCCGGTTCAGGAGATCGAACAGGGTGGTCTTCTCGTCGGTCCGCCGGCCGTTGCCGCCTGCCACCAGCAACCGGTAGCCTGCGCCGGCCAGCCCGGACTCGAGGCCGTCGAAGAGGTCGGCGAAGAAGCCGCCTACGTAGGTGGCAGCCACGCCGACGGCATGGGAACGGCCGGTGTGCAGGGCGCGGGCGTGGGGGTTGGGTCGGTACCCGAGATCGCGGGAGGCCACCACCACGCGGTCCCGCAGCTCGGGCGCAACGGTCGTGGCGCCGTTCAGCACGCGTGACACCGTCGCCACCGAGACGCCTGCGGCGCGTGCGACGTCCACGATGCGGACCCTCCGAGAGCGGGCATTCCCCCTGCTAGCCAACGGTTTCCCCTCACGACCCACCACTGAGAAAAGCTTTTCTCAACCGTAGAGGCTCCACGGATCCGTTGTCAAGGACCGATGTCCCGAGGTCGGGGCGTGGGGCGCGCAGGGGCCCGAGGAACCGCCCGGGCACAGCTCTGCCGGGAACGGTAGAATGCCGCGCAAGCCCGGGAGGAGACCCATGAAGCTCGCCCTACGCATCGTCGCCGTGGTGGTCGCCCTGCTCGTCGTGGTGGCGGCCGGTGGTTGGCTCTACCTGCGTACCTCACTGCCCAAGACGCGCGGCACCGTCGTGCTCCCCGGCCTCCACCAGAGCGTCGACGTGGTCCGCGACGCCAACGACGTGCCGCACATCTATGCCAGGGACAAGGCGGACGCCATCTTCGCGCTCGGCTACGTGCACGCCCAGGACCGTCTGTGGCAGATGGACTTCCAGCGGCGCGTCGCCGCGGGCCGGCTGTCCGAAGTGCTCGGCGCCGCCACGGTCGACACCGACAAGTTCCTCCGTACCCTCGGGGTGTACCGGGCGTCCGAGGAGGCGCTGGCGCACCTCGACCCGCAGACGCGCACCCTGCTCGAGGCCTATGTGGCGGGGATCAACGCCTACATCGACCGCCACCGCGGCGCCTGGCCGCCCGAGTACGTCGTGCTGGGCGTGAAACCCGAGCCCTTCACCGCGGCCGACGTGATCGGCTGGGCCAAGATGATGTCCTGGGACCTGTCGGGCAACTGGAGCGACGAGCTGCTGCGGGCCCGGCTCATCGCCAAGCTCCGGCCCACGGACCCGAAGAAGCTCGTCACCACCCTCTGGCCCGGCTACCCGAAGGACGGTCCGGTGGTGCTGCCCGACTTCACGGCGCTCTACGAGGCGCTGCCGCTCGACGCGCTGGCGGCGGCCTCGCCCGCGCCGCCGCCGCCCGGTCTGGGGTCGAACGACTGGGTGGTCGACGGCGCCCATACCTCGACCGGCAAGCCGCTGCTCGCCAACGACCCGCACCTGGAGCTCGATGCGCCCTCGCTGTGGTACCTGGCGCAGATCTCGGCGCCGGGCCTCGACGTCATCGGCGGCACCCTCCCCGGCACGCCGGCCGTGCTGCTCGGGCGCAACGATCGCATCGCCTGGGGCTTCACCAACACCGGGCCCGACACCCAGGACCTTTTCATGGAGAAGGTGGACCCCAGCGACCCCACCCGCTACCTGACGCCCGCGGGGAGCGAGCCCTTCGGGACGCGGCGCGAGGTGATCCACGTCAAGGGCAAGGACGACGTGATCCTGAACGTCCGCACCACCCGTCACGGTCCGGTCATCTCGGACGTGGCCGCGAGCGCCGCACAGGTGGCCAAGCAGCACGGCGGCGACGTGGTACTGGCGATGCAGTGGACGGCCCTCGAACCCGACGACACCACCATCCAGGCCGTGATGGCGATGAACACCGCGCACGACTGGGAGCAGTTCAAGTCCGCCCTGCGCGACTTCGTGACGCCCGAGCAGAACATCGTCTACGCGGACGTCGACGGTAACATCGGCTACTACGCGCCGGGCCGCATCCCGATTCGCAAGAGCGGCGAGGGGACGGTTCCAGTGCCGGGCTGGACGGGCGCCTACGACTGGGTCGGGAGCGTGCCCTTCGACGCGCTCCCGCACACCTTCAACCCCTCCGGCGGCCAGGTGGTCACCGCCAACGACAAGGTGGTGCCGGACGGCTATCCGTACTACCTCACGCGGGACTGGACCGTTCCCTACCGGGCGGAGCGGATCCAGGCCCTGCTGGCGGCCAGCCCCAAGGCCAGCGTCGACACCATGGAGCACATCCAGTCCGATCAGACGTCGCTGATGGCCCGCACCTTCCTCCCCACGCTGCGCGCCGTCACCCCCGGCAGCGACCTGGCGCGCAAGGCGCAGGCGCAGCTCGTGGGCTGGGAAGGGGACATGGCGCGGGACCAGGCGGCGCCCCTGATCTTCGCGGCCTGGTATCGCGCGTTCTCCAAGCGCGTCTACGCCGACGAGATGGGTACGCTGTTCGACGCCTACTACGGGTTCCATCCACGCTTCCTCGAAACGGTCCTGACCAGCGATCCGTCCTGGTGCGACGACGTTCGAACGCCCGGGGTGGAGACCTGCCAGCAGCAGGCGGGTGCTGCGCTCCAGGACGCTGTCGACCAGCTCGCCAAGAGCTACGGGAAGGACCCTGCGCGCTGGCGCTGGGGCGCCGCGCACCAGGCGCTCAGCGCCCACCAGGTGTTCACCAACACCCCGCTCCGGAGCCTGTTCGACCTGCGGATACCCAACGGCGGCGGCGCCTACACCGTCGACGTGGGGCGCTACGACATGGGGGACGCGAAGCGGCCCTACCAGCAGATCGTAGGGCCCGGCTATCGCGCGGTGTACGACCTCTCGCAGGGGGGAACGTCGCGCTTCATCCAGACCACGGGGCAATCGGGCAACGCGCTTTCACGCCACTACCGTGACTTCCTTCGGCGTTGGCGCGACGTGCGCTACCTGCCCATGAGCCTCGAGCGGAGCGACGCCGAGAAGGGGCAGATCGGGACGTTGCACCTCACGCCGGGCCCGTAGCCCCCGTGCGGTCCGGCTTGCCGCTGCGGGTCCGGCTGCGGCCCGCCGGGACCCGCAGGATCTAGTCGCTGTCATCGCCCGGCGTCGAGGGATAGGGGTGCCCGCGGTGTGTCGCCTCCAGGCGGTGGCGCAGGCCGAGGCGGTCGAGCAGGGCCCCCGTGGCCTCGGCCAGGCCGGCGCTGTCGCGCGTCAACAGCAGCGACCAGCCCGGCCGGCCGAGCGGCCGGGCCCGCACGCCGGCCGGCACACGCGCCGGCGGTGCGATGAGGTCCTCGGGGGGGACGGCATCGTCGCGCGCGTACTGCACGGCGACCGCCGCCAGCACGAAGTAGAGGGCGCTACGCGAGGTGATCGGCAACGCCACGCCGTCGAACGCGGCGCGCAGCCGGCCCCGCAGGTTCGCGACGGCCTCGGCGTGGAGCAAGAGGTCGTCGAGGCCGATGGTCGTGAGGGCGTCGGCCTCGCGCACGACGCCGAGCTCGGTCGCGTGCAGGGTGACGTTGACGGCGCGGTGCACGGCGCGCTCGTCGATCGCGCGGCGCTCCCGGAGCAGGTGATGCGCGCGCAACAGCTCGAGCACCCTGCCGGGCTCGACCTCGGCGCCACCCAGCACGCGTCGCAGCTCCTCGAGCCCGATCTCGCGCGAGAGCCGCGCGAGCTTGTCCGCCAGCCACTCCTGCTGCAAGAGCGACCGGGCCAGCTCGACGCGCCGGGCGACGTCGGGCCCACCCACCTGGAAAAGGCGCGCCAGCACGCTGGCGAAGATGTCGTCGTAGAGGCTGAAGCCGTACGCTTCCTCCCCCCGCACCAGCAGCTGCCAGTCGCCTCCGTTGGTGCGGACCGTGAAGGCGCCGTCGACGCCCTCACCCTGACCGATCCCGCGCGTGAGCGAGACGCCAACGGCGTGGACGGCCGCCACCGCCCAGGCGTCACCCGACTGCACGCGGTAGAGCATGCGATCGCCGTCGGTGGTGCCTCGGAGCGTGCGCAAGTCGAAGACGTCCACGCCGCAGGCGTCGAGCAGCGGCAGGAGTGCCACCTGCGCTACGCCGAGAGCGTCGGGTCGAGGTTGGACGACGAGCCGTTCCTTGACGCGCGCGACGGTGGCCATCAGGCTTGCGCCGCTCGACCCGGCATGGCTGGACGTGAGGTAGGCGATTCCCATGGGCGGCGTTCCTGCCGACCAGCATAGCGGGCGCCCGGCCGTTCCCGGCGACGGTTGCCGCTTCCGGTCGCCCGAGGCCCGTCGTTGAGCCCCGGGCGGCCCCGACCGCCCGGGCACGGAGGCGCCCCGCTCCCGTGACCGCTCCCGTGACCGCTCCCGTGACCGCGGTCGCGCGGTCCGGGGGCGGCCGCTAGCCGGCCGGACCCCGGTGGCTGACGATCAGGGCTCGCCCTCCAGATCGGGATCGAGCTCTGCGGCCCCGGCCCCGAGGTGCTGGATCTCCTCGATGAAGCGATCGACCGAATCGAAGTCCCGGTACACGCTCAGGAAGCGGATGTAGGCGACGTCGTCGAGGTCGCGCAGGAACTGCAGCGTGCGGCGGCCGATCTCGTCCGAGGCGATCTCGGGGGCCTGCACCTCGTCCTCGAAGCTGTACGCGAACTCCCGCAACTGCTTCTCGGTGACGGGCCGCTTGTTGCAGGCGATGCGGAGCTTGTCCAGCAGCTTGTCGGGGTTGAAGGCCTCGTGCCGACCCGAGCGCTTGCGCACCATCAGGGCCTCGAACTGCGCGCGCTCGTAGGTGGTGAAGCGTCGATGGCAGACCGCGCACTCGCGTCGGCGCCGGATGGCGGCGCCCTCGTCCGAGGGGCGCGAGTTGATGACCCGCGTGTCGCCCGAGGAGCAGTAGGGGCACTTCACGGCGCCCTCCCCGGCCGCGCGCCCGCCTGCCGTGCGGCCCTGCTCATGGCAGGCGGTGACGCGGCGTGTCGGCCAGGTCGCCCTCGAGTTCGCCCTCGTCCTCGTCGACCAGGTGGCGGCGCAGGGTGGGCGTTCCCTGCATGCGCTCGAAGGGCTCCTGCTCGAACTCGTCGAGCGCGATGTCCTGCTCGCCCTCCTCGTCGACGGCGTCGCCGTCGTCGTAGAGGCTCGCCTCCAGGTCGTCCTGGCGGATGCGGTCGTCGAGTGCGGCGCGGACCTCGGGCAACAGCGTCTCGGTGACCCGGGGCGGCGGCGGCAGCTCCACGAACACCTCCTGGCCCGACACCCCCAGGGCCGACGACGATCCCAGGAAGCGGACACTGCGGACGAGCGCCGCGTCGTGCCGCGGGTCGGCGGCGTCGCGCGAGGGCACCACCAGGTTGGCGCGCGGCGCCTCGTAGCGCCGGGAGAAGCTCGTGGTCAGCCTGGAGAGGGCGCCCAGCACCGCCGCCATCTGCGGCTGGCGGTTGCCGGGGGGAGCGATGACCACGACCCAGCCGCCGTCGAGCAGCCGTGCTGCGGTCTTGAGCGTGAGGTAGGCGCTGCGAAGGTCCTCCGCTACCAGCTCGGCGAACTCCCCTTCGGCCAGGTCCTCGAAGGGTGTGGTGCTCACCTGGCTGGAGACATGCACCACCCCGCCCAGCGCACCGAAGATCTCGAATACCTTGTGGAAGGCGCCCAAAACGTCCATCTGCGTGGTCATGTCGGCCTGGATGGGGATGGCCTGACCGCCCAGCTCCTCGATCTCGGCCGCCGTCTTGGCCGCCAGATCGACGTCACGATCCGCGCACACGACATCGTAATCGGACTGGCCGTAGGCGAGCGCCACGGCCCGCCCGAAGCCCTGGCCCACGTTCGTGACCAGGACGACCCGGGCTGGTTCCATGCCCACCACGATACGACGGGGCGCGGGCCGGCATCCAGCGCCGCGGCGACGTGAACCCCTCCTGTGAAGCCTTTTATGACCGCGCGCCGCAGCGCCGGGGTACAACCTAGGCGAACCCCCGGTCAGTGCACCGCGTCGACCCATCCGTGGGGCCCCTAGCGCGGCGAGGGAGAGGAAGGCATGCTGGGACGCAGCAGCAAGAATCGCAAACAGGAGACGACGGCCAGCGAGCCGTTCACGTACATCCACCGGGGCACCACGCTGGTGGGTGATCTGGAAGCCAGCGGCCGCGTGCGGGTGCACGGTACGGTCCAGGGCAACGTCAAGGTCAGCGGCGTGTTGGAAGTCGCCGAGGCCGGCATCATCGAGGGGGAGCGCGTCGAGGCGGACGAGGTGAAGATCCTCGGCAAGGTCCGCGCCAACGTCGATGCCAAAGGCAAGATCGAGATCTGGAAGGACGGTCTGCTCGAGGGCAACGTGCGCGCCGCCGCGCTCGACATCGAAGAGGGCGCCTCGTTCACCGGCCGCAGCGAGATGACGGCGGGGCAGCGCCCGGCGCCGCGGCTGCCGGAGAGCGCCTCGCCGTCGAGGCCGGCGGCGCTGAGTGGCGAAGCCGCCGCGACGCTCGGCCCTCGCGACGGGGCCCAGGTCGGGGCCGAGGGGGCCACCGGGGCGGAGGAGGACGGCGCGGACCCCAAGGAAGAGGAACGCGCCGGGGGCTGAGGACGTCCGTCCGGGACGCCTTGAGGCGGCGGCGCGGTCGGCTGCTAGAATGGCACGTGCTTTCCGTGGCGGTCAGGCGACACCCTGTGCCCGAGACAGCGAGGAGGCCGCATGGCGCTTGAACGGTGGTTCCGGAGGAACCGGCCCACACGCAAGGAGGACGACAACGCGCCGGCCGGCCTGTGGCTGAAGTGCGAGGCCTGCAACGCCCAGATCTACCGCAAGGATCTCGTCGCCAACGCGTACGTGTGCCCCGAGTGCGAGCACCACTACCGGATGCCGGTGGAGGCCCGGGTCGAGTTGCTGGCCGATGCCGGCACGTTCGAACCCTGGTCCGGCGGGATTCGGGCGGAGGACCCGCTGGGCTTCGTGGACACCCAGGCCTATCCGGAGCGGCTGGAGAAGAACCAGCAGAAGCATGGCCGCCCCGATGCCATCGTCACGGGCGGGGCGCTGCTCGACGGCGAGCCGATCGGCTTGATCGTGATGGACTTCTTCTTCCTGGGCGGGTCGATGGGCTCCGTGGTTGGCGAGGAGATCGCCCGGGCGGCGGAGCGCGCTGCGGCGGAGGACCGCGCCCTGGTGGCCGTGACGGCGTCCGGCGGTGCGCGTATGCAGGAGGGCGCGCTGTCGCTGATGCAGATGGCCAAGACGACGGTGGCTCTCGAGGAGCTGTCCCGGAGGCGCCTGCCCTACCTGAGCGTGCTCACCGACCCGACCACGGGCGGCGTGACGGCCAGCTTCGCGACCCTCGGCGACGTCATCGTCTCCGAACCCGGGGCGCTCATCTCGTTCGCCGGGCCGCGGGTCATCCAGCAGACCATCAAGCAGGAGCTCCCCGAGGGCTTCCAGCGCTCCGAGTTCCTGCTCGAGAAGGGCATGCTCGACGATGTCGTGTCGCGCAAGGCTCTCAAGGAGCACCTCGCGCTCATCCTGCGGTTGCTGCGCGCAGGCCGGCGCGAGCGCGACCCCGGGCCGGAGGTGACGCGTGCCGCTGCCGTTTGAGAAGCCCATCGAGGATCTCGAGACCAAGATCGAGGAGATGCGCGCCTACGCTTCGGAGCAGAGCATCGACCTGGCCGACGAGATCGGCCTGTTGCAGCAGCGCCTCGAGCGCCTGAAGCGCGACACCTTCGACAACCTGACGCGTTGGCAGCGCGTCCAGGTGGCGCGCGCGGCCGGACGTCCGACCGCCCTCGATTACCTCCAGGGCGCTTTCGACGCGTTCACCGAGCTCCACGGCGACCGCACCCTCGGTGACGATCCCGCGATCGTGGCGGGGCTGGCGCGACTGGGCGAGCGAAGCGTGGTCGTGATCGGCCAGCAGAAGGGGCGCGACACCAAGGAGAACATCCACCGCAACTTCGGCATGTCGCACCCCAGCGGCTATCGCAAGGCCATGCGCATGTTCGATCTCGCCGACAAGTTCGGCCTGCCCGTGGTCACCCTGATCGATACCCCGGGGGCCTATCCCGGCATCGCGGCCGAGGAGCAGGGGCAGGCGTGGGTCATCGCGGAGAGCATCCGGCGCATGAGCCGCCTGACGGTGCCTGCCGTCACCGTGGTGATCGGGGAGGGCGGTTCCGGCGGCGCGCTCGCGGTCGGGGTCGCCAACCGTGTGCTGATCCTGGAGAACGCCATCTACTCGGTCATCAGCCCGGAGTCCTGCGCCGCGATCCTGTGGCGCGACGCCGCGGAGGCCGAGAAGGCGGCGGAGGCCCTCAAGCTCACCGCCTACGACCTGCTGGAGCTCGGCGTGGTGGACCGCGTGGTCGACGAGCCGGTCGGCGGGGCCCACAAGAGCCGCGAGGAGACCATCCGCCGGGTGCGCGAGGCCGTCCTCGAGGAGATCGCCGGGCTGAGCTCGATGGGGGCGGATGCCCTGCAGGAGCAGCGCCGGCGCCGTTTCCGCGACCTCGGTCGCTTCCGCGACGCGGCCTGACCGACACCGCCTGACCGACGCGGCCCGACCGACGCTGCCTGACCGACGCGGCCTGACCGACGCGGCCTGACCGACGCCGCCTGACCGACGCGGCCTGACCGACACCGCCTGACCGACGCTGCCTGACCGACGCTGCCTGACCGACG
>Ga0102962_1000484_pt1 | contig 18903 bp, 12 predicted proteins | sample SalPonF2_C_D2_MG_FD_84519 | JGI IMG/M metagenome (GOLD analysis project Ga0102962, IMG submission 84519) | Salt pond soil microbial communities from South San Francisco under conditions of wetland restoration - Salt Pond MetaG SF2_C_D2_MG ...
TTATCGGATAAACTGGAAACCATAACTCAAAAGCTTATTCAGTCTACATCTTTCAAATCTCCCGCTGCTGAGCTTTCATATAAAATTGAAAAACGAGCGGATGCCTATGAACATTGGGAAACAAGCGTAGAAAAAGCCACTCAATTAATCACTGAAGGAACGTTTAATAAAATTGTTCTAGCCAGAGATATTCGTGTGAAGACGAACCGTATGATTTCGGCGACTCGTCTATTACATCATCTTCGTGAACATTATCGAACGAGTTATTGCTTTTTGATACAAAATAATAACTCATCGGCTTTTGTGGGTTGCTCACCGGAACGCCTGGCTTCTTTTCATTCTAATTTTGTACTGGCTGAAGGTTTGGCCGGAAGTATCTCAAGAGATGAAGACAAAGTTAAAGATGAGGAACTGGCTGAACGATTACTTAATAGTTCTAAAGACCGGCAAGAACATAGCTTTGTGGTAGAAGCCATAGAAAAACGTCTGAAACAGTTTACTGATCAGATAGATTATCCGGAGATTCCAACGATTAAAAAGTATATTAATGTACAGCATTTATACACTCCTATCACGGCTTGGTTAAATGACAAAGTGGATCCGTTGCTTGTTTTAGAACGCTTACATCCAACACCCGCCGTAGGTGGTACCCCCAGAAAAGAAGCTTTACCCTGGATTAAAGTATTGGAAAATTTTGAACGAGGTTGGTATGCTGGCCCCGTAGGCTGGTTTAACAGCAAGGGAAATGGAGAATTTTGTGTTGCGATACGAAGCGGACTCATCTATGATAATAAGGCCCGGTTTTATGCCGGTTGTGGTATCGTTAAGAATTCTGTTCCCCAATCAGAATGGGAAGAAACCAATCTGAAATTCATTCCAATGTTATCTGCTATTCAATATGCGTAAAAAATTACAAGATGGTGAACTCACCTTTCAGTGGGCTCTCGATTTCATTACCGAACTGGCTAATCATGGCCTTAAACATATTGTTATTTCTCCCGGCTCCCGTTCAACACCTTTAACCTTAGCAGCCGCTGCAGAATCCCGAATAGAGAAACATGTGGTTCTTGATGAACGATCCGCTGGATTTTTAGCACTCGGTATCGCAAAAGCCACCGGTAATCCGGCTGCGCTTATTTGTACTTCAGGAACAGCTGCAGCCAACTATTTTCCAGCTGTTATTGAGGCCAAAATGTCGGGTACACCGCTGCTTATCTTAACCGCCGACCGTCCACCCCAGCTTCGTGCGATAGGAGCTTCACAGGCAATCGACCAAATAAAATTATATGGTGATTATCCTTTAATGTTTTTTGAAGTCGGCGAACCACAAGCGGATCAGGAAGATTTCGATCGCCTGCATCTTTTGGCTGCTCAGGCGTACTTCACAAGCAAAAATGAGAATGGCCCTGTTCATCTGAATTTTGCATTCAGAAAACCGCTTGAACCTTCTGCCGAGTATCTTCAATCGGCTATTGATTCACGAAATAGTGATAAAGAATCGGTGAAGCCGCCAGCATTAGCCGTTCATAAAGAACGACATAACTCATTTCAATTTACTGACATAATTGTCAATATTATTTCTAATGCTGCCCGTCCGGTAATCATTGCCGGACCTTCGGCAACGACACAATCCTATCGTTGTGTGGTAGAATTGAGTGAATATTTATCGGCACCGGTAATCGCCGAATCACCCTCTCAATTAATTCCTCTAATAGAAAAAGATCATCTGGTATTTGGTCAGGATGCTTTTTTGAGGAATCGTGAGATACGTGAAGAACTCAAACCCGATCTTATCATTCGTTTTGGAGATCAGCCCATTGGAAAAGGTCTTGAGTTGTATCTAAAACATCACAAAGATGTCTATCATATTCTGTTTTCAACTAATACTGATTGGCAGGATGCCACTTTATCCGTTAATTACAGAATTCCAGTGAATCCTGAAAAAATACATCTTGAAGCTATTTCATTAAATCCCTCTCCGGACTGGTTATCGAAATGGCAACAATACAGAAACCGGTTTGCTGGTTTCAGAAATCATCTATTTAAAGACGGTGCTAAGTTAACAGATGGACTGATTTTTCATACAATCGGACAAGCCTTATCTGATTCATCGAATATATTCCTATCCAATTCATTTCCTGTGAGAGACCTGGATCTTTTTGCAGCACCTTTACGCGGGAATCATGCTTATTTTGTTAATCGAGGTGCCAGCGGTATTGATGGAATAATTTCAAATGCAATTGGCGCAACGATAGCAAGTCAGAAACCCGGGGTGCTTTTTATAGGTGATCTTGCTTTCTCACATGATTCCAATGCGTTGTTAAGCAATAAGTTTCTTTATGGAAAGCAAACGTTAGTCATCGTTGTGATCAATAATCATGGGGGAAATATTTTCAGAATGCTGCCTGTTTATCAGCATAAAAAATATTTTGAGACGTATTTTGAAACTTCTCAGGAAGTATCCATTCCGGACCTTGCCCGAGCATACCATATCGGATATCGACGCGTACAATTTCTATCAAACCTGGCAGCTTCTTTTAAAGACTTGTCCAGTCAATCAGGAATACAGATTCTGGAATGTATTACAGACGCGGATCAATCAATGGCTCAGCGGGAAGCTTTATGGAATATTGGATAAATACGATGGTTTCTCTGTATATTTAGTTTCGCTTATAGCACGCCTTAACCCGGATTATTCACCAAGAAATTTATCGCGTGATCAAGGCGAAATTAAAAATGTCGAACCCTGATATAGCTTGACAACCGACCACATACGACAGAGGCTGTGAAAAACTATAAATCAAATTTAATTAGCTTAAATAATTTAAGTGCTTCGCGCGATTTCGCTTTGCTTACCCACTCTCAATAACCCGAAAGTATGCGGGACAAGTTCTCCCTTTCCCAGATAAATCCGCGATAGGGAGAGAGGCTCTTCAATAAAACTCGAAAACAATTAAAAAATATAGGTGTACAGTCGCTTACATTGCTATTTTTTCACAGCCTCGACAGAGAAACGCTCTGATAGTAATTAAACATTATTTATTCTGAATAACCGTATCATCAACGTGAGTTCGAAATCGGAATCATGTATTATGCATCAAAACCGCTCTGTGTCGTCGATGGTCAGTCGTCCGTCGTCAAGATAGGTCATATTTTCTCAGGTCGTATTCTCAATGTAATTATTACAACTCTGCGATTCTTATCCAAACCTCACGTTACGTTAAGTAATTTACAATATGATAGGTATTGTTTCTTGTTCGTTACGTGAATAATTCGGGTTAATCAGATTATTCCTGATGAATTCTTTATCAGATATTTGAGTATTGAAGCCATATAAATAAAAAAGGCGGGCCTCTCAATTACCCGCCTTTTTATATGCTACACTACTAACCTATTAACGTTGCTTTAGAAAAGCTACAATCTTTTCTTGTTCCTGCTTCGTTAGATTAGCTTTGACTTTCATGTGATAAATAATGACATCCCATTGCTGGGGACTAAATTGATTTGGTGGTGGTGCATTATGACATGATTGACATTTTTGTGACCATAATTGAGCACCACTTTCCTGAGCCACAATTTTATTTGTAGATGTACAGGCACTAAAGATGAATAGAGAGCCTATGAATAATGTGACTATCGTCCAGAATAATTTGAATTTGGATCTATTTTTCATAATCTCGTTTTTAGCTTAATTTATTTATAATTCCATTGCAACACTTAACATCAGAGCATTTTGTCCGTTTTCCTGAATGTCATAATCGGCCTTCAAGTTCGTTCTCCAATTAAACCAATAGGTCAATCCAACATCGTATTGATTGGTTGATGACAGATCCCATTTAGCACCTGAAGGTGTTTTGGCTCTTGAGTACATGAAGGCAAACATCAGACTTTGCAAGAAATGATTCGATGACATGCTTGGTTGATAAGCAAACATTCCATAAAGTGCCGAGCTATTATTTTTAAAAGTATAGGTTCCGGCTCCATCAACATAATTTGCTTTATCAACATGAACAGCATTAAGCTGACCACGGAGTCTTATAAATCCGTCAAGTGATGTTACGGTTGGTGCCCAGTTCATATCAACGGCCAATAAATTAGCGCCTACTCCATCATATTGAGTACCACTGTTTCCTACATTACCAGTGTAATATTCAGATACACCGATTGAAAAATTCGAAGATAAGCTTGGGTTCAAACTTAATCTTCCGCCAATCATTTTTGATTTATTATTATCAGCAACAGAAGCTGATGTAATCATACCTTGTGAACCCGGGTCAAGTGATAATTGTGGACCATTGGTAATCGATGCAAAAGCACGTAAACGAGTATTGCCAATAAATCCGGAACCTTGAACCTGAAATCCAAAATCGTCATAGCCCCCGATAGAATCGAAACCTACCGGACCGGTTGCTAATGGATTGATCCAACCTGGATCGTAAGTTCTTGGATAGCGTCCAAAAGGAAGTGCATCGAAGTGACCGACACGAATCAGCCAATCATTTGAGAGCATATAACTCAAATTAATAGGACCTACATCCAATGCTGGTCCATTGTTATCAAATGATGCACCAATGCCAGATTCAAAGAAAAATCTGCCTTGTCGATATAATGGCATAACAGCCATTTCTGGAGCTCCGAAGGAAGCACTGTTTTTGGTGATATTCATTCCATAATCAAATTCACCTAACAGGGCAAAATTTGTAACACCTGGACTGAATACATCTCCGGATGAACTTTTTGTTTGAGCATTTGCATTTTGAAAAGACAAGCAGTTAGCTCCTAATACAAATAAGAAAGTGCTTGCCAAAAGGATATAACTTTTTTTCATACAATTATTCCTCCTCGAGGTTGTCATTTTAATAATTACTCTTTTTGATGATGTCGAACATTCTTTATTTCAAGTCTTTCTTGATATAGGTGACCAATGCCCAGATTTGTTTAGGTTTCAATGAACCACCCCATTCAGGCATGGATCCCTTACCATGAGATATCTTCCAGAAAAGCGCGCCTTCTGTACTTTTTTGTACATAATCAGCAGTCAGATTAGCAGGACGTGGTTGCAGAGCTACAGCTGCTGGTCCATTCCCTTTTCCACTTTTACCATGACAGGATGTACAATCTGTTTTGAACGTCTTCTCTCCTAGTTTTAAAAATGCCTTATTCACTGTATAAGGGTTATGTAACGTATCGGCTGACTTTGGAGCCGCAAAATTTGAAGCCTGACCATAGCTTATTGCTGGGATGGCCAGAACGCATAATAGCATCAATATTTTATTAAGTGATCGCATAGTTTAATCTTTATTTTTTCTATTATTCTGATAAAGGAGTCCTTTATCTTCTTTGCATGATATTAACCATAATTTTCGAAGAAACAATCCATAATCTTACAATGTTTACATTTTTTTACAATGATATACTGATATGATTTTATGGTTAATGATTGGAATTATGACTAAATAGTTATTTCCATTTCGATGTAAATTAACATTGCAATACATCATTTTAAAAACATAATACCTCTATCTATTTTAATACAACTTCTTTAAAATAGACGTTTAATTATATATGGTTTTATGTCATTTAACCGACAACCAATTTTCCTTTTTATTCCGATTTTTTCAAAACATCGCTAAGATTATGTAACACATTAAGAAGATACATATTATACAGATTTATTAATTTGTATTCATTCTAAGCAAACAACTTGCTTATATTATTTTTTTGATATTATTATTAGAAAAGGTGTGACTAAGTTGGTTATAACATCCTTATAGAAGGCTTTGCAAAAACAGGGATTTTGTTCAATATCAAAGCCTCGGCTACTTCGAAACCGTGGCATCCCGAATGCTTTCGGGATTCGAGGATTTCAAAGTCGCAAAAATGCAGATATTGGGCACAAGGCCTGTTTTGCATAACCTTCTTATAAAGTATAAATCTCCTAACCTGGTTACTAACAAATATTATACTCAATAATAAGACCTATGTTTATTAAAGTAAGGGAGGAAGATTATTATTTTTCGATATTTTCAGACAATCCTCTGAAACCTTATCTTATTTTGCTTCACGGCTTTATGGGAGATTCACGTTTTTTCAATCATTTACTTGAACCCTTATCCGATTTTTGTAATCCGGTTACAATAGATCTTTTAGGTCATGGTTCGACTGCCGCGCCATCAAACCCTACACGTTATTATTCTCATGAACAGGTTGAAGATTTATCTATCATCTTCAGAGAATTGAACCTCCCTCCTTTTTTTCTTTTAGGATACAGCATGGGTGGAAGATTGGCTATTCAATTCGCTATACAAAATAATAATGTATTAACCGGATTAATCTTAGAAAGTACCACTTTTGGAATTCAAGATAATGATAGCATTCAAAAACGAATCGAAGAGGATGAGATACGAGCGAATTCTATAGAAAATGATTACCGTCATTTTGTTGAAAAATGGAACCAGGCTTCTCTTTTCCAAAATAATTCATCAGAATCGATAAAAAGGAAACGAAGTCTGATGAATATTCAAAAGAATCAAAGACCTCACGGATTAGCTAACAGTTTGCGAGGCTTCGGAACGGGAACCATGCCACATGCCCATGATAAACTTTCAGATATTACGGTACCTACTTTAATTATTTCGGGTATGAATGACGAAAAATTTACAACAATTGGAAAGGAAATGAATCTGTTGATCTCAAATAGCTCTCATGTAATTATTCCAAATAGTAATCATAGAGTTCATATAGATAATCCTGATTTGTATCTTCAACAAATAAAAAAATTTATCAGTGAGAAACAGAAGAGATTATTATGAATTGGAAAACCGTCAGACAATATGAAGATATTACCTATAAGAAATCGAACGGAGTCGCCAGAATAGCCATAAATCGTCCGGAAGTCAGAAATGCATTCCGGCCCAAAACGGTGGTCGAAATGTATCAGGCATTTGATGATGCGCAGGAAGATACATCCATCGGCGTAATATTACTAACAGGTGAAGGTCCGGCCAAAGACGGTGTTTATGCTTTTTGCAGCGGTGGCGATCAGCGAATCAGAGGAAGAGCAGGTTATGAAGATGAATCAGGAATGCCCCGTCTTAACGTTTTGGATTTACAGCGTAAAATGCGCTTTATGCCTAAAGTGGTCATTGCTGTTGTACCTGGTTGGGCTGTCGGTGGCGGACATAGCCTTCACGTTGTTTGCGATCTGACAATTGCCAGTGAAGAACATGCTATTTTTAAACAAACAGATGCTGATGTCACCAGTTTTGATGGTGGATATGGTTCTGCGCTGTTAGCTCGCCAAGTCGGACAAAAACGGGCCCGCGAAATCTTTTTCCTCGGGCGAAATTATTCCGCTCAGGAAGCTTATGACATGGGTATGGTGAATGCCGTGGTGCCTCATGCAGAACTTGAACAAACAGCCTTCGACTGGGCTCAGGAGATTTTACAAAAAAGTCCTACTTCCATTCGTATGCTTAAATTTGCCTTTAATTTAGTAGATGACGGAATGACCGGTCAGCAAGTCTTTTCTGGTGAAGCCACCCGTCTCGCCTATATGACAGATGAAGCTCAGGAAGGCAAAAACGCATTTCTCGAAAAGCGAAAACCAAATTTCCGTAAATATCCCTGGATACCTTAATCTTTGGTACTACATTAGATATCATTTAATGAGGAAAGATACCCATTCGCATACATTAATCCTTATTTATCTTTATTTTTAAAACAATAAGTATATTTTAATTTAACCTGGTTGCTTTAAAAAGTCAGGTTTAATTGTATTAAAAGGTTTTACGCATAATTGAGATTTCCCCTAACGGGAGCAATTATGGTACATTAAATTACAGATGAAGATGTTAGTTAAAGACCATATAGATTATTCTCTTTCTTATAATCATTTTTCAATCTATGCGTATCATCAAAAATTCAAATCCTCTGACCGTTTAAAAGTAGCTTATTCAATATCTTATAATATTGCCATATTTATATTTCTGCTATTTTTTATTCTGGTACCGGTTCAAAGCTTCTCTCAAAACCAACCTTTAACTCTCTCTCCCGACAAAGAAATAACACAATACGATCACACTATCTGGCAATCGAAAGACGGACTTCTTCAGAATAGTGTAACTTCTATTATCCAATCTTCTGATGGTTATTTATGGATTGGCACCTATGATGGAATCTGCCGCTTCGATGGAACCGATTTTACTAATTTCAAAAATGAAAACGCTCATATTTTAAAAAACAGTTACATCTACTCCCTTTATGAAGGTTCCGATAAAACAATATGGATTGGAACAGCTCGTGCAGGCCTTGTATCATATAAAAACGGAACATTTATTAATCATTATACTAATGGAGAGCTTCCCTTCCGCAATATCAGAACAATTGTTCAGGATTCAACTGGTACCCTTTGGTTAGGTACAAAACAGGGAATTGTAACATTTAAGAATGGGAAATATCATGTCTTTAAGTCTTTAGAATCCCAAAATGTCAATGAAATAAATTGCATTATTATTACAAAGAATAATGCAATATGGTTTGGTACCAATAACAATGGAATCATCATATATAAAAAGGGAAAATTTTCAAGACTCACCAAAAAAGAGGGTCTGAACAGCAATACGATACACACCTTAACTGAAGACAAAAACGGCAAGATATGGATTGGAACAGCGGGTGGTGGACTCAATGTATATCACAATGGTCGTATTCGATATATAACGAAAAAAAATGGCTTAACCAGTAATATTATTGATTCTTTCATTATTGATCGTGAAGGCACCATATGGATCGGTACGGAAGGTGGCGGTGTCGATCGAATCGTACATGGTAACATTTCTCATTACACAACTTTTCAGGGACTTTCCAATGATGTTATTGGCTCTTTGTTTGAAGACCAGGAAGGTGATCTTTGGATTGGTACATTAGGCGGTGGTTTAAATAAACTCAGAGACGGTAAATTCACCTCTTATACCACACGTGAAGGATTAACAAATAACTTCGTATGGACGATCTGTAGTGATGTAAAGCACCGGATATGGATCGGGACAAACGGAGGTGGTATTAACATTCTCCATAATAAAGTTGTACATGTGGTCGATACCTCTAATGGTTTATCCAGTAATTATGTACGATCGATCTATAAAGCCCAGAATGGACTGATGTGGGTCGGAACATATAAAGGTGTTGATGTCATCTCTAATGGACATATCATACGAAAACTGACTGTTAAAAGTGGATTATCGAGTAATAGGATTTTAGCTATCAACGAAGATTCTTCGCAGAACGTCTGGATCGGTACTTCTAAAGGTCTAGACCGTTATGAGAAAGGTAAAATAAGTACCTATACTACAAAAAACGGACTACCAGATAACTATATTCGCACCATTTATAAAGACCGTCAAAACAGGTTATGGATTGGGACCAAAAATGGAGGGTTAAGTTTATTCAAAAACGGATCATTCAAGGATTTTACAGTAAAAGATGGCCTGCCGAGCAATGATATTATTTCTATCTATGAGGATCATACCGGCACAATATGGATTGGCACTTTCTGGGGAGGAATAAGCCGTTTTAGAAATGGTAAATTTGTAAATATTACATCTGATCAGGGGCTTCCGGACAATGTGATATACAGCATCTTTGAAGACAATAACCATAATCTATGGTTCAGTTGTAATAAAGGCATTTTCCGAATATCCATTCAGGAATTGAATGATTATGCAAATGGTAAAATCGACATTGTCTCCCCAACACTTTATGGTAATGCTGAGGGTCTGAAAAATACGGAATGCAACGGAGGAAACTATCCCGCCGGATGGCAGACCTCCAATGACAAAATCTGGTTCCCCACAGTAGGTGGGGTAGCCATGATCGATCCCAATCACCTTCGTAGAAATACAGTCCCGCCGAATGTACATATAGAGGCTGTGCTTGTCGATTATCGGAAAAATATCCTACATCAAAAAGATGCCATATCAGCCGGGAATCATCGTTTTGTATTTCGGTACACAGCCATAAGTCTAACATCATCAGAACATGTGGCATTCAAATATAAACTTAAAGGATTCGATACTAATTGGATTTCAGCCGATAATCGCCGAAGTGCCTATTATACCAATCTGCCTCCGGGGACCTACACATTTAAAGTCATCGCAAGTAACAACGATCGTGTATGGAACACGAAAGGATCCAGTTTCACTTTTACGATACCAACCCCATTCTATAAAACTTATTGGGCGTATAGTTTGTACTCTATATCCCTTTTTATGGTATTTTTTGGCTTTATTCGTTGGCAATCGGAGGTAACGCGAAGAAAAGAACTCGAGAAATTTGAAAAAGAACAACTCAAATTAAAAGCGGAACAGGAACATCTGAAACTTCTGGCCACTGAATCGGAAGCACGGGAACGGGAAAATCAATTATTATTAAAGGCTCAGCAAAAAGAGATTTCCTTTGAAAAAGAACGAAGAGAACATGAATTGTCGGTAGCTACCGCTTTTGCTCAAGGTGTTGAGGATGAAAGAGCCCGAATTGCCCGAGAATTACACGATCATATTCTGGGATCATTGAATATAGTAATGAGGCGTATTCAAAAAGTTCTCAGAAAATTTAAGAAACGTTCCAATGGTAACAACAACAGGAAAATCTTAGTTACCGATGTTCAGAATATATTACCCGATCTGGACAAAATTGGTCAGGATATTCGTCAGATCATGGATGATCTGAAGCCCGGTAGCCTGGATTTTTTTGGTTTGGTTGAAGCTCTTGACGGACTTTTGAATAAACAAATCGATTCTGTTGATAAACCTGTCAAACTTAAAGTAACGGCTCCTTCCAAAATCACAACGATGGATGCTTTTACTAAAATTACGGTTTTCAGAATATTTCAGGAGGCGATATCGAACGCTATAAATCATGCCGATCCAACTCATATTGAATTATATATTGAGGAAGAACACGACCAAGTCATTTTCAAATTAATTGATGATGGGAAAGGCTTTGATTTTGAAAAAACCATAAATTCCATCAAACATCGCAAAGATAAAGGTGGACATGGTTTAATGAATATGCTACATCGGGCAACAACGATCAATGCCCAAATATACTGGTCACAGGCAGATCCTCATGGTACTATCATGAATTTGATCATTCCTTTAGGAGATTGAAAAATAAATAGACGGCAGACTACAAATACTTAGAATTAACCCGGGTTATTCACCCACCAAGAAATTTTGTTGTGTCCCGAAAGCTTTACGGATTAAAAATGCGCATGAAACGTGCATTGGTAGGTTGATTAAGCATTTTTAAATTCAACGCAAAGCACAGCAACATTTCGCAGCCCTTTTTTAGACTGCTCAAATTTGAGGAAAGCGTTATTATTTACAAGCTATAGTTTTTTCAATATGATATGTATTGATTCTTGTAGTTTATGTGAATAATTCGGGTTAAAATTAAAAAACCCCGAACCAACTAAATTCGATTCGGGGCCTTTTAAAGGTGTTTATAATCTGTTTATTTCAAAAACAGCATTTCTCTGTAAGTTGGTAACGGCCAATAATCATCGGCTACTAAGTTTTCCAGCTTATCAGCTGCCTCACGAACAGCTTCCATTTTTGGAATCACATTATTCAACATGTGATGGGCTTTTTCATATACCGTATCACCGCCCAATTCAGCATTGACTTCATCGAGCTCGTGAACTGCTTTAACAAGCTCATTAATTCCCTCATTAACTTTTTCAATGATATCCTTTGTACCTGTTGTTTCTAATGAGAGTGATTTACCGCGATCAGATACAGCTAATAACTCATTTAGATAACGAATAGCACCGGGTGTGATCATTGTCTTCGCGATGGAAGCGGTCGATTCAGCCTCGATATTGATCGTCTTGAAATATTGCTCCAGCATGATTTCAAAACGAGACATCAACTCTTCTTCCGAGAGTACTTTATATTTTTCAAACAGCTCGATATTTTCTTTGGATTTGAATAATTCCAAAGCATCAAGCGTAGTCGGAAGATTTAATAAACCTCGTTTTTCGGCCTCTTTTTTCCACTCTTCAGAATAACCATCACCATTGAAAATGATTTTGCTGGATTCATTCAACGTGTCTTTCAAGACTACTTTAAGAGCCTCTTCTACAGAACTTCCGCTTTTCAGTTCTTTGTTCATCATATCACACAATTTTTCAATGGCATCTGCCACGATTGTATTCAATACAACAACCGGAAAAGAGACGGATTGACTAGAGCCAACGGCACGGAATTCAAATTTATTACCGGTAAAGGCAAAAGGTGAAGTCCTGTTTCTGTCACCAGCATGTTTTGGAATCTCAGGCAAGGTGGAAGTACCAAGACCTAAAATGCCTCCATGCTTTGAACTTTCAGCCGTTCCATCATTGCTTAAAATCTGATTAAACACATCCTGCAGTTGGTCCCCAACAAAAATAGAGAGAATCGCAGGCGGGGCTTCATTCGCTCCGAGTCGGTGATCATTACCGGCTCCGGAAATGGAAACACGTAACAGATCCTGATGTTCGTATACGGCTTTAATAACAGCTGTACAGAAAAACAGAAACAACATATTTGAATGAGGATTATCACCCGGATCCAGCAAGTTTTTACCAGTATCAGTTGCAAGTGACCAGTTTGAGTGTTTACCACTACCGTTTAGGCCAGCAAATGGTTTTTCATGTAAAATACTGGCGAAACCATATTTACGGGCAATACGCTTCAGTGTCATCATCGTAAGTTGCTGATGGTCAGCTGCAATATTGGCCGTTTCAAAAATTGGTGCAATCTCATATTGTCCGGGAGCTACTTCATTATGACGTGTTTTAACCGGAACCCCTAAGCGATATAATTCTCTTTCAGCTTCAAGCATGAAAGAAAGCACACGGTCAGGAATGGTACCAAAATAGTGATCATCCATTTCCTGTCCTCTCGCTGGTTTGGCACCAAACAAGGTACGACCTGACATTACAAGGTCTGGACGACGATAAAAGAATTCCTGATCAACAAGAAAATATTCTTGTTCAAATCCAACAGTAGATTCAACTTTACTGACACCTTCTCCGTCAAAAAGTTTTAAGCCACGCATAGCTTGTTTGTTCAAGGCGTCTATGGAACGTAATAATGGTGTTTTGTGGTCTAATGCAGCGCCGGTCCAGGAAGCGAACGCAGTAGGGATACACAGAAATGATCCGTTTTTGTTTTCCACTATAAAAGCAGGTGATGTAGGATCCCATGCTGTATAACCACGAGCTTCAAACGTAGCACGTAATCCACCACTCGGGAAACTTGATGCGTCAGGCTCACCTTGAATCAAATCTTTACCTGAAAATTCGGCAACCGCACCGCCGCCCTGATTAGGCGTAATAAAACTATCGTGCTTCTCAGCGGTCAATCCGGTCAAAGGTTGAAACCAGTGGGTAAAATGGGTAGCTCCCTTTTCAATAGCCCAATCTTTCATGACAACGGCCACAGCGTCTGCTACGTGCAAACTCAGCGGTTTGTTATCATAAAGTGTTTTCTTCATTTCTTTCCAAATAGACTTGGGCAAACGTTCCTTCAGAATATCCAGCGTTAATGTATTTTCGCCGAATATCTTCGTAATATTCTGAGGGGTCAAGGGCTGAATACCATTTTCACCCATTTTCCAGTCTTTTACTGCTGCCAATGTATCGTATCTTGGATATGATTTGCTCATGGATATAAAAGATGTTTAACTGTTTTGGTTTCAGATTACAGTAATAATAACAATTTTTAGCTAAAAGTCCATTTATATCTAATAAAAAATACAAAGATGATAACTTTTCCGTAATTATTTAAAATTGGAACCGCTTTTATTTAACTAATTTATAATCAAGTTAAAATAATATGCATCTCACCTAATTATCTTAATAGACGGATGAAATCTCCCTTAAGAAATATTAAATTATTGGCCTTCGATTTTATTTTAAATCGAGATGACATTTAATTCACTTAAATTTAAAAATTATTTTGACCGATAGTAAGATTAATATCTGGATAGAAGCTGCTCGTCCAAAGACTTTAGCGGCCGCATTTGTACCCGTTCTAATTGGTGCTGCATTAGCTTACAGCCAAAACGCCTTTAGTTTAATTCCTTCATTAGTAGCTCTTCTTTGTGCTTTTTTGATACAAATCGGTACCAATTTTGCCAACGACTACTATGATGCCCAAAAAGGTGCCGATAATGACGACCGCGTTGGATTTACGCGCGCCACCGCAAAAGGCTTAATAACGCCCAAAATGATGATGCGTGCGACGATCATCACGATGGGACTCGCTTTTGTTTTTGGCTTATACCTTGTGTGGCATGCCGGTTGGGTAATTCTCCTGATTGGTGTCTTATCCCTAATTTTTGGAATCGCTTATACCGGCGGACCCTATCCATTAGGATATAATGGTCTTGGCGATATATTCGTATTTATATTTTTCGGTATCATTGCAGTAATGGGCACTTATTATGTTAATGCCTTACATTGGTCGTTACTGGCTTTCTGGGTGTCGTTACCAGCCGGAGCGCTTTCGGTCAATATCCTGGTCATTAATAATCTGCGTGATATTGACACCGATGGCCCTGCCGGAAAGAAAACTCTGGGTGTGATTTTCGGGGAAGAAGTGTTACGATGGGAGTATCTGCTTATGATTTTACTCAGTTTCGCCATCCCTCCTCATTTATTTTTTCGGGATCACTTTGGATGGTTGATTTTTCTTCCTTTTCTTACTATACCTTTAGCTGTTAAATTATTAAAGAATATATGGCAGGAGCGAAAAAAAGCACATTTTAATAAAATTTTAGAAAATACAGCAAAATTTATGGTACTTTTTGGTTTGCTCTTCAGTATAGGGCTTATATTTTCATGAAATAACCTCTAAGAACTTGAAGGACGATTACTCTTAATGAAATTTTTTCGATATAAGCTTCCATTTAAACAACCTTTCCGAACTTCCCGGAAATGCTTTACAAATCGGGAGGGATTTATTTTACAATGCGACTATCTTGCATTTTCCTGTTATGGGGATGCCGCCCCTTTACCGGGCTTCTCTAAGGAATCCTTAGCAGAGGTGAATGATCAGATCAGTCATTATCAAAATACCCTGGATCGTTATTTTATGCAGGATAAAGGGTATGCCGACTGGAAATCTTTTGCCGAATCTCTTGACCTTTACCCGAGCCTGCGTTTTGGTCTCGACACTTTTCTATTCGATCGTCTTGCCAAGAAAAGAGGTATCGCATTAAATAAACATTTTTCCTCTGAAAGCATTGATGCGATTCCCATTAATGTAGCCCTCGGAATAGGCAGTGCAGAAAAGACCATCGACCAATGTAAAAGTTATTGGTCTGAAGGATTTCGTAATTTTAAGATTAAAGTAGGCGCGGATTTCGACCTTGCATTATCCACTATTAAGCAAGTGCGAAAAATATTCCCAAAATCAAATATTCGGATCGATCCTAATCAAAGCTGGAGTATGGATGAGGCTATCGATCATTTACAACAATTATCTTCATTTCATATCGAATTTTGTGAACAGCCGGTAGATAGCGAAAATATCGAGGGCTTGGCGGAAGTTCGCCATGCAACAGAAATCCCGATAGCGGCGGATGAAGCTGTTCGGGATTTACAATCAATGCAATCAGTGATCGATCATGAAGCAGCAGATATCCTGATTATAAAACCTATGTTGATTGGTAGTTTTGATATCATTTTTCAACTTGTCAAACAAGCAACCGCACACAATATGGAATCGGTGTTTACGACTTCAATTGAATCGGGAGTGGGACGATTAGCTACTGCCCATCTGACTTCCTTCCTTGGAAGTAGAAAATATGCGCACGGATTAGCAACCGGTTATTATTTTGAAAATGATATAATTTACGATAAAGAATGTATATCAAGCGGTAATTACAATTTACCAGAAAATCGCGGTATCGGATTAGATCCCGAATCGGAATCCGGAGAACTTTTAAAACTTGGGGTTTCTTAAATTAATGTTTTCCTTGTATGAATATATATGACGAAAACCGTCACCGTCCTCATTCCCGGTCTGTATTTTTAATTTCAGAGAACAAAACCTATCTCTACTCTGATTTAAATATTTATGTTCACCAGCTTCATGACATTTTTGCTCGTCATGAAATTTGTCAACATCATAAAATAGCTTTATTGGCCAAAACCACCGATGAGTTGGTGTTAACTATAGCTGCCAGCTGGAAATTGGGCATCCCCTTTGTCCCGCTCTCCCCTAATTTAACCGATCATGAGCTTTCATCTTATATCGAAAGGTTACAACCGGAGTTAATATTTACCGATGCCGATAATCAAAATCGTCTTTCTTATTATCAGGATAGGCAGATGCTTTTTCCAGCATTTAATAAGGCATACATAAATAACAATGTAAGATCTGGAGTCAGCCCTGATCCTGAATCTTATTTTGGATATTTTTTTACTTCTGGTACAACTGGACAACCCAAAATTGTGCCGTTAAAAAGGCGACAAATGTATCATGCTGCAGAATCCTCAGCTCTCAATTTTCGTCCGGATACAAACCATTTTTGGCTTTTATGTATGCCACTGAATCACATCGGCGGGATTTCAGTCATTTTAAGATCACTTCTTTACGGAAGTGGCATTTACAGACTCTCCTCTTTTGATAAAGAATTGGTGAAAAATTTGTTGATTGAGGAAACCTCCATTCAGGTCGTCTCATTTGTACCAACGATGCTAAAACGCCTGTTATCAGATCCGGATTTCAGTGTGCATAATAACTTTAAGACTGTTTTACTTGGAGGAGCCCCGGCATCTCCTAAATTACTCAAAGAGGCTCTTAGAAAAAATATTCCGGCTATTCCGAGTTTTGGGATGACCGAAACCTGTGCGCAAATTGCTGCTGTGAAACTAAATAAACGGTTCAAAATAAAATCAGGCCTGGTTGGGACCATTTTTCAGGGTAATGAAGTATCCATTCGTAATGAACAGGGACTATCATTGCAACCCAGTGAAATAGGAACTATTTGGCTTAAAGGTCCACAGGTGTTTGATGGATATTTTGATGATATCGATAACACTAATCGTTTTGATGATGACGGATGGTTTGATACACACGATTCGGGTTGGTTAGATGAGAAAAACCGATTATACGTTTTCAGCCGCCGATCTGATCTAATCATATCAGGTGGAGAAAATATTAGTCCTTATGAGGTAGAACAGGCTCTCCAAAATGTAGAAAGTATTGATGAAGCCGCCGTAACCGGTTTACCTGATGAAGAATGGGGACAAATCGTAACGGCGCTCGTTGTTTTTAAAGATGGATATTCGATCAGTTTGGAAGAATTGCGATCGGCATTACATAATGAACTACCTAATTTCAAAAAGCCCCGTCGTCTAATTAAAGTCGAATCTCTGCCTAAAACCCGATCCGGTAAGATCCGAAGAGATCAATTGAAGGTAATAGCTGATCAATCCTGATCACATCTAATGATTTCAAGAAGTCATCTGACTTCTAATTCATTACTAAATATCACAATTGCCCGGAAAAAAGTTTATAAATAAAAGATAAAAAGCGATCAATCGTCAGCCCTCACCGATCAGCGTTATTCTTATCCCGAATTATTCACGTAACCAATAGGAAGGAATACCTACCTTATTGTAAATTAACGTGAGGTTTGGATAAGAAAAAGAAGAAAAATAGGAGGCTATTTTGTATATTAAGTAATTGTATAACATAAACTTAAATCAAAAAAACACCTCTGTTTGAAGATCAAATTACGGATATTTTTGTAAAAGTCGATGATTTTTGTCTCACGTATTCCCGATTTATTAATCAGGTTAAAAAATTACCTTCTTCTAAAAACAAATCAACCCGAAAGCGACCGGATAGACTTAGCGATTCGGAAATCATTACCATTCTGATTGGCTTTCACATGGGCTCTCATAAAAACTTTAAGCATTACTATAACTACCTGATCAAGGCTCAATATCTGCACTTATTTCCTGGCCTGGTCAGTTATCACCGGTTTCTGAGTTTACGGGAAAACGTCTCGGTTCCTTTTATGCTCTTTCTCAAACACAAGTGTATGGACCCGTGTACCGGACTGAGCTTCATCGATTCGACTAAACTCCGGATGTGTGATAACCGGCGGATCATTCGGGAGATGACCCAGGACCTATTTGGGAAACTCTTTGGAGATAAAGACTATATCAGTAAAAGCTTTATTCAATACCTTATTTAATGATGGAATTCAACTGATTACCAAACTCCGTAAGAATATGAAAGGACATATTATGAGCCTGAATGACCGGATTCTCCTACGCAAAAGGGCCCTTATCGAAACCATTAACGATGAGTTGAAGAACATGTGCCAGATTGGACATTCCCGACACCGATCGGTAAATGGATTCTTGTTTAATGTAATGAGTGCGCTGGCTGCCTATAGCTTCTTTGCCAAGAAACCCTCTTTAAATTTAGAGCGTGTCCCGGACAATCAGCTTTCACTTGTACCAGCTTAACCAAACCTTACGTTATTTAAGTCCGAGAGACTCATAGACTTAAGAGAACAACCTCTTCAAAAAAAGCCTCTTTTATTCCATCCGCATTATTCACATATACTACAATAAACAATACATAACATTTTTAAAAACAATATTTTGAAAATAATAAAGCTTTTCTCAAATTTGAGGAATCTAAAAAGAGCTGCGAAATTTGGCCGTGCACTGCGTTGAATTTAAAAATGCTTAATCAAGGTACCCCTGTTCGTTTCATGCACATTTTTATCCCGAAAGCTTTCGGGACACAACAAAATTTCTTGGTGAATAATCCGGGTTAGCCCGAATTCCATAAAAAAGTAGACAGCCAAATATATCCGGCTGTCCACAAA
>Ga0102962_1000485_pt1 | contig 18892 bp, 15 predicted proteins | sample SalPonF2_C_D2_MG_FD_84519 | JGI IMG/M metagenome (GOLD analysis project Ga0102962, IMG submission 84519) | Salt pond soil microbial communities from South San Francisco under conditions of wetland restoration - Salt Pond MetaG SF2_C_D2_MG ...
ACAACCGGATTCGTAAATCCGATGTCTTTAACCTCGTCATTCCATGAAGAATCGGCATACGATGCCGCCCAATCCACGTAATCAGGCACGCCGTTATTGTTCCCATCGATAACGGAAACGGAATCTCTTCCACTCGTTGTATACATAATGACAAAACGGCCCGAAGCCGAAGTATCATGTTGGATAACACCCGCTATTTTAGGATAAATATATCCATGAACAGCATCTTGTGCGGTTTTGCTTAGTTGCTCTTTAACATTAGTATAATCGACTATCAAAGGTGTCAAACATTTATAGACTACCTTTTTGTTACTTTCCATTCTCTGATACCGGGAATTGAGCTTTTGCCGGTCGAATATATAATAGAACTTATTTAGTATGGCCTGATCTTTACTGATGAGCCCGTTTTGTTGATCACGGCCAATCTGACTAAACACAGCATGAATTCCCTTTGTTAGTGACGTATCTTTCACAGTCTGCTGACCATAAACCATACCGGTAGTGCTCAGCATTAGCATTATAATAATCAGAATGGGATGACGTTTGTTAGCACTCATTACCTGATAGCTCGACACTAAAGAATTCATTTTTCTTATTATAATGAATCTTTCTTACCATTACTGTAAAAATAAGCTTAAATTAAAGTTTGTTTATAAAACAATATGCCGCTATCACCCAATTTATGAAAGAAGTAACGCTTACAAAACCAGGTTTTCATTATCCATGTTTAAAGTAATTCTGTACTACAATTTTCACCCTATTGACGATCCACAAACATTCAGACGCGAACACCGGCAAAAATGTAAAGAACTTGAACTCAAAGGTCGGGTCTATGTATCTGATGAAGGTATTAACGGAACCCTGGCCGGTACTATCGAGAATGTTGATGCTTATGAAAAGTATCTTAACAGCATTGAAGGTTTCGAAAACACCGAATATAAAGAAGATCTTACCGATACCATACCATTTGCCAAGCTAATCGTTAAGATCCGGCAGGAAATTGTGGCATTAAAAGCCCCTGTCCCGGTTAATCCCAAAGAGGGCGGCCGGCATCTGAAGCCAGAAGAATGGCGCAATGTTATCGAGTCGGATAAAGATCATGTCATTATTGATGTCCGCAACAATTATGAATCAAAAATTGGCCATTTCGAAGGAGCCATAACTCCTGATGTCGAGAAATTCTATGAATTCCCGGAATGGCTGGATAGCCTCAATCTTGATAAAGACAAAAAAGTGCTGATGTACTGTACCGGAGGTATACGATGTGAAAAATTCTCGGTACTGATGAAGAAGAAGGGCTATAAAGATGTCAATCAACTGCACGGCGGGATCCTTAATTATGCCCGGGAAGAAAACGGTGCACATTTTAAAGGCAAATGTTTTGTCTTCGACGACCGGCTTGTTGTTCCCGTAAACCCGGATGATGATGAACCCATAGCCCATTGTGAAATCACAGGTGCCCCCTGCGATACATATATCAATTGTGCTAATATGGAATGCAACCGGCTGTTTGTCTGCTCCGAAGAAGGCGCCCGTATGATGGAAGGGTGCTGCAGCGAAGAATGCCGTAAAAGTCCCTACAAACGACCTTTTAACCATGATGATGTTTATGCCCCATTCCGAAAATGGTATCATTACTTTGACAATGAGTTCAAAGAAAGAAAAAAGTCAGAACAGCTTCAATAGCAATAATGTTCGAATTGTAAAACCATATCCCTTTACCCATCATTTTAATGCCCGTAAGGCTGACTGGGGTCTCTCATTACTGGATATGATGACGCTCCGTTTTCCCTTTAAAAGCAGGGAAGATTGGGCGAAACGCATAACCGACGGATATGTAAAGGTTAATGACCTTCCGGTTGGCAGCGATTATTGTTTGGATCCTGCACACACAATCTCTCATTACAATCCAAATGTCAAGGAACCTTCGGTACCTGACGAAATCGAAATTGTTGATGAAACAAGGGATTACCTGGTTCTCATAAAACCGGCCCCCATGCCGGTTCACCCTGGTGGGCGTTATTATAAAAATACGTTGATTGAGATACTTAAAGCGCGCGGTTATACCGACCTGAAAATCATTCACCGGTTGGATGCAGTAACATCAGGACTTCTTATTTTAGGGAAAAACCCGTCTTTCACGAGAGAAGCGTTCCGATGTTTCCGGGAAGGTAAAGTCAAAAAGCAATATTATGCCCTTGTATCCGGCCGTCCGATTGATAATGAAACCGAAATTAGTGTTCCCATTCGCCGAAAACAGGGTTTCCGGTTTGAATGTGATCATTCGGGTTCGTCACTCAGTAAACCAGCTTTTAGCCGTTTTGAAGTACGTGAACGTTACAAAAGCCACAGCCTTATTGCCTGTTTCCCTGTTACCGGAAGAACTCATCAATTACGACTTCACCTTCAGCACTGGGGATATCCTGTTTTTGATGATCCGATTTATGGATTAGCTCCATCTGGCAGGAATTCCTTGCAGAAAAGGGGTATTGCGTTATATAATGCACAAATTTCAATCCCTGAGTTAAATATTGATTATCTTCTTTCACCACCTGATGAATGGAAGCTTCTAATCACAGAAGAACAATGATATAACATCTGATGAGTCAACGATTTTCAAAAAAATCACAACCGTTATCTGTATGGTTAGCGATTTGTTGCCTGCTGGCCTTCCTGAACAGTTGTGGAGTTTTTCAGACGCGAACACCTCAACCTCCTTTATCCAATTCTGCGGCTACATTTCAACAACCTGATAATCCTCAAATGGTAATAGTTAACCTTGAGAATGCTATCAAATCATTGAACACTCAAAACTATCTTCGTTGTCTTTCAGATAGCAGTTTTATGTTCAACCCGACGAATTCGGCACAAGGTAATGATCCGGGAATTTGGAATAGCTGGTCGAAGACACAAGAACAAATTTATTTTCAAAATCTCCGATCAGCTGCACAAAACCTGACCGGGAACCAACTTCAGTTTACTAATGAACGCTATGAGGTTCAGTCATCCACTTCCCAACAGTTTACAGCTAATTATACACTTACTGTGGTGCATAATCGACAGGGTGTTCCTACTGTTGCTAATGGCCAGCTGATTTTCATTATCCGGGCTGATGCCAACGGGCTTTGGTATATTAATTCCTGGACAGACATATCCGGTGGCGGCGATACTTTTACATGGAGTGATCTGAAAGCAACATTCATACGTGGATAAGCAATATCAGTTAACGATGAACAGTAAGCCGTAAACAGAAGAATACAGAAGTCAGAACATAGAATTGAGAATGGCATAACTCTGTACCTTTCCTTATAAAATTGATTTAATTTTTTATTCGAACTATATCTTAACCTGCGTTCGATATAATTAATCAATTGATAGTTCAGTTAAGCACTATACAATTATCACTCATCCATGGTCTATCGTCCATGTCCTGTAACTCTTCTTCCATAATTTCCTTATGTCGAATTCACGTTAACTTAATTCATACAGCTGATCGCCGAAAGCTGACAGCTCTTTAAACCTTAATATCTAATAACAAGCAATTATTCATTAACTTAGTGCACTAGATCCTGTATTTTTATGGACTATTTTACGGTTACTTTTTGATGATAACGTATTCTATATTTATATAAGGAGATCCAAGAGAGATATGGAGTTATGTGCATCTTATTTTCTATTTATACAGTTTGTTTGAACCAAGAGAAAGATTTTTATGAAAAATATTATTTGCGATATGGACGGTGTTATCCTTAAGGATAACAATCTCATTGAAGGAGCCGACACATTCATTAAACGAGTTCTGGAAAACGGTCATAATTTTTTATTTCTCACTAATTATTCATCGCAAACCCCTCAGGATTTACGAAATCGATTAGCATCTGCAGGATTGGATGTTCCGCGAAAACATTTCTACACTTCAGCCATGGCCACAGCTGCATTTCTGGAGAAACAGGAGGGGAGAAAAGCCTATGTTATCGGAGAAGGGGGCTTAACGCATGAACTATATAATATCGATTTCACGATAACCGATATAGACCCGGATTATGTTATTGTTGGTGAGACCCGTTCCTATAATTGGGATATGATCCAAAAAGCAGCCTATCATATTAATAAAGGTTCCCGTTTTATTGCCACTAACCCGGATGTTGCAGGTCCACAGGGCGCCCCTTCGTGCGGTGCTTTATGTGCTCCCATTGAACGCATCACCGGAAAGAAACCCTTTTATATCGGGAAGCCGAATGCATGGATGATGCGTGCCGCCCTAAACTACATGAAGGCACATTCTGAAAATACTATTATCATCGGCGATAATATGAAAACAGATATTTTGGCCGGTATTCAAGCCGGAATGGATACTTTCCTTGTACTGTCAGGTGTCACCCAAAAAGTTGATCTTCCATATTTTCCTTTTCAACCGATGTATATTTATGACAGTATCAAAGACATCGATATATTATAATACGGTAACTTAAGGTACGTTTACTCATCTGATTGGATGGTGTATAACGCATAAAATCTCCTTTACACATTAATATATACTTTAAGATCCCGTTCATTTTAAGGACTTACACTCCGAACATTATTTGTTACGGGGTTTGTAGAACGGATTTTCATCATATTTATCTTTTTGCATGTAAACCCGGCCATATCGCACATAATTCTCAGCGTGATCCACAATGCCCTGCAATTCTTTTTTAGTCAATTTTCGAACCGGTTTCGCCGGTGATCCCATACACAGATAACCTGAAGGCATCACTTTACCGGGAGCCACCAAACTACCTGCCGCAATGATACAATTTTCCTCAATAACGGCATTATCTAAAATTACAGACTGAATCCCAATAAGGACCCTGTTATGAACCGTACAACCATGCAACATAGCACTATGTCCTATGGTTACTTCATCCCCAATAATCGCGGGTCCGTCCTGATTCATTACATGGATACACGTATTATCCTGTACATTGCTTCGTTTACCGATCTCTATCCAATTGACATCGCCTCGTATTGTAGTATTAAACCAAATACTCGATTCTTCACCCAATGTTACATCACCGATTATATCGGCACTCGGTGCTATAAAATTCGTTTCATTAAATACCGGTTGTTTACCAAGAAACTCATAAACCATAATACTAATATTAATCCTTTCTAATTTTCCCTTATCAAAATTCTGAATGATCTTGTAAATATAAGGGAATTTTAAAGTGCTATAAATAAGGTATTCCGGTAATTTGATTTTGAAGGAGGCAAAGTGGAGTAATAATGTCGCTTCTTATGTACCAGGTTTTAAAAATAAAATAGCTCATCCTGTTAATTTCACACCTGCCGCATTTGAGGGAAGCCGCTTTGTAAGCACTACACTTACCACCATAGCAGTAATTATATGAATTATATAAATCGGTTCATCGGGATTTTTGTTATAAGTTTACTAATTATTTCACTTCGTGTTACCGCTACATCTGCTCAATCGTTTATCATTGATATGAAACGGGATTCCATGCTCCATAAATCCACCGTACAGGACAAACATTTCGAAAAGGTGGAACAAAATCAGACTTATAATATAAAGAAACTGTTCAGAGAGGATGTCTTAAAGAAATCAATGATATTACCTTACCCCAAGTTGACTGCCCAAACCTGGCATGAACATTCCGAAGAAGCCTACTGGGATACACTCAGCCAAAAATATATTTTCATGACCCGGTATTATTATGCGTACGACCAAAATGATAATCAAAAGGGTTACTTATTACAGGGTTATAACAACGGAAACTGGATAAACGACTATCGAATGTTATCAAATTATGATATTAATAACCATGTCCTTGATGAAACGGAACAATTATGGACAGGGAGTACTTGGCAAAATTTCACCCTCATAAAATATAACTACGACAATAGTGGCAAACTTAAACAAAAGACAGCTCAATACTGGCTTGATTCGCTTTGGGTGAATGACTCTCAGTTGATTAATACCTATGATAGTGTTGGTAACGTCAAAGAAGAGTTATATTTGTTTTGGAATGGTGTCCAATGGCAAAATGACGGCAAGATTGAGTATGAATATGACGCCTCCGGAAAACGGATAACACAGACCGCACTGGACTGGTTTTTTCAAGTATGGGTAAACTATTCCAAAAGCTTATTTAAATATGATCCGGAAGGTCATCTCATAAAAGAAACAGATCAGGATTGGAATGGCTCAAGTTGGATCAACAGCTACTTATTTGAATATAAATTCGGATCAAATAATGAATGGAGTGAATGGACATTATCAACCTGGTATTCAACTGAATGGGGACTTTATTATCACATACTTTTTAATTATGATTCCGTTAACAGGCGAACAAAATTAAACGGGCAATACTGGGACGCCGCCAATACCAAATGGATCAATGATTATCGCTATTTGCTTACATATGACTCTAATGATAACGCGATTGAAGTATCAGAGCAAAACTGGAATAAAGATATTTGGGTAAATTATTTCCGTACTCAGAATTTTTACACCAGTACGCGCCCTGGGGAATTGCCTACGCCGATAGAACGAAATAATATTGAAATACCTATACATGCATCCTTATATCAAAACTATCCCAATCCATTTAATCCGGCCACACAAATACGATATGACTTAAACACACCGGGTCTGGTTCACCTCGATATATACGATGTAACAGGTAAAATTGTAGCTCGACTTATAAATAGTTTCCAGGCTTCGGGTAGCCACTTTATTACTTTCCGGGCAAATAATTTATCAAGCGGTGTCTATTTTTATCGCTTACAGGAAGGCAACAATATCATTACAAAGAAAATGTTGTTGATTAAATAATAATATCAGCTATTTATAACGTTACTCACCAAAATCAGTTAAACACCTTTTGTATCGAGATTGATAAAAGCTTATTAGGTACAGGTTTTATCAGGTAATCGATGTAATTCGTTTTTCTTGCCCTTTTCGAATGGTATACATCGGAATTGCCGGTTATATAAATGACAGGAACTTTTGAAAACTCACGAATCCTTTCCATTGTTTGAATACCATCTATTTTACCGGCAAGCATAATATCCATGATAACCAGATCCGGATTCATCATTTTTATTGCTTCAATAGCCGATTCACCATCAGGATATTTACCTAAAATATTATGACCGAGTTTCTTTATTTGAATCTCATACACTAATGCGAGCAACATATTATCTTCCACAATAACGATACCTTTTGTAGAAGTATCCACAATATTCGTATCCACACACATTTTGATACCTTAATAATTTACCCTACAACTGAATGCTTTTAATCTGTTTTAAAAAGGATACTGAACTCCGTACCCTTTTGCTGATTTATTTCAAGTTCCGCATTCAGTTGTTTTACTAATGTTTTAATTAATGTCATGCCCAGTGCTTTCTTGCTGACCATGCCAAAATCATCGGGAAGACCCACACCATTATCCCGAACTTTCAAATTAATATAGCCTTTAGACTGTGCCATTTCAATAGTAACCCGCCCTTTTTGCATCTTTTTAAAAGCGTGTTTAAATGCATTTACAATCAACTCATTTAATATGAGTGCGCAAGGAATAGCCTCGGTAATGTTCAAATATATTTCATCGGCCTCAATAGTAATTTTTATATTCTTCTTATTGTATGTATTACGTATGTTATTGACCAGATCGCTTATATAATTCTTTAGTTCAATATGGGCAAATGTATCGGACTGATACAATTTTTCATGTATCATGGCTATCGATTGTATCCTGTTTTGACTCTCATAGAGAATATCCTGCACATCACTATCTTTTGCATTATATGCCTGAAGCTGTAATAAGCCGGATATAACAGCCAGGTTATTTTTTACACGGTGATGTATCTCCGATAATAAAACTTCCTTTTCTTCCAGTGATCGCATTATATTCCGTTCAGCTTTTTTCCGGTCAGTTATATCGGTTATAAACCCTTCCAGATTTATATCCTTTTTATCAGGCAGAAAAATACTACTGCCTTTTTCCCAAACCCATTTTATATCACCACTTTTTGTTCTAATGCGATATTCAAGCTCATAAGGTTGATTCTTGTTTAAGGCATCCTGCACATCTTGCCATACTTGCTCCCTGTCTTCAGGTAATATGAGGCTCGAAAATCTTCGCCATTCATCATCCATTAGCTCGTCAACGGTATATCCAGTCAGCTCATAACATCCTTCGCTTACAAAATCGAGGGTCCAGTCACGGTCATTGCGACATCGATAAACCATGCCCGGGAGATTCTCAAGTAGTTTCGACAAGCGTTGGCGGTTTTGCAATAATTCATATTCCGCTAGCTTCTCTTTGGTAATGTCATGAACGATTGCCTGTATATAAAATTTGCCACCAATAGGAACACGGTTCAGACTAACCTGGACCTCTAAAGGCTCCCCACTTGCTTTTAGGTTAGTCCATGTAAAATATTGTGGTTTCCCATTAAGGGCATTATTTATTTTATCAAGGGCTTTTTCTTTGGACAGACGGCCGTCATTCTGTTTCTTAGGGGAGAAATCTGCAGGACATTTCCCTAATATCTCCGACTTGGAACAACCGAACATCTCAAGTACGTGCCTGTTACAATCTACATACCGATCATCATCCATTATAAATATACCATCATTCGCATACTCAAAAACAGTTTTGAATTTAGTCTCGCTTTCAGCCAGGATTTCCTGATGACGATCACGATCAATCGCAATGCCTGCCAGATTTGTACCAATCTTAACGATATCATGAAATTCTATATGTATATCCGAAACGTGTTCATAATAGAAAGCAAAAGTACCAATTACTTCTCCATCAGAAGAAAAAACAGGCGTTGACCCGCATACATTTAACCCTAATTCTTTAACTATTTTAACGGCTGCCTGCCAATCCTTTAGAAGAGGATCAGAATCAAAATCATCAACCAATACTTCCTCACCTGTGTAAGCGGCATGGCCACAAACCCCGTTTCCTCGCCCTATTTCAATGCCGTCTATCATATTGTTTAACTCTTCGGGAAAGCCAGGCGCTGCTCCAAGACGTAATTTCCCCTCATTATCCCGTATCAAAATAGAACAATGAGCATTATTGGTATTCTTCTCAATAAGAAAAATGATCTGATGTAAGATCTCTTTCAGTCCTTCACCTGAAGCGATCATTTCAAGTATCCGTTTTTGCTCCAAAATCAGAAACTCGTTTTTATGCTGCTGAGTGATATTCTGTACCTGTCCAAGAATGGAGACCAGATTGCCAGCATCGTCGAATAACACCGAGTTATACCATTCACAAATGAGAATTTCACCGTTCCTGGTTCTGTTACGATTTTGTACAATGGCACTTGTCCGTTGTCCGGAAGCCAAATCACTTAATAAAGGCAGAACAAAATTTTCATCCCCTTCAAAAACGAAATTGAACTCGTTAAGTTTCTTCCCCTTAATTTCATCAAATGTCCATCCGAATATTTCCTCTGATTTTTTGGACCATTTCTTAACTTTCAGGTTATTATCCAATTCAAGAAATCCAAGCGGACTATTATTGACATGAAAACTAAGTTGCTGGTAGGCCTTGCTTAATTTTTCTTCCAATTGCACATGATTGGTAACATCATGCGCCAGGAGCAACCTTTTATTTTCAGAATTTTCATAAGCCTGATCACTAATTTCAACGAATACTGATTCACCCTTATTCGTGATACTCTCGCATATTCCTATAGTCTTCTTGCCATTCGTACTATGTTTAAGAGCCTGCTCAATTTTTTTAAATTCATTTTCCGGAAATAATTCCCTGATGGTCATCTTTTTGAAATCATCCAAAGCATACCCATAACGGTGTTGTGCGGCACGATTAGCATCACTGATAAACCATGTTTCTACATCATATATCCAGATAGGAATTGGATTGTATTCGAAAAGCATAACCAAAGTTTTAAGTACTTGTAATAATTAGAAAAGTATTCTGCCGACAACCTAACTCGTTCTACAATAATAATTTAATTTATAAAATAGAAGAATTGTTATGAACACGGTGTTCGATATTCGCAACAATGATCCACATCATTTAATGGGAAAATATAAAACCCCATTAATTATGTATGTTCTTTTCAAATAACCCGATCACTATCTGTGAAGATTAAATTATATTATTCCCAGGTCTTTTCGATAGATAAACGTAAGTCTTCACGCGTAATGGGCTTCACCAGGTAATCAATAAACTTCGTCTCCGATGCACGATCAAGATGTGTCTTATCTGAATTTCCGGTTATATAAATAACGGGTACATCTGAGAATTCACGTATCTTCCTCATTGCTTCAATTCCATCAATACGTCCTTCAAGGATAATGTCCATGATAATAAGATCAGGTTCTTGATCCCTGACTATTTCTACAGCCTTCTCCCCATCCACCAATTTATCTAATATTTGGTAACCAAGATTTTCAATATGCCGCTCATAAACCAACGATAACAACATATTGTCTTCTACAATTAAGATCTTTTTATCGGAATCAGGCATAAGAACCTCGTATAATTACGTCTACTTGACTAATTATAATGATTTATTCTAAAGATTTAGAATTTAATTCGGAATCATTTTACCTGAAGATCCTAAAAATATCCTAAGCTCACATAAAAACCCTGTAATGAATCAGTATTGAAATCTTTTTTATACATCTCATCTCCCCATCCTATAAAATCACGGATCATTAAATAATATGAATTAATCAGACTTAACTGTTTTTAAAACACCATTATTAATACATATAAGTAGATAATTACATGAACCTCCGATGAATAGAGCTTTTTATCGTTTTAACATTTTATTCCAGGCTGTTCATGATCACATATACAATTGCATAATAATAACTATTAGGAGAGAGAACTATGAAAAATATTTACAAGTTGCATTTACTGGTTCTTATAGTACTGTTTACTATTCCCGTTCAAACGATCCGGGCACAAAATACAGCTGATCAGGACTTCAGGAATAAAATTATCAAACAACAAAAAACAATAAATAATTACTTGAAAAATTACCGTGTGGAACCCACAACCAATAATAATAGTAATGAATTTAGACCTGTGTTAACCAATAACTTATGGTTGCACTACAATCAGTTTAATAAATGGGATTCGTTACAAGCACGTTGGAAATACCAACTTCGTACTTACTATTCCTATAATACAGACAGTACCAAAAAAGAAGAACTTGGTCAATTGTGGGACTCAACAGGTAATCAATGGCAACACTTGAACATGTATATGCATCAGTACGATACCCAAAAAAAACGTACTGAAACGGTCGTTCAATATTGGGATACTACCCAATGGATGAATATCTACAGATATCAATACGGTTTTAATGCAATTGGCAAAAAGTCTCAAAATATGTATCAGATGTGGGATGGTACGCAGTGGCAAAATCAGACCAGAGAACAATATATGTATAACAACCAAAATCAATTATCAGAACAAATTGACCAATTCTGGCTGGGAAATACCTGGATGAATACAAACAGGTACCAATATACCTATAACAGCAATGGAGACAATACGGAAGAAGTATACCAGGAATGGGATGGAAATCAATGGACAAACCAGGAACGGTACCAATATACTTATACTAACTCAGGCAAGATTAACCAGGAAATTTATCAAAAATGGAATAGCACTCAAAGCAAATTCAACAACCAAAACAGGTATACCTATTCTTATGATAACCAGGGAAACAATACCGAGTATTTAGAGGAAAAATGGGATGGTGCTAATTGGCAAAATCAAAGCCGGACTCAATTGTCCTATAATGCACAAAATCAATGGACATTATGGTTAACCCAAGCCTGGAATCAAAATATGATTACATGGACTCATCAATACCGCACTCAATTTACATACAATTCGGATAATGACCTTTCAGAAATACTGGATCAGGTCTACTATTCCGGTAATTGGGAAAACCTGTCGCAACAAATATATGAATATACCTCAACCAGGCCCGATGCTGTTCCGACTCCGGTAGAAAAATCACATGTTAATATTCCCGATGCGATCACTTTAAACCAAAATTTTCCAAATCCGTTTAATCCATCGACACAAATTGCTTATGAATTAACAACACCACAAAATGTACGTTTATCTGTGTATGATATAACAGGGCGACGTATTGCTACACTCATTAATAGTCGCCAAAGTGCCGGATCACATATTGTTTCTTTTAATGCCAATAATCTTTCAAGCGGAATCTATTTTTACAGACTTGAAGCCGGTGATTTCATGCAAACACGTAAAATGATTTTGCTTAAATAAGCTTTTCTGGTCCAGCTTCTTATACTGCCGGTAAAAAATAAAAGCCCTTCAAATGTTGAAGGGCTTTTTATTTTAATTTCTTTGCTGTATTTCATTAATGGCACTACGTGCTGCCTGGCGTATCCTGCCGTCCGGCTCCTGCTTAATCCTTTTTTTCAATAACGGGATTACAGATGGGTTTCCTATTCTACCTAATCCCATGATAGCCACACGCCTCACCCATATGTACGGATCATTGACATATTTTTCGAGTAATTTCAGAGTTTCTTTTTTCCCTGGCTTTGTCGAAATAAGCATGGAAACAGCCTGAACTCTCAGGTTGTTGGGCTGTCCGTAAGCAGAAAATTTTACCGCTTCCGTATACGCCCAATCGGGATCAGTTTGAGTGATGGCGTGTAATGCCGTGCGCTGTATAATATTTGCATGCGACGGTGTATGTAACGCTTTTTTCAGCAGTTTACGGGATTTTTTGGCATTTATCTTTGCAAGTGACGATAATATGGCGGCTCTCACATAATAATTATGGTCCCTGCTGTATGCACCGGACATTAATCGTTCGATATTAGAACCTTTAAATGACCCAAGTGACTGAAATGCCGCCTGAACAACTCTTTTATTCTTATCCCCGGTCGCTTCAATCAATGCTTTTTCTACGGATGCATTTTGATCATAATTTGAAAGCAGATGAGCGCAATGAGCCCTTATTCCATAAAACGGGTCATTTTTCAAAGCAACTATTAAAGCCGGTACAACATTGTGATGTTTCTTTTGGATAAGTTGATCAGACGCCCATAAACGTCCGACAACATCCGAATCATTTTGCAGTTGATATACCAGTTCATCAACCGATTTATTGAAATGAACTTCATCCAACAGCCAATGTCCCTGATCAAAATTCACCATTAACGGTTTTGTTTTAATATCTAAAAATGTAAATGTATTAGATTTTGAATGAATCCAAACCTGCCTCTCAATTTTTTTGTCAGGTGTAACGATCTGAATATGTACCGGCATCTTATAAACGGGAGTCAGGCTGTCGACCTTCTGTGTTTGATTTACGTGCAATTGAAGAGAGTGGTTTGCATCGTCATAGTGATAGTCCACATCAAATACCGGGTGGCCACCTTTATAAAGCCATTCTTTGAAAAACCAGTTCATATTATAACCGGTGGCCTCACGAATGGCATTAGCAAAATCGTGTGTATCGGCATTTCTAAATTTATATCGTTCTCCATAATGATGAATAGCCTTCCTGAACAAAGAATCCCCCAGGAAACCACGCAACATATGAAGCATCGAAGCTCCCCGTGGATAAATGTAGGTGCTAAACATATCGACCGGGGCATTATAACGGTGATAAACAGTCGGTTTCCGCCATTGGTGATCGGCACGAATCACACTTTGATGATTTTGATGCATTTCATATTGAAAAGCCGGCTTACCCAGATTATGCTCGGTATACAACGCTTCAAAATATGTCGCAAAGCCTTCGTTTAGCCATGATTGAGCCCAGGAGCGGCAAGTGACCATATCACCAAACCACTGATGTGCCGATTCATGCGCAATCAAACTTGTACTGTTTACCTGAGGTTCGGCATTTGGTCCGTGTAGCGTATTATCTTCCAGTGTTATAGCTGTGACATTCTCCTCACCACCCCAGATAAAATCAGAAACGGTAGTTAAAGCCAGCTTCTCCCATGGATATGGAATACCCGTGTAATTGGAATAGAATTTGAGTACATCCGGTTCTTTGGAAAAGTTCTTTTTGATCTTATCTCCATATCCCGGATCCGAATAATAATAAATGGGAATCTTGCCATAATGATCGGTGAACTTTTTAAATTTACCGGCAATAACCGAATTCAGATAAACGACATGTGGTTTCGATTCCACCCAATCGAAAGTCGCTTCATGATCGGCTTTTTGCACATTAACACTTTTCAGGGCACCGTTCGAAATAACCTGCCAGTCATCCGGAACCGTAACGATCATCTCGCTGGTTGAAAAATCGTCGGGGTAATCATGGCAGGGATACCAGTATCTCGCATCTTCCATTTCACTTTGACTCCACACTTCGGGATTACGATCAGGATATGCCTTATCAGGCGTAATAAATGTCAATCCTTTTTCCGGCTGCGTATAATATTGGATGATATATGTCAACGTATCCCGCAATCCATACTGATGCCCCAATGCAATTGTTAAGATTTTACCATCATAGCGATAGTTCAATGTTTGGCCCTTCATCCTGATCCCACGGATTTGCATACCAACAGCATTTAACCGCAGGGAATCCATATTTACCCGCAAAGGAACAACCGTTTCGGCCACTTCTCCTGTCACCGCTTTTTTTTGCATGTCAAAACGTAACTTTAAACGGATATGCGTCATATGAAATGTTCTGTTGGGAGCATGCTGCATGGGAGGTAACTGTTGCGCATGTAATGGGAAACAAGAAAAAATAAAAAGTATGAGAGCCAACGTTTTCTTCATTATAAAAACTCATTTAATGTTGATTTGATCGAATATAGCCCAAAAACTCTTATATAAAAATACTTGTGATGCATACGATTAAAAATTCAGGATTAAATGACTTTTGTTAATTAAATGATAAATTTTCTTATCAAATAAGGTAATAGTTGTATAAAATTATGTTTCTCATAACTTTATAAATATGAGAAACGTTACGTTTTTAATAATTATAAGCTTACTAAGCTTATTTCCAGCCAAATTGCAAACTGATAAACCGTTTGTCAATGTAATAGAGATAGATGGTGCCATTGGTCCGACGACCTATTCTTATATCTCTCGCGGGATTAAATTATCGGAAGAAAAACAGGCACAATGCCTGATCATTGAATTGGATACTCCCGGGGGGTTGCTTGAATCGACCAAAGATATCGTCAAGGCTTTTCTTTCATCCAAGGTTCCTATTGTCGTTTATGTAGCTCCACAAGGGGCCACAGCCGGAAGCGCCGGAACCTTTATCACGCTTGCCGCTCATATTGCGGCAATGGCGCCTGCTACGAATATAGGGGCGGCCCATCCCGTTCAGATTGGAGGAACACAGCAGGTAGACAGCGTCATGAAAGAAAAATTGGTCAACTATTCCGAGAGTTACATAGAGAGTATTGCTAATAAACGAAACCGGAACGTACAATGGGCGAAGTCGGCTGTGCGGGAAAGTGCCTCAATCACGGCTAAAGAAGCTCTGAAAATCAATGTCATCGATCTTATTGCTGATGATATTCCCGACCTGCTCCAAAAGATTGACGGGAAAAAAGTAGACGGTGAAATTTTACAAACAAGAAATGCTGAAATTGTTCCAGTCAAAATGACTCAGAGTGAACGTCTCCTGGGATTCCTTTTTCGTCCGGAAGTAATGTTTATTCTGATGATCGTGGCTATTTATGGCATTTTGGGTGAAATAAGCAATCCCGGAGCCATATTCCCCGGTGTTACCGGGGCTATTGCTTTGATTCTTTTACTCTACACAGTAGCCGCAATGCCAATTAATATCGCCGGTTTCGCTCTTATCGGGCTCGCCATCATCCTTTTTGTCCTGGAGGCTTTTACTCCTACTTTCGGGCTATTGACAGCCGGAGGGGCTATTGCATTCTTCATCGGTTCATTTATGCTTTTTGAGGATTTACCCAGCATGTTCCGTATTTCCTGGACTTTTCTTATTCCGGCAACCATCATTACCGTACTTTTCTTTGTATTTGTTGTCAGTGCCGGAATACGCTCACAATTTATGAAGATTAAGTCGGGAAAAGAATCGATGATGGATGAGGAAGCGCTTGCCTTAACTAATGTAGATGAGCAGGGCGGCAGAGTATTTATTGAAGGAGAAAACTGGAAGGCATTCAGTGATGAAAAAATTAAAAAAGGGGAAACCTGCATCGTCAGAGAAATCAAAGGATTGAAGTTGAAGGTTGAGCCATTAAAAAAAACGGAGAGTGAAAATGAATGAAGCGGATGAACTGACCAATTTAATTATTTGGATCGTTACTGTTGTAGTATTGCTTGTTGTCGTACTTCCCCAAATGCTGCGTATTCTACGGGAATACGAAAGGGGAGTCATTTTTCGGCTTGGTAAGTTATTACGCGCCAAGGGACCCGGTTTAGTAATGCTTATCCCATTCATCGACAGGATGGTGAAAGTGGATATGCGGATTTTCACTATTAATGTACCCAAACAGGAAGTCATTACCCGTGATAACGTAACGGTTAATGTGGATGCCATTACCTATTTCAGGGTCGTGGACGCCGAAGCGGCTATTGTAAAAGTGGAACGTTTTCTTGAAGCCACATCCCTTTTTGCCCAGACAACACTTCGAAGTGTCCTCGGCCAGGTTGAACTCGATGAATTATTGGCCGAACGGGATAAAATCAATCTGAAAATCCAGGATATTTTAGATCGACAGACAGATCCGTGGGGAATCAAGGTAACTTCCGTGGAAATTAAAGACGTCGTACTTCCCGATACCATGAAGCGGGCAATGGCTCGCCAGGCTGAAATGGAAAGAGAGAGAAGAGCAAAAATCATCGCTGCACAAGGTGAATTTCAGGCTGCCGAGAAACTCGTTGAAGCCGGTAAAATGATTGGGGCTGTACCTGCCGCATTACAGATCCGTTTCCTTCAAACGATGAGTGAAATGAGCGGGGATAACAATACATTTACATTTATCCCGATACCAATAAATATCATGGACGCTTTTATCAAGAGTGCGAAAGAATAATTTTTAAACCGAAACCTGAATTTATAAAGCTTACAAACAATACGGCTGCCTCATTAAAATCCGGGGTATCTCGGTCCAAATTGATCACTGAAGGGATTCCTTTGCCAGGTATAAAACATATACATATATAAATTTGATCTCTCAAATCTTTTATTATATTTAATTTCTCAGGTTCTGCTGAAATAGTAGCAAGAAGGATAAGGGATTTTCCTTTTTACAATGATAACCCAGGTTTACTATGACTTCCGTTAAACTCCCCCGGATTAAGGAGAATATTATGTTCAGAAGCAAAATTGCCTTCTGGATTGGTTTCCTTTCCGTTTCTATCGGTGTGGGGCTTCAGCTCCCGATGTATATTAATGCAGGTGATATTGGCTATCGCCTTGCCGGGCATTCCATGAGCTCAACAATGATGTTCGGAATGGGCATGGTATTATTCGGGCTATTTACAACGCTCTACAGTTTGATTCCCCCATCAGTTGGAAAAGATGAAAACGAATATAACCTGAAGGTCAAGGCACTGGATGACGTTCCTATTAATCCAACTCATGTCGGACTATTATTAGTAATGGCCATCGCAATCACGCTCGATGTGATGAAACCAACAATCCTGTCGTTTGTTGTTCCGGGTATGGCCAGGGAATACGGACTCAGATCACCTGTTCATCCGGGTGGAACAATTCCCGTTGCCCTGTTACCCTTATCCGGCATAACAGGCACTGTTATTGGTTCTTTTCTTTGGGGATGGTTAGGAGATAAAATCGGAAGACGTTCGTCGATCCTTATGGCCGGAGTCACATTTATAGCGACTAGTGCATGTGGATCCATGCCGGAATTCTGGATGAATTGTATTATGTGCCTCGTTATGGGATGGGGAGTTGGCGGAATGCTTCCGATCATGTTTACACTTATGGCTGAAAGTATACCGGCAAGGCATCGCGGCTGGCTTATGGTTCTCATTGGAGGAGACGTGGCCGGCGCCTATATTTTAACAAGTGCCCTGGCATCCTGGCTTGTTCCGCATTATACGTGGCGAATTCTATGGCTCATAGGTTTCCCGACGGGTTTCATGCTTATTCTATTAAATCGCTGGATACCCGAATCGCCGCGATATCTTCTGAATAACGGCCGGTTTAAGGAAGCGCAGGAGGTCATGAAACGATTTGGTGCCGTTGCATTAAAAGAAAAAGCATTGGCTAAGACGGTTGAAACAAAGATTAAAGATCAGTTTCGTCAATTGTTCAAACCACCCTATCTTGGAATCACTACAACCGTTGCCATTCTGGCACTTGGCGGAGGATTTGTTGAATTCGGATTTGAACTTTGGATACCCTCCAACCTGCAGCATCTCGGATTTAGTGAAGCCGGCTCATTTGAACTATTGCGAAACGCCGCATTAATAGGTTTCCCACTGAACTTCCTGGTGGCCTGGATGTACGGTTTCTGGAGCAGTAAAAAAACGATCATTTTACTTACCCTGTTAACGGCAGCCTCTATGCTGGGATTTATTTTCGCCGGAAAGTCAATAGTGGATCATCATATTTTATTATATGTATTATTAATTATTCCAATATGGGGCATTAGTTCAGTGATCTCTATTCTTTCGGCTTATGCAGCTGAGATTTATCCAACCCGGATACGATCTCGTGGCAGCGGACTTGTAGCCGGATTTAGTAAATTTGGAGGTGTATTGATAATAGCCCTTGTGGTTGTGGCTGTGGCACCACCTTCCATTGCCTCGACAGCACTCATTGGTGCCATACCGTTATTTCTTGCCGCTATTGCTATCATATTCTATGGAGTGGAAACAAGAAAACGCCAATTGGAAGAAATAACAGC
>Ga0102962_1000486_pt1 | contig 18877 bp, 17 predicted proteins | sample SalPonF2_C_D2_MG_FD_84519 | JGI IMG/M metagenome (GOLD analysis project Ga0102962, IMG submission 84519) | Salt pond soil microbial communities from South San Francisco under conditions of wetland restoration - Salt Pond MetaG SF2_C_D2_MG ...
GCAGCCGCATCACCATCCGGGACAACCATCAGATGAGCCGCCACCGCTGCCTCAGGCCCGGCGAACTCGTTCGGGTCCAGTTATTCAAGGACCAATGGGTAACGCTTCAGACCGGTATCTAGGCGAACGCAGCCAAAATGAGTGACGTCAATTCAATCGGGATACTCGCCGCGCTCGCAGGGGGCGCGGCATCGTTTCTTTCCCCGTGCGTACTGCCGTTGGTGCCGGGTTACGTCTCCTATACCGTGGGCGTGGACGGCACCTATGCACGAGGCCTCAAGGCAAGGCTTGCGGGCGCAGCCCGCGGACTGCCCTTCGTCGCCGGATTCTCGACCGTATTCGTGTTGCTGGGCCTGGGTGTCAACGCGGTATCCCAGCTGTTGCTATCCCACCGGCACGCAACCGAGATCGTCGGCGGCGCACTGATCATCCTGTTCGGCGTGATGCTGACCGGCGTCGTGCGCCTGCCCGTGTTCTACCGTGAATTCCGCGCCCACATCGCGCCCTCGCCGCAACGGCGCGTCCTGGGAGGATACCTGCTCGGGCTGGCTTTCGCCGCGGGCTGGACACCATGCATCGGACCCATCCTGGGGGCGATCATGACGCTCGGGGCGACCGGCGATTCCGGCAATGCCATGGCCCTGATGCTCCTCTATGCGATCGGGCTAGCGGTACCGTTCCTTCTGGCCGGCGCAGTCGCGGATGGCCTCGTGGCCCGCATGCGCCCGCTCGCCCGATTCGGCGCATGGGTGCAGCGAATCTCCGGCGTCGTGCTGATCCTGATGGGCATAGCCGTGGCAACGGGACTATTGACCTCGTTTTCTTCCTGGCTCCTGGCCACATTCCCGGCCTTTTCGGGATTGGGTTGAGGCCCCTCGGTTCCCGGCAAATGGAACTATACCCCGGTATTCCGGCAAGGCTTTGATACCTCGCTTATCAAGCTCCGAATAAATTTCCATGTAACAGAATTTATAAAGATGCTCCAGACGTGATGGATGTCTTGTAGCAGCCACTTCAGTCGCCTATGCTTAGGGTGCTGGAAGAACAGCTTGATAACAGTGTCATGACGGCGACCCACGCGAGGCCATCGATATTCATCCTCGGAGATTACCGACAGACTTTGACAGTCGCGCGCACGCTGCATGACAAGGGTTTCCGAACCATTGTGGGCTCCCTCAGCGGACCGGTCACATATTGCCTTCACTCGCGCGCGACTTGCCGTGCCTGGAATCCGGATCACTCGTCTGCATACCGCTCACGAGTCGGAAGCAGTGATCACACGGATGCCTTATTGGGTTTTTTAAAGAATAACGTTGACATAGAGTGGATATTCCCGATCGGTGACAACGACGTCCATTACGTACAGCTTCATAAAAATGAATTTCCTGATCATGTCGGCGTGATTGCGCCCGATGAAAAAATCACACGCTTATGCCATGACAAGACGTCATGCTATGAATTGGCGGCCGATTGCCGCATACCGGTCGCACCATACAGGCCAGTTAGAGACAGCGCAGATCTATACGAAGCGTTTGACGCATTCGGATGCCCGCTTGTTTTAAAGCCTGCCGAGGTTCCCAACGAATTTGTTGGCGAAAATGCATACATCCTCAGTCCCAAGGAGGATGAAAATCAGAGCGAGCTAATGGAATACATTGGTTCCGGGGCAACATTGCTGGCTCAGAAATACTTTCACGGCCAGAGGATCAATTGCCAGTTCTTCGCAAAGAACGGCGTTCTGGAAGCATACTTTGAGCAGCTTGTGATTCGCACAACCCGTGCAAATCTTACAGGATATTGCACCGAGGGCATCTCGAAACCCCCGTCGGACCGCTTGCAAAAACATTGCAAAAATTTACTCGCCAAGCTCGGCTATTCCGGTGTTGGGTGCATTCAATTCCTGGTTTCTGAAAGCACATCCGATATAGCGTTTCTGGAACTCAACCCCCGACTCGACGCCAATTGCACCCTGGCACTATATTGCGGATACGATTTTCCACGAATGGCGCTTGACCATGCCCGCAAAGGAAATTCCAGCGAGGCGGACATTAACATGGCCGCAAGAACTTATCCTTCAAATCGCCGCTCCATCTGGGTCACTGGTGCAGTTGAAGGTGTTGTGCATGAACTCAGGCGCCACAAAATTAATGCGATTCAAGCATGGTACAGGATGTTCCATATCCTCCGCGCCGTTATAATTTCCGACGTGCACATTACATGGTCTTGGAAGGACCCAATTCCAACTTTATACATTCTCTACACGTTGGCAACAAAACCCATACATAAATTCATAAAAACGCATAAACCCAAACGCTCCAGCCAATAAGCCGGATTCCGCCGGTCGCTCATACTCGAAACGCATACAGCACCATACAGTCTGCTTCCAGATGGGCTATAAAAACCGTCCTTGGCTAAAAGTCAGCTTTTAAAACACTCGGCTAGACATCGCGGATGGCGGTGGCGATCGGAAGACGCGCCGCCCGGACCGCCGGGAAGAGTCCGCCGACAAAGCCCATCAACAACGCATAGAACAATCCCGTGGCGAGCAAGGTTGGCGTTACAGAGAACTGGAAAGCAAGCATGCCACCGTTGCCGATCGTGGAGGCCTTGAAGCCGTTGAACAGCAGGTAGCCTACCGCACCGCCGGCGATACCACCGACGGCACCGAGGAACAGCGCCTCGGCAACTACCGACAAGACCACCGGTGAACGCGAGAATCCCAGCGCACGCAGCGTGGCGATTTCACGGGTGCGGGCAGAAACGGCTGCGTACATGGTATTGAGCGCACCAAACACCGCGCCGATGCCCATGAGCAACGCTATCAGACCGCCGGCAATCGTGATCACGCTGTTCAGGCCATTTGACTCCTTGGCGAAGTAAGTGCTTTCGCGGTCAACCGAGACGTTCAACTGCGGATTGCTCTTGAGCGACTTCTTGAACTTTGTAAACACTGCCGGCGAAGTCAGCTTCACGTACACGCCGGAGAACTTGTTGCCCGCGTTGTACGCGGACTGCACGTCATGCACGTCGGCCCAGACCTCGGATTCGTGCATGTCGCCGCCCGAAGCGAAGATGCCGACGACCTTCCAGTCGCGGTAATTCCAGTGAAAGGTCTTGCCCAGGCGCAACTGGGGGAACTGCGCGGCGACCGAACGGCCCACAACGATCTGGTTCAAACCGGCCTTGAACATATGGCCCTTGATGATGTGCATCTTGTTCCAGATCGCTTTGTACTGGGGTCCCACGCCACGCAGCGTCACGGCCGCAAGCTGTTTCTTGTTCTTGTGCACCATGAGCGAGGTCACCATGTCACCCAGTGCAAGCGGGCCATTGGAATCGTGTGCCACGCCGGGCGCCTGACCAATGGTGCGCACCATCGGTAAATCGACCATTCCGGGCCCGTTCAGGGACACGATTGCCACATCGTCGGAGCCGGTGTGGCTGAGCACGGCAGTAATACCGTCCCGAATCGAGAGCAGCCCGATGAAGACGAGCACCACGCCGCAGAATCCGATGACGGCAATGAGTGCCGGCTGCAGCCGGAACCGTATGGACCCGAGACTGAACTTGCAGACAGACGCGGTTTCGCGTGCCCAGATTAATGGTGACATTTCAGGCCCTCCTCAATGCATCGGCGGCACGTAGGCGAAATACCTGGCGTAACGGCAGCGCGCCTGCGACCACACCGAATACGATCATCAAAAGGATGCCCAGGCCGATCGCGGCAGGAGGCAACCCCAACGCAGGCAAAACGTCCTGCACGCTCTTGTAAATCGCCTTCGAGAGTAGCCACGAAGCACCCAGCCCCAATGCGCCGCCGATCGCCGTAACGCCCACGGCCTCGGCCAGCACCAGGCCGGACACCGTACCCCGGCCGAATCCGAGCGCCTTCAGCACGGCAAGTTCCGAAGTACGCTCGCGCACGGACTGGGACATCGTGTTGACGGTCACCAGCAACATGCTGAAGAACACCGCCGCGCCCACGACGAGGGTAATGAAGCCGATATTCCCGAACTCGCGTATGAAGGTCTGCGTTTCGGCAACTTCGGATGCCGTGCGTGTCTGCGGGAACGAAGTGGCGAACTTGCCGTCGATGCGTTTACTGATAACCGCAACCTGCCGGGGATCGCCAATGCGCTCCACGAACTGTCCGACGTAATTCTTGCCTCTGGCGATGGAGTCGTTGAAGTACTGATAATGGATCAACACGAAGTTCTTGTACCGATCCGGAAGCTTCGTGGCGTATATCCCGTCCAGCGTTATGTACCAGGTATGCGAGCCGTCCTGCCTGGTCGTGTTCTTGCTCTGCACGGGAATGCGTTGCCCGACTTTCCAGCCGTAGCGCTTGGCGATCAACGAGCCCACGATGGCGCCCGGCTTGTCGCCGAACCACGCCTTGCGCGCCTGCGCGCCGAGACTGATTTCCGGATAGACCTGGAGAAAGCCCCGCGGATTGGTGGCAATGACCTGGAAGGTGTTCTTCTCGTCCTGGTAGTAACCCCGGAATCCATTGAACCAGGTGACGGACCTCACCCCCTGCACCGCAGCAATCTTCGGGCCGTAGGAGATCGGCAGTGCTCCCAGCTTGGCGCGGGTCTGAATACGTTCCGCACTCACGATCTGCATGACACCGTTCATCCCATGCGCCATCGATGCCAGCAGGCCGAACAGCGCAAACGCCGAAGCCACCGCGAACAACGTGAAGATCGTGCGCAGTTTCTTGCGCTTGATATTGCTCCAGAGCAAGGGCCAATATTTCATTGTCGGCATCCTCGTGTTTTCAATGTTCAGCGTGTCTGCGCCGGATTAGTGGTGGGGCTCGGTGACCAGCTGCCCCTTGTCCATGTGCAGGGTGTGTTTCGCACAGGCCGCGGCGTGGGGGTCATGGGTCACCATGATGATGGTCTTGCCGTGCTCCTCGTTAAGCGCCCTGAGCAACTCTAGGATCTCGTCGCCGGCCTTGCGGTCGAGATCGCCCGTCGGCTCATCGCATAGCAGGATCGTCGGGTCCGTGACAATGGCCCGGGCGATGCCTACGCGTTGCTCCTGGCCGCCGGAAAGCTCGGTCGGCTTGTGCTTCCCGCGTTCACTCAACCCCACCAGTTTGAGGGCCGCCAGGGCGCGGCGACGGCGCTCGCCGCGTGAAAAGTTCGTCAGCAACAGCGGCAACTCCACGTTGCGCTCGGCCGAAAGTACAGGCAGCAGGTGGTATAGCTGGAAGATGAACCCCACATGGCGGGCGCGCCATTTCGTCAAGGCGGCTTCGCCGAGATTGTCGATGCGCGTACCACCGATCGTGATCGTGCCCGAAGTCGGGCGGTCGATGCCGCCGAGCAGGTTCATCAAGGTGGTCTTTCCCGAACCCGACGGCCCCATGAGGGCCAGGAAATCCCCTTCGGGCACGGTCAGGTCGAGTGCTTGCAGCACCTCGACGGTCTCGCCGCCGCGGCGGTAGGTTTTGGTCACCCCGTCGAGTGCGGCCAATGGGGCGCGAATCTCGGGCCCGGGGGCGGTCATGGAAGCTATGGTGGCGGACATGGCGATGTTCTCCTGGGTCTCGGGTTGCATGGCATCAACCGGACTGCTTGAGCCGGACCGGCATGCCGTTCGCGAGCGGCTTGTCGGCATGAGTAATAACCACGTCGCCTGCGCTTACCCCGCCAAGCACCGTGACCTTGCCACCGGAAATGGCGCCGGTCTTAACGGTCTGCTTGTGGGCATGTGCATCGACGACGGTAAAAACGTAGCTTGAAGAACCACTACCGCGGATCGCGCTGCGGGGCACGGAAAAGGACTGCGCTGTAGTGGGCGCGGCGGTAGCGACCGTACTGGAAGGCTTCGCGCGCGGCGCGTCGTAGAACCAGACCTGCACACCCATGTCTGGAAGGATGCGCGGATCCAGTTTGTCGAAGGCGATGCGCACCTTCACGGTGGCCTTCTGACGGTTTGCAGTGGGCACGATGCTGATCACGTGCGCGGGAATACGCCAGTTCGGATAGGCGTCGAGTGCCGCTTCGACACGCATGCCCTTTTTCACGCGATGGATATAGCTCTCGTTGACATCGACATCGATTTCAAGCGAATGCATGTCGACCAGCCGGCAGATGCCGGTCTTGGTGTAACCCCCGACCGCGGCGGGCGAAATCATTTCGCCTGGGTGAGCGTATTTTTCAGTCACCACGCCGGCAAAGGGCGCGCGGATGACAGTGTAGCCAAGCTGGATTTTGGCGCTATCCAGAGCGTCCCGGTCGACCTTGAGCTGCCCCTGGGCCGCGGCAAGCGAGGCCTTGTCGATAGCAACCTGGGACTGAGCATCGTCCAGGTCGGATGTGCTCGTCAGGTGCTGTGCTGCCATAGCCTGTACACGCCGCAGGTTCAACACGTCGCGTTCAAGTTGCGCGCCTGCCTTGGCCACATTGGCGTGATCGGTATCTAGCTGGTTCGCGGCCTTGGCGACGGTAGCCTTCTGTGCCTGGTCATCCAGGCGCGCGAGAATCTCGCCCTTTCTGACGTGCTCCCCTTCTTCAGCGACAACCTCGGTGATCTGGCCGGTGATTTGCGAGGACACGGTGGAAGCGAGCAAGGCCACGACGTAACCGGAAGCGTTCAGGACGCTGGCCCCGCCGGTGCCCATCGACTCGGGTGCACTGGACTCGACGGTCACCGTCTGCACCGCGACGGGCGCCGCCCGCAACATCTGCCACCCGCCAATCCCGGCGCCGGCCGCGGCCACAAAGGCCGCCACAAGCAGCCAGGGCCAGCGGCGGCGGTTTGCCGGACGGGCCGTCGCTTCGCGGTCGATCCGCAGCGAATCCAGTTCCCCTTTATCCATGGTGTAGGCGCCTCTAGGACTTTTACCGATATGCTTTGGTAAAACACTAGCACAATTAGCGAGGAATGCAAGCTTTCCGGCCGGCTTTTGGCCAACCCCTTGTTAAATCTTTGAAAAATCAGTCCCACCCGGGTCTGCAAGACACCGAATGTGTGCGCATGGCGGTCCTATCCCGCAACTTTGCCGGCAATTCAGGGAGAGAAGATCAGCACCAGATAAGCAATAAACAGCAACAGGTGCACCGCGCCCTGCAACATGTTGGTGCGCCCACTCGAGAAGGTAATGATCGAAACACCGAGCGTAAGGACCATCAACGCGGCATTGGCCGGATTGAGCCCCAGCAGCACCGGATGGTGGGTGAACAGATCGATGGCCAGTACCGCCGGGGCGGTCAGACTGATCGTGGCCAGCACCGTACCCAGCGAGAGATTGATGGCGCGCTGCATCTGGTTGGCATGGGCGGCGCGGATCGCCGCAACGCTCTCCGGCGCCAGGATCAAAGCTGCCACGGCGAAGGCCCCGACCCCTCTTGGCAATTCAAGTTGGTCGAGGCCGACATTCAGCGGCAGCGAGAAAAGCTCGGCCAGCAGTACTACCAGAAGCAGGCAGAGGACCAGCATCACGGCATGGAAGGACCAACCCGACCACGGATGGCCGCCGGCGGTTTCGGCTTGCGGTTTGGCCTCCGCGGGAACCGTGAAATAACCCCGGTGACGAACGGTCTGCACACCGAGAAAGATCACGTACAGCGCAACCGAACCCAGCATGATGAACCACGCCTTGCCGAGGGAAAGCTCCCCCGTCGCCGTGGCCCTGGTAAAGTTCGGCCACACGAGTGAAAGCACCGCGAGCGGCAGAAGCACGCTCAGGAATGTGCTCGCGCCCTGCAGGTTGTAGCCCTGTTCATGGTGGCGCAATCCGCCCGACAGCAAACTGAACCCGACAACGCCCGCCAGCACGATCATCACGACCGAATACATGGTGTCGCGTGCAAATTTAGGGTTGTTGGTGCCGTGCAGCATGATCGTCGCAATGATCACCACTTCGATCGTGATTGCGGAGATCGTGAGTATCAACGTGCCATAAGGCTCCCCGAAACGGTGGGCCAGTTCCTCGGCGTGGCGTACGACGGAAAACGCGCCCAGCAGCGCGCCACCGAAAAACCCGACGAAGGCGATTATTTCCCCGGCGGTGCCGATGCTGCTGGTGCCGATGGGACCCTTGAACACCTCGCCGATAACGAAGATGAAGAAAATGACCGGCAGCACCCATTCCCCGCGCCAACTGCGCCACCCCGTGGGCTTCTCCAGTAACTGATCCACATTGACTCCCCGCTTTTGAGGCACAGTATGCCCGATAGCCGGCAAGACGCTACACTACTTCAAAACCTGCACGGGATGTGCATCACCATGAAATCCAGTTCGACCACCAGACGCATACTGCTTGCCTGGTCCCTGCTGGCCTTGCTCGCGGCCCTGGTCGCGGTGGTCATGGTGGCAGGCGCCGGACCGCTCTATAAACACGAGACCATCGGCCTGGGAACGGCCTTCGGCCTGCTGCGCCACGGCGCCTGGGTGGGTGTTTTCGCGGCGGGCGCCGCGCTGTTGGGCCTGTTGGCCTCCCTGTTGCTGCGCCGGGCGAGAACGGGGCTGCTGGCTTTGGCCGCATTACTCCTGGGCCTCGGCACCTTCATCTGGCCCTATATGCTGCTGCAGGGTGCACGCAGCGTTCCGCCGATCCACGACATCGCCACCAATCCCATGCACGCACCCCGTTTCATTGCACTGGCCAAGATCCGCGCCAAGGCCCCGAACGGGCTCGACTACGGGGGCGGCGGCTCTCGCATTGCGCAGGAAGAACAGGGTGCGTTGGCACAGTTCCTGAATTCACCCGCCGGGCGAAAAAACCCTCGACACAAGGACATCGCGAAAGACTGCAAGACCTGGGGGCCACTCTGCCTGACTGCGGTACAACATGCTTACTATCCGGACATCCGGCCGCTTCGGGCACCCGGTATCGCACCGCAAGCCGCCTTCAAGGCGGCCCTGACAGCGGCCCGTGGCATGGGCTGGAAGATCGTTGATGCCAACGCCTCAACCGGCCACATTGAAGCCACTGCGACCACCGCCTGGTTCGGCTTCAAGGACGACATCGCGATCGACGTCATACCGGCCAACACCGGGAGCGTGATCAACGTACGGTCCGAGTCGCGGCTGGGCCTCTCGGACCTCGGCAAGAATGCACGCCGGGTGCACGCCTACCTGAAACGTGCGGCCCATCAACTAACCCTACTTCACAAGGACTGAACGACGTGGCAAACGGGCTTTACCGAACCGAACTCAAAAGCCTCGAACGTGTTCACGGCGGCAAGGTGCGCGACATCTTCGCCGTGGACGACGACCATTGGCTGCTGGTAGCCAGTGACCGGCTCTCCGCTTTCGACGTGGTGTTTCCCGACCCGATCCCCGGGAAGGGCGAAGTACTGACGGCGGTGTCCCGGTTCTGGTTCGAGAAGACGCGCCACATCGTGCCCAATCACCTGGTGGACATGCCGCTGGAAAAGGCCGTGCCCGACCCGGAAGACCGGGCCATCGTCGCTAACCGCTCCATGATCGTGCGCAAGCTGCGCGCCCTGCCGGTCGAAGCCGTCGTGCGGGGTTACATCGCCGGGTCCGGATGGAAGGACTACCAGGCGAGCGGAGAGATTTGCGGCATCAGGTTGCCGGAAGGACTGCAGCTCGCGGACGAGTTGCCCGAGCCGATCTTCACGCCCGCCACCAAGGCGGAACTGGGCGATCACGACGAAAACATTACCTTCGACGCCTGCGCCAGGGTTATCGGTGGGGAACTGGCCGAACAGATACGCGCTACAGCGTTCGCGCTTTACCGCTTCGCCAGCGCACACGCCCGCGAACGCGGCATCATCATCGCCGACACCAAGTTCGAATTCGGCCTCGACGAGAACGACGGGCTCGTACTGATCGACGAGGCCCTGACGCCGGATTCGTCCCGGTTCTGGCCGGCGGACAGCTGGCGCCCGGGCATCAGCCCCCCGTCGTTCGACAAGCAATTCATCAGGGACTGGGTTGAAGCAAGCGGCTGGAACAAGAAGCCGCCCGCTCCCCACCTGCCCCCGGAGATCATTCAGCAGAGCGCTGCACGTTACGAAGAAGCGCGCCAGCGCCTGACACGTTCATGACCCACGACGAAAGGAGGTCATCATGCGCAAGATTCTCGTTTTTGCAGCAACACTCGCCTTCACATTGGGCGCATTCCTGTCGTCCTGCGCCGCCCAGGCGAATTCGCCAAGCAGCAAAGCGCAGGTCGGACCATACACGGTCGCCCTCAGGGTGCTCCCGGCCGAATCCTTCGCCGGCAGCCACTCCGCCATGGTGTGGGACGGAGGCGCCAAACCCTACCTGCTCGGCCACTCGCCGCGGCCCAACCATCACATGGTGGTCTTCATCAAGAAGCAGGGCAAGCCGGTCGAGAAAGCCTCGGTAAAAATCCGCTACCGCCTCCTGGGCGGATCCTCCGGCGGATGGAAAACACTGCCCGTGGTCCGCATGTATGTCCGGGGGAACGGCCGCAGCACGATGCATTACGGCAACAACGTGCTTCTGAAGCCGGGCAACTATGCGGTCCGGGTACAAATCGCGGGCACACCGCCACACCTGTTCCATATCCACATCGGAAAGAGCTGATACGCGCCCGGCAGGGCGCCGAACGCAGCAGGCTCTAGCGGACGGGCCAATCCGGGATGACCGGGTCGAGCTTGACCGGCTCGATCGGCTGCTCCTGCGCCCGGGATTGATCGTCCCGGGTGACACGGTAAGCCGTGGTACCTTCGCGCCAGCTCAGGACGCGGGAAAGTTCCCCGCCGTCAAAATGCACGGCGGCCCCGTCGTCGACGGCAAAGCCGGGCAGGATCTCCCCGCCGCCCACGAACGCCCGGTAGGCCGGCTTGCGCTCGGGCTCGCCGCAATAGTGCGGGCAGCAACTGCCGGCGAGGAACCCCAGGCAGTCCATGACCCGCAACGGCCCGGCCCACGAATCGGTCACGCCCTGCTCGAACCAGCAGATCGCCCCCGCGCTCTGCCCCGCCAGCACGGCCCCGCGCGCGAGCGCCTCGCCCAATAAGCGATCCAGCCCCCAGGTCCGCCATACGGCGAGCATGCTCATCGTGTTGCCACCCCCCACGAAGATCACATCCTGCTTGAGTACCCAGTCGGCCAGGTCGGGGGTGTTCGAGAACAACGGAAGATAGCTGGGGCGGCAATCGAGCCCGCTGTAGGCGGCGAGGAAGATCGAGACGTAATGAGAATCGTCGCCGGTGGCGGTGGGAATGAAGCCGACCCGCGGGCGGCTGCAGCGGGCCAGCGACAGTATGTAGGTGTCGATGGCGAAATTGGACGGCGTGCCGGCAAACCCGCCTCCGCCGATGGCAACAATATGGCCACTCTCAGGCATCTGCTTGTTCCGCTTTCATACTCCAGCGGGCAATGATCGCATACAGCGCCTCGACGCCATCGGTCAACGCCGCGGGCCCCGGCTGCAGGATGATCGATGATTTCACCTCGTGAAGGTCGCCATTCGCCACCGCGGGCACGGTGCCGAACCCCGGGCGTGCGGCCACCTTTTCGGGCCGGAATTTCTTGCCGCACCAGGACCCGAGGATGATAGCGGGTGCCCGCTCCACGACTTTGGCGTGATCGGCAATGATGCGGTTCTTCGCCAACGACTCGCGTGCCAGTTCGGGGAAGATGTCATCGCCGCCCGCGCTACGCACCAGTTCGGCCACCCATCCGATTCCCGAGATCATGGGCGCGTCCCATTCCTCGAAATACACCCGGGGACGCCGGGGCAATCGGGCCGCCTTGCGCTCGATTTGCCTCACGTTCTCCGCCAGGCGTTCCGCCAGTTCATACGCCTTGCCGGCACAGCCGATCATCGCGCCGAGTGTCTCGATCATGCGCAGGATGCCCGCGACGGTGCGGTGGTTGAAAACGTGCACCTCCACGCCGTGGCGCACGAGCTCGGCGGCAATGTCGGCCTGGATATCGGAGAAGCCGAGCACCAGGTCCGGTTCGAGTGCGAGGATCTTGCCGATCTTGGCGCTCGTGAAAGCGGAAACGCGCGGCTTCTCGCGGCGCGCTTGGGGCGGGCGCACGGTAAATCCGGAAATACCGGCGATGCGCGCCTGCTCGCCGAGCAGGTAGAGGGTCTCGGTCGTCTCCTCGGTCAGGCAAACGATGCGTTCGGGGTAACGGGCCATGCACACAGGATAACGTGTGCGAACGTGTTCACGGATGCTCCGCGAAGCCCGGCGGGCTCGCCCTTCGTTTAAAGTAAGCGGGTGACTGGGGCGGGGAGACCCGGACAATGAAGCTCGTCCACCTGGAACGATGGCTGTTCGCCCAGCCGGAAAGGCAACCCCGGTGGCAGGCCGCTCTGCGCACCGCGGGGCAGGTCGCCTGGCTGCTGGGGCGCGACATTGCCGAAGGGCGCCTCAATCTTTACGCAATGGGCCTCGTCTACTCCACGCTCATCGCCATCGTCCCACTGCTCGCATTCGGCGTCGCGGCACTCAAGGGACTCGGCATCAATGGCGTGCTGGGACCTTCGCTGCATCGCCTGCTCGCGCCGCTGGGCCCGGAAGGCGGACCTCTGGCGGACAAGATCCTGCTATTCGTGGGCAACGTGCGCATCGGCGTGCTCGGCATATTCGGCATCCTGCTGCTCGCCTTCACGGCGGTATCCCTGCTGCACAAGATCGAGGCCGGCCTCAATGCGGCCTGGCAGGTCAGCGAGTCACGGCCGGCGCTGACCCGCAGCGTGCAATACCTCAGCCTGCTGATCGTCGGGCCGGTGTTCCTCTTCGCCGCGTTCGGCCTCACCGCGACACTGACCAGTGAGCACGTCATGCAACACTTGTCCATCATCGGGCCCGTGCTACCGGTGCTGGGCAAACTGGTCCCCTACGTGATTGCCATCGCGGCCTTCACCTTGATCAACCTGATCACTCCGAACACCCGGGTGCGCCTCGGCGCCGCCCTGGTCGCCGGCATCGCCGGCGGCATCGTGTGGCAGGGCGCCGGACAACTGTTCGCGCTTCTGACCGCCCGTTCCACGCAACTCTCTGCGGTTTATTCGAGCTTCGCCATCCTCGTCCTGTTCCTCACCTGGCTGTATATCAGCTGGCTCATCCTGTTACTGGGCGCACGCATCGGCTTCTATGTCCAGAACCCGGCATGGCGCCGGCCGCACGAGGATCGCTTCCCGCTAAGTCCCGCCCATGCCGAGGCTACGGCCCTGGACATCATGCTCATGGCAGCCGAACGTTTCTCCGCCGGGGGAAAACCGCTCACGGTCGGAGACTGTGTCGGGCGCTTCGGTATCTCGGGCCTGCGCCTGGAGCCGGTGTTCGATCGCCTGGTGGAAGCGAACCTGATATTCCGCGTTGGCGGCCGTGGTTATGTCATTGCCCGCAACCCGGCCACCATCGGTATCGCGGAAGTGCTCGACGCGGTCCGTGGGAAAATCCCCAGTTCACTACTTGCACGGTTTGGAGACCTGCTGACCAAAAATCCTCCAGAAACTGTTGCAAACAGTCAGCTATCGGATCTCATGAGAATCGAAGGTAATGAAACAGACCGCCATTAGACATATTCAGATTTCGGAGTTCGCATATGCGATAGTTGCGTAAAAACGACCAGACATCCGACTACCAATCCAATCGTATAAGTTATCCAGTTCGCGTTAATCAGCAGTGCGCCAGCGGCAAAAAGCAAGATTCGCTTCCAAGGGGCGACATCCCCATTAAGAGATCCGATTGTCGCGATGCTGAAGAACGCTATGCCGACCAGCGCCACGGTGGCGTGCAACACGATCTGCAATGCGGGTCCTTCCATCAGGAGAGAGGGATTATAGGCAAAAAAGAATGGCACTATGAATGATGGTAACGCCATCTTGAATGCAGTCCAGGCGGTCTTGTTCATCGAACTACCCGCAATCGAAGCAGCCGCGTAGGAGGCCAGGGCCACAGGCGGCGTGATCGCCGCCAACACGCCGAAGTAGAAGAAGAAGAAGTTGGCAGTCAGCGCATGGAGCCCCATCTTCTCTATCGCGGGCCCCACCAGAGCAGCCAGCAGTACATAAACCACTGTGGTTGGCATTCCCATTCCGAGCACGAGCGATACTGCGGTGACCATCAAGAGCAGCACGACCAGATGCCCCATGGAAGCCGTCACTAGGATGCTGGCCAACTGCGCACCCACGCCGGTAAGTTGCGTAACCCCGACAACGATGCCTGCGCCAGCGGTGACGGCACATAGCACGGCCGCGGATTCTGCTGTAATCGCAAGTGTTTTCGCAAGGCCTCGAAGATTTGGGCGCTTGATTAATGCCAGAACCGCTGCCGCAATAACCCCCACGAAAGCGGCCCGCGTGGGCGAAGACCCTTCAATAAGCAAGCCGTATACCAAGGCGATGACGATCAAAAAATACCAACCCCGCGCAAGAGTAGGGAGGAACTTCGGCAGATCCCGGCGCGGCAACCCGCGAAGTCCATAGCGACGCGCGTAAAGGTCGATGGCTATACCAACACTGATGAAATAGAAAATTGCAGGCAATATGGCTGCCTTGGCAATTTCGATGTAGGGCTTCCCAAGGTAATCGGCCATCAGGAAAGCTGCTGCCCCCATGATGGGCGGCAGAATCTGGCCGCCCGTCGATGCAGTCGCCTCTATCGCGGCAGCAAATTGCGCGGGATAACTGCCTTCCTTCATTGCAGGAATAGTCACGCTTCCCACAGTGGCAACATTGCCTGCAGCGCTACCGGAAATACTGCCGATGAACGCACTCGCCAACACGGCGATCTTGCCTAACCCACCCGTGTAACGCCCAGCAATGGATTGGGCAATGCGAACCAGAAAATCCGCAGCTCCACTAATCTGCAAAAGTCCGCCAAACACCATGAACAAAATGACGTAACGGACCATGATAACCAGCGGAATTCCGTAAACCCCGCCATAACTGAGCATCAGATATTTCGCTGACTTGCCTAGCGGATACCCGCGATTTATCAGGGGTCCCGGCATATGTCGACCGAAAATCGCATACAGCAGGAACACCAAACATACGATGGTCAAAGGCCAGCCCACGGATCTGCGTACGGTCTCCAATGTCAACACGAGGCCTATCAAGGCTATGACTTCATCCGTGCCGGTAAACGCCCCCTGACGGAATATGATCGCGCTGTAATTAACCCCTATGTAAACGCCTACCAACACCGCACCGACGATCATTGCCATGTCCAGGAACAGACCGGTTGCATACCACCGACCACCTGCAGTCGAACTGATCAAAGGTCGCTTTAAGAACAGCCCCACCATGACCGGCATGAGCACGAACGGCAGCACCTGGTCCAGAGGCAGAAGGTACAAGGGCTGTACAACAACGACGAATACCAATGCGGTCAACCAGATGCTGTAGCTCGAATAGGTACGCAGCTTTTCTATATTTGCAATTAAATTCTTCATATCCATTTATTACATAAAAATCCAGGCTTCGCCATCTCGGGGGTCTCTGATTTAGGGTGCCAAGAGCTCAATCGGTCCAATACAGTTTCGTGGGATTTTCCACGAGAATTTTCAGGCGGGCTTCATCCGTATCCGCGATGCGAGGGATGAAGTCCACCAGTTTTCCGTCATCAGGCATATGTGATTTCATGTTTGGATGTGGCCAATCCGTGCGCCACAGAACGCGTTCTGGAAACTCGTTTGTCAGGCGGCGCGCGAACGGAATCACGTCCTCATAATACGGGGGCTTTTGGTGGGTCAGCCGTTCAGGACATGTCACTTTTGTATAGATGTTCGGGTTACGGTTCATCATCTTCATGAAAAGTTCGAATTCCGGCCCTTCCGCGGATTTTCTGACGTCCGGGCGGCCCATGTGATCCACGACCACCGTAGTCGGAATTCGCTCGAAAAAACCCATCAAGTCGGGGAGATCCTGTCCTTCGAAATAAATGACGACATGCCACCCATGATCCTTCAGACGCGAAGCCAACTTCAGCAAATCAGGCCTGGACGGAGGATCGGCGAGCCTCTTCAGGAAATTGAATCGTACCCCTCGTACGCCGGCTTCGTGCAGTCTGACGAGTTCACGGTCGCTCACGCCCGTATCCACGACGGCAACACCTCTGGCAGTACCTTCCGATGCATCAAGCGCATCGAGCAACGCACTATTGTCCGTTCCGTGGCATGTCGCTTGCACAATCACGTTTTTATCGAACCCAAGTAAACGGCGCAGTTTGAACAGCTCTTCCTTGGGAGCATCACAAGGCGTATATTTCCGCTCTGGCGCATACGGGAACCGACTACCCGGTCCGAAAACATGGCAATGTGCATCCACAGACCCGGCAGGGGGCACAAATTCGGGCTTTGAGGGTTTGGGATCAAAGGGCAACCAGTCGGCATCCATAATGCGCTCACTTCTCCGTAAAAATTGAATGGAACTACTAAATTATTGACATGTCATGCATGAGACCGTCATGACGGCTCGGTGCCATCCGACATGGCAATCAATCGATCGGCCACCTCGCGCCATTGAAGATCGGAAGGCTCGGCGCTATCCCAAACGTCTTCCTCGGCCTGGGCGACCGCCCAATCCTGCCAGTTGACACTAGACTCCGACATCCAATGTTTGACGCCGACTTCGCATAAAGTCTTCACCGCCTCACGCATTTCTTCTGCCCTACGTTTCCCGTGCCGCATCACGCGGCTGAAAAAATAGTCGCCCTGTTGCTCAAAATTAAGGCCCGGAAATGTGCGGCCAAGAGATTCCATGACCTCGGATTCAACACCCCAGGCACGCGCCGCGATGTAACACTCCAACGTCAATGCTTCAAATCCCTTGACCATGACGCTCCGGCACAGCTTGGTCGCGGACACGACGCCCAGAACATTCGAACCGACGCTGGCATTGAACCCCAGCTCTTCGAGCACGGGGAGAATATCCCGGGCGTGTTTTCCGCCGAGGAGTATAGGGCACTGGATGCGGGACGGAGGCACCGAAGACATCACGGCTGCCTCCACGTAACGCCCGTTGACGCGTTCTATGATGTCCGAAGCCTGCAACTTCGCTCCCGGCGAAGCGGAGTTCATATCCAGGAACCACATGCACCGTGCATCGGAAGCGCAGGCCATGGCAGCTTCTACCGTCTGCCCGGCAGTTACGGCAGAAATAACCAGGTTACTGCCCGTCAACACTTCCGCCGATGACGACAATTTAACCCCATGTTTACGAGCGTGGGCAAGCAAAACACCTTCATCAGGCGTCCCAACCTTGATATCGCACGCCGCCAAGGCCTGGACTCCGAACTTTTCTAAATCTTCAGCGAGAATCCTGCCTACTTCACCGTAGCCAAGCAATCCTATCTTGAGATCTTTTGCTTGCCCGTCGTTAGACGAACCATTAATGTCGTCAATCGACATACCGCAGGCCCGCCCGTTCTAGTTTTTCGCGCATCTCATACATATCGAGCCCCAATTCCCCTGCCTGCAAACGTTCACGTTTGACCTGTTCGTCAGCTTCACGCTTGCGGGATGCTTCCAGAACCGATTCCGCCCTGGATGAGGAAACCACTGCCACGCCATCGTCATCGGCAACAATAAAATCACCAGGGCATACGACAACACCTGAGCAAACGATCGGCACGTTGACGGAGCCGACAACCGACTTGTACGTCCCCTGCGCGCTGATGTTTTTAGAAAAGACGGGGAACTGCATTTTTATCAGATCGGATACGTCGCGCACGCCCGCGTCTATGATCAAACCCCTGGCACCGCGGGCACGGAAAGACGTTGCAAGCAACTCGCCAAAAAAACCGTCGTTGCACGCACTGGTACACGTGGCCACCACGACATCTCCAGGACGGATCTGCTCCGCCGCAACATGCATCATCCAGTTATCACCAGGCTGCAACAACACGGTTAGCGCCGAGCCGCTGAGCCTCAGTCCGGGGCATATGGGACGAATTGCAGGTTTCATGAGACCCGACTTTCCGGCCGCCTCATGAATAGTAGCCACGCCGAAATCGCCTAATTGCGCATAAACCCCGGGATCGCCCCGTTCGACATTTTTCTTGACAATCCCCACGCGATTAACTTCACAGTCCATCTCGACCCCCTGATGACCGGGCTTCGTAACCTCGCTCTTCGAGAATTTTGTTCAACCTTGGATATACCTTTCTAGCGTTTCCTTCGAATATTTTCTGCAAATCTTCCTCGAGCAATCCGGTAGACCCCAGATAACTCTTCGTGTCATCGAAATACACACCCGTATCGGGATTCGCACCCCTGACGGCACCCAGCATTTCCGATGCAAACAGGACGTGATCGACAGGGATGACCCGAGTCAAAAGGTCAATCCCGGGCTGGTGATACACGCAAGTATCGAAAAATATATTGCTCAAGGGATACGACTCCGGACTGGGCAACCCCTGGCGAACTGCTATCCCCTGGTAGCGCCCCCAATGAAAGGGCACTGCGCCACCGCCATGCGGGATAACAAACTTCAAATCCGGGAAATCACGAAACAGATCAGAGGTCATCAGTTGCATGAACGCCGTGGTATCAGCATTTAGATAGTGCGCACCTGTCGTGTGGAAACAAGCATTACAACTGGTACTGACATGCACCATGGCTGGAATATCGTATTCCACCATCTTTTCATATAGCGGATACCAACAGCGGTCCGTCAACGGCGGGCCGTTCCAGTAGCCACCCGAAGGGTCCGGATTAATATTTATGGCAACGAAGCCATACTCCTCAATGCAACGCTGCAATTCAGGTATACACGTTTCCGGCGCGACGCCCGGAGACTGCGGCAACATTGCGGCACCTACGAATCGCTCCGGGAAAAGCTCGCATACCCGGGAACACATCTCATTGCAGATACCGGCCCAGGCCGCACTAACATCGAAATCCCCGATATGGTGAGCCATGAAACTGGCACGCGGCGAAAAGATTGCCAAATCGATGC